>Ga0182030_10007479_pt1 | contig 22775 bp, 27 predicted proteins | sample 812S3MmetaG_FD_121299 | JGI IMG/M metagenome (GOLD analysis project Ga0182030, IMG submission 121299) | Permafrost microbial communities from Stordalen Mire, Sweden - 812S3M metaG (Illumina Assembly) | ecosystem: Environmental > Terrestrial > Soil > Wetlands > Permafrost | place: Sweden...
CGACAGCGAGAGGCAGTTGTAGCTGCGATAGATCAGCGCATGGCGGAGCATGGAAGTTGGTGCGGGGAGACGCATCTCCAGAAGGCCGTTTACTTCCTTCAGAACTTATTGGATGTTCCTACCGACTTCGGCTACATCCTCTATAAGTTCGGTCCGTTTTCGCGGGAGCTTCGCGCCGAGCTGGCGTCGATGCGCGCCGATGGTTTTCTAGATCTGGTTCCTCAGCCGCAGCCATACGGTCCGACGCTCCAAGTCACGCCGATTGCCGAACAGCAGCTCATCGCGCGCTGGCCTAAGACGCTCGGACGCCACGGCCCTGCTTTAAATTTCGCGGCAGAGCAGCTCAGCGACTTGGGAGTGAGCGACCTTGAGCGCCTGGCTACGGCACTCTGGGTGCGTCGCGAGATACCGGATTCCTCTCCAGAGGGTCAGGCCGCCCGCCTCCACGAGATCAAGCCCCATGTGTCACTAAGCGACGCTACGGAGGCACTTCGCAAGGTCGAAGACATGGAGGGCGAAGCCACGAACTTGATCGCTGCCTAACGATCTCAGCGGCCCGAAGGTCCGTCCCTAATCCTTTGGCTCGACCCTCCCTCCTCTGTGACCGGCGACACTCACCTGTGTTTCGGACGACTTGCTTTGTTGTCTCCACTTAAAACACCCCCTCATCCCATCCCTCAACGTTCTCGTCTCGACCCCTTGGCGAGATGAACCGCATGGTGCAGATCAACCCTTGACCACAGCCACCGGCACCCAGAGCGACCTCTTCGCCTGGGCGCAGGATCTCGAGCGGGAAACAAGCGCATCGCCGAGATCAACGCCGAGCTGGTGGTTGACGTGGGCGGGTCAGCCCACCTCTTCTGCTCTCGTCGAACGATCGAGAGAGGCGTCCCAAGCGCGGGGTAGCTTTGGTCTTCTATGCGTACGCCAGAATGGGAGCTCGAGTTCTACGAGGAGGATGGCCGTGAGCCAGTCCTCGAATTTCTGCGTGGCTTGGATGAGCTCAAGGAGCAGGCGCTCGCTGCCGCGCTGAGCAACGTGCTCGCCTACGAAGGGATCGGGGTCTGCCGATCGTCCTGGGGAAAGTGGGTGCAGGGCGCCCCCGGGATCTTCGAGTTCCGTGTCCGCCACGACGCGGCGACCATCCTGAGCGAGCGCGGCCTGCCGGTCTCTGAAGAGCTGAAGGAGGGCAGCAGCGAGATCCTGTTGCGCGTGTTCTGCCATGCCCACGGCAAGAAGGTCGTCCTGTTGCTGGCCGGCTATGACAAGGGCAAGGAGCCGAGCATGAAACGGCAGAGCGCCGAGATCAAGCGTGCCAAGCAGCGCTTGACGCGCTGGAAGACCGAGCAGGATCGCCTAGCCAAGCAGGCGCGTCAGATCGGCGGCCTACGCAAACGACGGGGTAGGCGCAGGCCTTGACTAATATGTAGTTTGCTGCATAATGTAGGATGAGCAACTCAACACGGAGTACCCATCATGGCCACAAAATTTGATCAATACATCCGCGAGGTGGAGCAGCAGGCAAAGACCGATGGCCCAGAGGCCATCGCACGGTGGGATGCCTTCAACGCCCATTACGCGATGGCTCGCGAGCTGCGCGAGCTACGCAAGGAGCACAAGCTCACCCAGAAGCAACTTGCCACCCTCTCCGGCATCGACCAAGGCGAGATCTCCCGCATCGAGCGCGGGCAGACAAACCCAACGGCAACCACGCTCGCGGCACTGCTGGCGCCGTTGGGGGCTCGCCTCGGAGTGGTTACGCGCGAGGCGCGGGGTCTGGTTCACGCGTAGAACCGTCGCTCCGGGTCTGTCCCTAATCCTCCGGCTCGATCATCCCAGCTCTGTGACCGGCGACACTCACCTGTGTTTCGGACGGCGCCTGGGCTCGAGACCTCGAGCAGGTAACAAGCGCATCGCCGATCAAGGGCGGGCGGGTGCGCAACCGCGGGTATCTCGTGTTCGCCACCGACCCCTCGAAGGGCGTCGACTCATCATGGCCGCGACATCCCGTCAAGAAGACGGCGCTGAGGACTGACCTGATCCAGACTCCGTCGACGGCTCCTGCTCCGCTGCCGCCTTTGCCTCGCTCGGTATCGCGGCAATTTGAGCTTCAGCCCACTCCCGGACCTTTACTACAACCCCCAACGCTGCTGCGCGGTCGAGCGCCGGCGGATCTTCACCGGGATATCGAAACTCGACGGCCCACGGCGACAACGTGTCAACCTGTTCCAGCACCGACGGGGCATCGATCTTGTTGTCTTCGATCGAGCCGACGAGATAACTCAGCTCATGCGTCTTCATGAACGGAATCTTGTGTGCAGTCAGCACAGCCTTGATCGCCTTCTCGACCGCCTGCTGGGCATGAAACCCGATTATCTCGTCAGCTATGTCCGGGTCTGACCCGATCTTGCGGACCAGCGCCTCGTCCTGTCCTGCCTTCCGGAGCAGAACGCGCGCTACATCCAGCCCATCATGCTGCTTCATCGAACACACGACCCTCGGTCAGCGCGGCGTAGACGATCGACCCAAAAGCACTACCCCATTCATCGGCATAACGCTCACTCACGACAAGCACATCTACCGGAATCCTCAACGACCGGAGCACCCGTCTGAGCCGCACCTGCTCGGCGTGCCGGTCCTCGACGTCTCGCTCGATCACCAAGAAGTCCAGATCACTGTCCTCGTTGGCCTCGCCCCGGGCATGCGACCCGAACAGGATCACCCGACTGTTTGGCGGCGCCGCCTCCCGGATGCGCTGACCGGCCTCCGCTATCAACCTCTCGTCGAACACGTACTTCGTCCTCTAGTTCAACTCTTTCCGGGCACACACAAGCTCGCTATCGCTGACTTCCCCTAAACCTCTATGTACCTCGCTCCCCTGCTTGACCCTGCTTGCTACTTGACCCCTGCTGCTGAAGTACACCGGCGGACCGGTTTGAATTCTAAAATCTTTTGTTTAGCGATTATTAAGACTACTTGATCCCTCAGCTGGGGGTCAACCCCCTGCCGAAAGCTCAATGTTTCCGGGGGTTTTAGAGAGTTGGGGACTCGACGGAGTGGAAGGAGAGGCTTCTGTCAACCCCCCAGAACATCACAGCTCCGGACCTCGGCGGTGGCTGCGGCTGCCGTCGACGATCGGTCCTCGGCCGATCTCCCGTTGGCGTCAGCGATGACCCTCGGGTCGACTCCGTAGGCCGCGAGCGCCGACACGTCGAGCGACCACGTCCGATCTGATCGTTCTATCCACACGTCAAAGGCCTGTTCGATGTACACGGCGGTGACCTGCGAAGTCCAGCCGTTGACCTCGGCAAGATGGGCGGCCGCGATCTCGCCTCGCCCCTCGAGGCCCGCCAAGCCGATGTGCTCGACCTCGTGACAGGCCGGGCAGAGAGCGATCATCCGCACCAGGCGCTGAACACCGGTCGTCTCGTCGTACTCCCACACCTCATGGCACTCGACCGGGTGCTTGCTCCCGCGCCCGCCGCACACCTCACAGCATTGCGCGGAGTGCCTGTAAACCTGTTTCCTTATCCGATCCCAATCCTCACGCGAGACCTGGTCGCGCACGTTCGAGAACCAACACGTCTGAGGCACGAGCTCAATCGTCAGTCTCGGTGCTGAATCGATAGCCATATCACGCTTCCCTTTACTGGTCGTAGTGACCCCCACCTCCTAATCCGACCGTTCTGGGCAAACGGGACACTTTGCAGGCTTTGGGTCTTCTACAAGCGCCCGCGCAAGGCGCCCGGGATGCTCAGCAGCAAACGCGGGATGTCGCTTCGTGAGCGGGCCAGCGCGGTTCTCAGGCCCGCCGCCGCGTCGCTCTCGACCGGCGCTCCGTGGCCGACCAGCAGCATTCCCGGGTCGATGCCCTCCAGCACGCGCGGCGGGGTCAGCCTCAACACCGGGTGCACCCCAACCGCTCCTCGCCCCAGCGCGAACAGCGGCGCGGTGCCGACGGCCTCGGCGACGACCAGCGCGTCCCGCTCGCGCCAGCGCAGGGCGACCTCCTTCCAGCGTTTATTTTTTATCACCTCCACCACCTCAAACGGGGTCCCCCTCAGGTTCCCCGGAACACGCTCCCAGGGGATCCCCAACCGCTCCGCGAGCGTCTCGCAATCGCGGTTGTGGCGGTCCAACAGCTGGATCACCGCCCTCGGCCTGCCCAGCCCCAGCGCTCGCTCGATCGCCTCGCCCTCGTCCACAGGGTCGATCAACCAGACGTCGTCCCCGTCCACGAGCGCGTGAGATGCGCGCTGCATCCCGTCGTCCATCACCCAGGTTAGTCCGGCTTTGTGGTGTTGGATGGACTTGATTGCCATGGGTCGAGGATACGTAGGATTGTGCAGATGAGCGATCTTTATAAAACAAACACCCTTAGCTGGGAGGACGTCAGCCGGATCGCGCTCGCGCTGCCCGAGACCCTGCCCGAGCTCGACGAGGTGATCGTCGAGGCGTGGCTTTCGCGCGCGCCGGCGCGGCTCGCGCGAGAGTACATCGACGCCCGGCTGACCCCTACTGAGGAGTGACGCATCGCCCATGGCCTACGACGAGGATCTCGCCAACCGCATTCGCGAGCTGATCTCAATTGAGCCCGGCCTGACCGAGAAGCGCATGTTCGGCGGCCTCGCCTTCCTCCTCAACGGCCACATGTCCGTGGCCGTCAGCGGGCGCGGCGGGCTGATGCTGCGCTGCGATCCGACCGAGACCGAGTCGCTGCGCTCCAAGCCCCACGCCGGGCCGTTCGAGATGCGCGGTCGCGTGGTGGACGGCTGGCTACGGGTCGAGGACGAGGGCGTGCGCACCAAGCGCCAGCTCGAGCGCTGGGTCGCCCGCGGGGTCTCCTACGCGCGCTCGTTGCCGCCGAAGGGGTAGGCGCGGCGACGTGGTCCTCACCCGCCGAGCACGCGCTCGCGCTGGTGTCGACGCCAGGCGCGCCGGACGGTCGCGAGCGCGATCGCCACGAGCGCCAGCGGGAGGAGCACCGCGGCGGCGATCAGGAGTACCACGAGCGTCACCGTGAGCACGCGGCCAGCGTCGTGTAAGCCACGGTGCAGTGTCAGCCCTTCGCTGTTTGCGTCCTTATCGCCCACGACGGTCACTTCGACTTCGGCGGTGCTCGCCTGCTGGGAGACCGTTCCGAGCGCCGCCCGGGCCCGGGCGATCGCGCCACCGTTCTGCGCGAGTCGTGCGTGCAGGCTATCGATCTCCCCTTCGGTGCTCGCCCGCGCGAGGGCGCGTAGCAGCGCCTGCCGTTCGGCGGTCGCGTCGTTCAATCGCTGGCGGGCTTCGTCGTAGGTGTTCGTGATGTCCTGCAGCGACTGGCTCTCCGAGCGCACCGGGGCAAGCCTTCCCAGCGAGGCGAGCGCGGCGCTCAGCTTCGCGCTCGGCAGGCTCAGCGTGAGGGTGGCTTCACCCGCTTTTTCTTCCTCGTTCACGTGCGAGCTGCGCACGAAGCCCCCCTCGCTCGTCGTGAGCCGCGACACGCGGTCGGCGACCGTCTGCACTTCCTCGGGGGTTGCCGTCAGGGCGATCGAGGCGCCCAGCTGCTGCACGCGCCCGGAGGAGGAAGCCGCGCTGCTAGCGGCCGGCGCACTCGCCGCCACCGACCCTGCCGCCGTCGCCGCACCCTTGGACGAGGCCTTCTGGCCGCTCGAGCCTGGCGCCGTAGCGCTTTCATCCGGGCCAAACGCCGGTCCTAGGTGGTCCGCGCGCGCGGCGGCAGAAGGTGATCTCGGGGAGCTCTCGACCGCATGGCCGGCCGGTCGCCAGGGGGCAGCAATCAGCGTGGCCGCGATCACGACGAACGCCACCGCGACGCCGGCAAGCGCGGGGTGACTGAGCCGGCGCGGCCAACCCCAGCGGCGCCGCGGCTGTCTGGGCGTAGAGCCCTTGGATGCGAAACGTTTCGATGCGGAGCGCGCGCTCCGTTCGGCGATCCGCTCGCCGAGCTCACGCTCGAACTCAGCACTCATCGGCGGAGCAAGTGCCCTCACATCGGCGCGCAACTCACGCCAGGAATCCGCACCCGGACCCTCGCCGGTCCCGTTCAGCGCCGCCTCGAGCTCGGCCAGCCAGCTCTCGTCAGGACGCTCGGCGCCACTGCCCGGGAAGGGAATGACCTTCATGCGATCTCCTCCTCTCGTTCCAGCCCATTGCACTTCTCGCGTAAGCGCGTCAGCGCGCGGTGCAGCCGGGTGCCGGCGTTCGACTCGCTCACGTCGAGCGCCTTCGCGAGCTCGCTGTTGGAGAGCTGGCCATGGAACTTGAGCAGCACCACCTCGCGCTCGCGCAGCGGCAGAGCCGCGAGCGCGTCTCTGACCGTCGCACGGCGCGCGAGCTGCTCGAACGCGTCCTCCCCGACATCCCCGCCGTCGTGCATCTCCTCAGGCAGCTCGCTCTGGGGCTGGCGCGTGCGCCTGCGCAGCTCGTCGAGCGCGGCGTTGCGCGCGATCGCGAACAGCCAGGCCCTGGGAGCTCCGCGGCTGTGATCCAGACGCGCCCGCGCACGGTAGAGCCGCTCGAACGCGAGTGCAGTCACATCCTCCGCCGCGGCTCGATTCCCGAGCAGCGAGATCGCATAGCCGTGCACGTCGGCGGCGCTCTCGCGAAAGAGCCGATCGAAGGCCTCCTCGTCGAGCTTCGCGCGCTCGGGCATGGGCTCGGCGCGCTGCTCGGTGTCATCGGAGGAAGGCACGAGTGCGCTCACAACCCTAACTACGCTGGAGGCTCGGGTCCATCACAGAACTTTCCTCGAAGGAGGTAACAGGTGCCTGCCCCTGACCGCCCCAAGGCGGTCGATCACTCCGGGTCTGCCACGCTCTCTTCTGCCGCCGGCGCGGCCCTACGCTCCCGCATCGCCCGCGCCGTCCTGCCGCCGATCGCGCTCAACAGCATCCCGGCGATCGCCGTGATCACGATCAGAAACGGCGGGAAGCTGCCGAGCGAGACCTTCGCGTGGGTGCCCGCGAGCGCGTGCACGAGCAGCAGCGCGACCCCATAGATCGCACCCGCGATCAGCCCGCGGTCGGCCGCGTCCCAACCGTCCCCGTGCTCGAAGCCGCCGACGATCGTCGCGAGCGCGATCACCGCGCTGTACGCCCAGTAGGCGCCGCTCGATGCTCCGATCAAGACACCGGCGATCGCGCCGGCGATCGCCGGCACCACTCCGGCGAGGACGATCTGCGCGCCGCGCTCGCGGTCCCGAAACAACCTGGGGTCATACATGTCTGCTGCGCTCCTCCCCCGGGAACGCTCCCGAGGTCTGTTTCCCCTGGGTTCACCATATCGAGGATCCGCCCGCCTTCACCGGGCATTTCGACAGCCTCAGACCGTGGGCCGTCAGGTCCTCAGAGCGTGGACTTCACCAGCGCCGCGCCGATCCGGTCGCCGACGGCGGTGAGCGGCCCGAGCGGCTGCGTCAGGGCCGACATCGCGAGCGCCATGCCCTTGCCCTTGCGCGCGCCGAGGCCGGTCGCGATCAGGCGCATCGCGACTGCGATCGTGGGAAACGGGCGGAAGAATACGGTCAGCTCGCGGATCTTCCCCTGCTCGTCCAGGCGCAGGTGGTCGACCATCTCGAGCTCCCTCCCGCCCACGCGCGCGCCGGCGACGAGCACCGCCCGGTCGCCGCTGACGAGCTGGTCGGTGTAGCGCAGGTCCTCGAACACGTCGATCACGACGCCCATCACCGCCTCGATCTGCTCGCGTCCGCTGAACACGAGCCTGCTCGTGAGCGGCGAGCGCAGCACGGCGTCCGGCGCGAATGTGTCCACGACCGCGTCGAGGTTCCCCGCTTCCATCGCCACACGTAGATCGAGCTTGGCGGTTTCCTCTGCGGGCGCGGACATCAGGACTCCTTTGTTCGACGGCTGATCGACCTCATAGAAGGTAGTTCAAGCGGCGCATGCGGCGCCGCCTCAGCCCTGCCGGTCGATCCAGGAGAAGATCGGGCTTTAGCTCGGGTCGATGCGCTGGGCCTGGGCACGGGCCCGCTCGGCCTCAGCGCGGGCGCGCTCGGCGTCATCCGTCTTCTGCAGGGCCGCCTCGGAGGCGTTGTCGGCCGTGCCTCGTGCCTCCTCGGCCTCGGCGGCACGACGACGCGCCTCCTCGTCCAGCTCCCCGGCGCGAGCGGCCGCCTCTCCCGCCGCACGGCGGCGCTCGTTGATCGAGCTGGCGCTGGCGAAGTCCTCGGCGGGAACCTCGACGCCGTATGCGTCGCCAAGGCGCCGCCCATCGCTCTGGCCGATCGTCGCCCCGGCGTCCAGCTCGAAACCGACCTCGTCGATCTGGGCCGCGGAATAGGCAAGCTGGAGATACTCACGCCCGACGGACGCGCCGGCAAGCGGCACCAAGCTCGTGTGACGGCCGAGCAGGCCGCTCTTCGCGACCACGAAGACGGCCTGGTTCGTCGCGGTCGAATAGTAGACCTCGTCGAGCTTGCCCACGCGCTCTCCGTTCACGTCCAGCACGTCCTCCCCGACCCACTCCTCGAGCTGTTCGACGCTGAGCATGAAGTAGGTGTACCCGCCCGGGCGTTCGGTGAATCGTAAGTAGACTGCCCCCATGTCCAGCACCCCCGCACTCAGCGCTCCCTCGGCGGGCGCCCCGTTCGACACCACCACGATCGAGCGCCGCGACCTCGGCGAGCACGACGTGCTGATCGACATCGAGTTCTGCGGCATCTGCCACTCGGACATCCACCAGGTCAAGGACGAGTGGGGCGGGTCGATCTTTCCGATGGTCCCCGGCCACGAGATCGCCGGCGTCGTCGCCGACGTGGGCAGCGCCGTCAGCAAGTTCTCCGCCGGCGATCGCGTCGGCGTCGGCTGCCTGGTCGACTCCTGCGGCGAGTGCGAGTACTGCCAGGCGGGCGAGGAGCAGTTCTGCACGAAGGACGCCGTGCTGACGTACAACGGCCGCGAGTACGACGGCGAGCCGACCTACGGCGGCTACAGCCAGCAGGTCGTCGTCAAGGACGGCTTCGTCGTCAAGATCCCCGACGGTCTCGAGCTCAAGGACGCGGCGCCGCTGCTGTGCGCCGGCATCACGACGTACTCGCCGCTGAAGCACTGGCACGTCGGCGAGGGCATGAGAGTCGCGATCGTCGGCATGGGCGGCCTCGGTCACGTCGCCGTGAAGATCGCCGCCGCGATGGGCGCCGAGGTGACCGTGCTGAGCCAGACGTTGAATAAGCAGGAGGACGGGCTGCGCTTCGGCGCCAAGCACTACTACGCGACGTCCGAGCGCGACACGTTCAAGGCGCTCGAGAGCAGCTTCGACCTGATCCTCAACACCGTCTCGGCGAACCTCGACCTCGATCGCTACCTGTCGTTGCTGCGCGTCGACGGCACCCTCGTCAGCGTCGGCGCGCCCTCGCAACCCGACAGCTTCCGCGCCTTCTCGCTGATCGGCGGCCGCCGCAGCATGGCCGGGTCGCCGATCGGTGGGCTGCCGGAGACGCAGGAGATGCTCGACTTCTGCGCCGAGCACGGCGTCGTGCCCGAGATCGAGCTGATCGCGGCCGGCGAGGTCGGCGCGGCCTACGACCGCGTCGAGCGCTCGGACGTGCGCTACCGCTTCGTGATCGACGTCGCAACGATCGGCTGAGCATCCGGGTCGATCGCCCGACGCCCGGCGCCTACTCGTCGATCAGCCGCCGGTGCACCGCCCAGCGCGTCAGCTCGTGGCGGCTGGAGAGCTGGAGCTTGCGCAGCACCGCGGAGACGTGCGCCTCGACGGTCTTCGCGGAGATGCCGAGCTGGGCGGCGATCTCCTTGTACATGTAGCCGCGCGCGATGTGCTGGAGCACCTCGCGCTCGCGCGGGGTCAGCAGGTCCAGCTCCGGATCCACCTGCGCGGCCGGGATCTCGCCGGCGAAGGCATCGAGCACGAAGCCGGCCAGGCGGGGCGAGAACACGGCATCGCCCTCGTGTACACGACGCACGGCGTCGACGAGCTCGGGGCCGGAGATCGTCTTCGTCACGTAACCGCGGGCGCCCGCACGGATCAGCGCGATCACGTCTTCGGCCGCGTCGCTGACCGAGAGGGCGAGGAAGCGGACGGCCGGTCGACTCGCGGCGATGCGCCGGACCACCTCCGCTCCGCCGCCGCCCGGCATGTGGACGTCGAGCAGGACGACGTCGGGTTCGAGCTGCTCGATCGCCCGCACGGCGCCCTCCACGTCGCCGCTCTCGGCCACCACCTCGACCTCGGAGCCGAGGCTCGCGCGCACGCCCGCGCGGAAGAGATCGTGATCGTCGACGATCAGAACCCGCGGCGACGATTCCTCGCTCACGATTGCTCCCCACGCTCGAGCGCGATCTCGACCTCGGTGCCCCCGCCCGGCAGAGAGCGCACCGCCGCCTGGCCCCCGGCCCGCCGCATCCGGCCGACGATCGACTCGCGCACGCCGCGTCTGGCCTGCGGCACGGCCGCGGGATCGAAGCCGGCGCCGCGATCGCGGACGAACACCTGGATGCGCTCCTCGGAGAGCTCGGCGTAGACCGAGACCGGCGCCTGTCCCGCGAACTTCGCGGCGTTCAGCATCGCCTCGCGCGCGGCCGCAAGGACAGCCTCACCGCGCTCTTCGAGCGAGCAGTCACCGACGACCACGACCTCGACCGAGCCGCCCACCGCCGCCTCCACCGCGGCTGCCGCCTCCTGCAGCGCCGCCGCGAGCCGCTCGCCGGGCTCATGCGATGCGTCGCCGGCGAGCCAGCCGCGCAGCTCGCGCTCCTGCCGGCGGGCGAGCGCCGCGACCTGCCTGGGATCCTCCGCGCTGCGCTGGATCAGCGCCAGCGTCTGCAGCACCGAATCGTGCAGGTGCGCCCCGACGTCGGCGCGCTCCTGCGAGCGGATGCGCTCGGTTCGCTCGGTCGCGAGGCTGCGCGCGAGGCGACGCCAGGAAGGGGCAAAGATCAAAGCGACGGCGACGAGCACCGCGAGGCCAGCGAGCAGCGCCTCGCCCGCGGGCCGCGTCGCGCCGCTCGCCCACAGGAAGGCGAACCCGCCGGCGAGCACGAGCGCGACGCCGAGCCCGCCGCGGCTCACTTCGGGCCGGCCGAGCGCACGCACCCGCGCCGGCGGCTCGTGCGGCAACGACGACGCCGGCGCGGAGCTCGGCGACAACGGCAACGACGGGTCCTCGGGCGGGCGATGGGCGGCCCAGCCGCGCCGGCGCCGCGGCACGACACCGGGTGCGCGCCAGATCAGGAGCGCTCCCAGCACCGCGACGGCGCCCGGCCAGACGATCGCGTCTCCCGGCCAGGGTCCGGCCGCGCGCACGAACAGCAGGCCGCTACAGACCAGCAGTCCGGTGCCGATCGCGATTCTCAGACCGCCGCGCGGCGGGTTCGCCGGATGAGACATCGCCGCTCATGTTCTCAGCCGCGGCCGCGACCGCGACCGGCGAGGCCGCCGGCGAGCAGGATCGCCCCAAGCGCACCGACGAGGACGGGCGCCATGTAGGCGAACCGGAGGTCGACGGCGCCATCGGCGTCGAGCACGAGCAGCACGCCCAGCGCGAGCACGGCGAGGCCCGTCAGCAGGACCGTGACGTTCGGTGAGCTCTTCATCGACTCGCCCCCGCCGCCGCGGGAAGGCAGGCTTCGTTGGTGCCGAACGCGTCGGGATGGAAGTGGCTGGCGCCCCAGCCGCCCCAACCCCCCCAGCCGTTCCAGGCGCGTTCGATCGGGTGGTCGGCCACGAGCAGCGCGCCGAGCCCGACGTTCCCATCCAGCACCAGGCGCGGCGTGTGCGGCGGCGGCGAGGGACGTTCGCTCCAGTCGACGTCGAGCCCTCCAGACCGCTGTTCGAGCGCTCCCACGTAGCCCCCGCCGATCTGCGCGCTGGTCGCGACGCAGACGTCGCGGGGCACGAGCACGACGAGCTCTCCCACGCCCAGCCGCACGTGCAGTTGGGTGTCGCCCGGTGGGAAGGCGATGTCACGCAGGTCGATTTCGAGCCGGCCGGCGCCGAGCCGGTAGTGCTCGCGCACTTCGCTCAGGCTCTGCGGACGATAGGTGCGTTCGCCCATGCCGCCATGCAGGTCGACGTGCGCGGCCGCGATCACCGCCACGGCCAGGACGAACGCGACGGCCGGCAGCACGAGCCAGCGAGCCCCGCCGGTGAATGCGCTGAGCACGAGTAGCGCGCCGATCGCGACCACCGCCCAGGCGGCGAGCCGCCCATCGATACCCGCGAGCCACGCGCCCGCCGCCGCAAGCAGGAGCGACCACGCGACGACGGCCGTCGCAAGCGCGAGCCAGCGCAGCAGGCGCCGATCGGCGCTCGCCCGCCCCTGCTCCCCGGCGGGCCTGCGCAAACGCGAGAAGACCAGCGCGGCGACGGCGCCGAGCAGCGCGAGCGACACGAGGCCCGAGCCGAATCCCCAGGCGCCGCGGTGGCCGGCGGAGCCGGCATTGCCGGCGCCGTGCAGAGCGATCCCCCCCGCCAGGAGCACCACGACGACACCGAGGACGATCCGCCAGGACGAGCACAGCAAGTAGATCGGCGCGCGGCTCGCGCCCTCTTCTGGAACCAGCAGCAGGATCGCCAGGTAGAGCACGATCCCGATCCCCGAGAAGATCGCGAGCCCCACGAAGGCGATCCGGAAGATGATCGGATCGACGCCGAAATGGTCCGCCAGGCCGCTGCAGACACCACCTACCAGGCGCCCGCGTCGTGTGCGCAGGAGGCGGGGGCGCCGGCCGCGGCCGCGCTCAGGTGCGCCGCTCTCAGGCGTGGACATCGCTCACCTCACGGTCGATTGCGCGATCGGTAGTCGTCTTGTGCATGCGGGCAGTGTCGCCCCGGAGCTGCCCCCGCGCAATCGGGAATGTCCCTAACTCGCCCTCGTCGACCCCTTAGCCGACCGGTGCAACACCTCCGCGCCGCGACCCCGTCCGATGCCGACCGCGAGCACGGCCACGACGAGCACCAACCCGACGGAGATCTCGAGCGCCAGGTGCAAGCCGGGGACGAGCGCGCCATCGCCCGCGATCAGCGAGCCGAACAGCGCCACGCCGATCACGCTGCCGGTCTGTCGCGCGCTGTTGAGCGTCCCCGACGCGACCCCCGACTGGGAGCGCTCGACGCTGCCGAGCAGCGAGGAGGTCATCGCGGGGACGATCAGACCGAGACCGAAGCCGATCGCGAGCAGCTGCACGACGAGCGCGCCGTAGGGCGTCCCCGCGCCGGCGCCGAGCAGCGCGCCGCAGCCCACCGCCATCAGCAGCGCGCCGCCCGCGATCATCCGTCGCGGGCCAAACAGGCGAGCGCCGCGGCCGGCGAGCAGGTTGGCGGCCATGATCGCTCCCGTCATCGGCGCGAACGCGAGACCGGTCTGCAGCGAGGACAGGTCCTGCCCGCGCTGGAAGAATAGGCTGAGGACGAAGATCAGACCGTAGAAGGCGATGTTCACCATCAGCCCGATCGCGGTCGCGGCGCTGAACGTCGGTAAGCGGAAGAGTGCGAGCGGCAGCATCGGACGGGCCCGCCGGGACTCGATCGCGATAAACGCTGCGCCCGCGACGAACGCCAGCGCGTACCCGCCCAGTACGGCGGGATCGGTAAAGCCCCGCCGACCGCCCTCGATCGTCGCGCCCGCCAGCGCGACCAGGGCGATCACGGCGGCGAGCTGCCCTGCGATGTCGACGCCGCGGTCGCTCGAGCGCGGCGTCTCGGCCGCCCACCGCGCGGTCAGGAAGATCCCGGCGAGACCGATCGGCGCGTTGATGAAGAAGATCGAGCGCCAGCCCAGCGTGGCGGTCAGCAGCCCGCCGAGGAGCGGCCCGCCCGCGAGCGCGGCGCTCGCGCCGGCCGCCCACAGGCCCACCGCTCGCGCGCGCTCGGCCGGCTCGGGGAAGGCGTGGCTGAGCAGCGTCAGCGAGGACCCGCCGAGCACCGCGGCGCCGACTCCCTGGACGACACGCGCGGCGATCAGCGCCCCCATGCTCGGCGCCAGCCCGCAGGCCGCCGAGGCGAGCGTGAAGACGACGAAGCCCGCGATGAACACTCGCCTGGCGCCGGCGCGATCGCTCAGCGCGCCCGCGGTCAGGATCAGCGCCGCGAACGCGACCGTGTAGGCGCTCACGACCCATTGCAGCGAGCTCACGCCGCCGCCGAGCGATTCGCCGATCGGCTTGATCGCCACGTTCACGACGCTCACGTCGAGCTGCACGACGGCGAAGCCGAGGCTCGTCGCGAGCAACGTCCAGCGCCGCGCCGCGCGATCGTGCCCCGCCGCCGCTGGCTCTCTCGCAGGGGCAGCCGTGGGCGCGCTCGGGCTCGACATCTACGGGCGATACTCGCAGACGCGGGAGCCTCAGCTCATGCGCCTCGACCCCTGACACCACCGTAACCTACGTCAACGTAACATGCCTGTAGTGGCACCGCGGAGGAGTCCTACCCCAACCCGGATGACCGCGCCGAAGCGCCGCGAACAGCTGCTGGACGTGACGAGCGAGATCGTCGCCGAGCAGGGCTTCCGCGGGGTCTCGATCCAGTCCGTGGCGCGCCGGGCGGGGATCTCGCGACCGATCGTCTACGAGCACTTCGGCGACCTGCCGGGGCTGCTGGAGGCGCTCGTCGAGCGCGAGATGGCGCAGGCGCTCGCGCAGGTCTCCCAGACCGAGCTCGCCGATCTGACCGAGGGCGAGCCGGTCGAGCTGATGTTCGACAGCCTGCGCCGCTACCTCGACGCGGTCGAGCGGCACCCGCGCACGTGGCGGCTCGTGCTGATGGCGCCCGAGGGCGCGCCCGAGCTCCTGCGCAAGGGCATTGGTCAGGGCCGTGCCGCCGTCCTGAACCGGCTGACGCGGGCCGTCGGTCCGGGCTTGGCGCGCGCGGGCGAGGCGCCCGATCCGGAACTGACGGCGCGGATGCTCTCCGCCTCCGCCGACGAATACGCCCGCCTGCTGCTCACCGACCCCGCGCGCTTCTCGCGCGAGCGGCTGCTGGAGCACGCGCGCTGGTATCTGGAGCACCTATCGTCGTAGGAAGCGAGCCAGGGCCGGGACGGAGTCCTCAGCCGATCCGCTGCGCCAGCTCGACGATGATCCCCTCCGGGCCGCGGATGTAGCAGAGTCGATAGATGTCCTCGTAACGCTCCACCTCGCCAACGAGCTCGGCGCCGCGGGCCTGCAACCTGGCGAGGACATCGTCGAGGTCATCGACCGCAAACGTGATGTGGCGGATGCCGGGGGTGTTCGCCGGCGCGCGCGCGTCGCCGCCCTGGTCCGACGGGGCATGAAACTTCGCCAGCTCGATCCGTCCGTGGCCGTCCGGGGTCTGCAGCATCGCGATCTCCGCCCGCACGCCCTCGAGCCCCACCACCCGGTCCACCCAACCGCCGGCGACCGGACTCTCGCCCTGCAGCTCGAGTCCAAGCTCGACGAAGAACGCCGTCGCGGCCGTGAGGTCCTCGACCACGATGCCGACATGGTCCATGCGCTGGATCGTCATGCGCTCGAGGGTAGTGACACGACGGCCTCGCAACGGCTTCGTGGTCGCGGGTAAACGTCATAGCGGGGGCGGGGTCTGTACGCATATCCCCGACGCTCCCGACCACCTCTGTGCCCGCGTCTACCAGATCACGGAAGTGCGCAAGCTGCCATGACCACGGCGATTTCCAGCCTATTTGTGCTGCGCAGGCGTACGTCGGCCGCTCCTGGGATAGGGGGTCGGCCACGGCGTATCGGTCCGGGCACTCGTCGGGATCACCGCCCATGAAGTCGGTTGCTGCCCCGTTACCTATCCCCTCGCGAGCTGCAGCGGCGAGGTCGAGGACTCCAGCGAGGCTGATGACGCCGGCGATCTCGACCACAGTCCGAGCCCCAGGCGCGCCCGCGGCCAACGCCAGGCTCGGTCCTCGTCCAACTTGAGAACCAGGACCACGTTCTCTGCGAGGCCGCTTCATCGATGCTCCCTTTCGGGCCGGTCAAGAAGACAAACTCCCGACGGGCCCGCTACTGGCCTACCCTCAGCCGAGATGTTCGGCGATGTCGCGTGAGACGGGATTGAGGTATTCGCCATTGATTCTTACGTCGACGACCACCACACCGTCCTGTCCTCCGAGTGCTTGGTTGATCCGCGCGAGCCCGTCGGTGTTCTCGATCCGGTAGCCGGTGGCCCCCAATGCTGATGCGAGCCCAGCGAAGTCTGGAGATACGTAGTCTGCGTAGCGGGTCGGGAGGTTCATCTGGAGGAGGTTGTGACGCTCCTGTCCCATCGCTTGGTCGTTGAGGACGAAGATGGTTAGTGGCAGCGAGTAGCGAATCGCGGTGTCGAGCTCTGAGATGCCCATCATCAGGTCGCCGTCTCCGGTGATGTGCGTGACCCGTTTGCCGGGGCGCGCGAAGCACGCGCCGACGGCCACTGGGAGTCCTTGCCCGAGAGCCCCGAAATCGATGCTGGTGCAGGTCCAGTCCTCGGGCGCTGAGGCTCGGACCGTGAAGCATGCAACCTGAGCGCAATGGCCCCCACCGATCACGACGCTTCGCTCGCGGGGAAGTGCATGGTCCAGCTCGTCCAGGAGGTGCCGGGGATCCAGCGAGTGGTCCGTGTCGAGGTAGGGCGATGGATCGCGACGCTCGTTGGCGTCCAAGATCAGAGCCAGCTCAGCATCCACTGCACGCGTCGTTGTGAGCCGGTCACGAACTCGTCCGGTGAGAGCTGTCGCGGTGGCCCTCGCGTCGCCTTGCAGCACGATGTCCGGGCGCGCCTGGCCGCTAAACGCGGCCGCGTCGACGTCGATCTGGATGACCTTGCGCCCGGCTGTGGCCGATCCGAAGTGGGTGGTCCACTGGTTGAGGCTCGCGCCCACCGCCACGATCACGTCGCAGTGCTCGAGCGATCGCAACGCGCGCCCGTCGCCGAGCCCGCCACAGACACCTGCGTTCAATGGCGTCCCGTCGAACAGGCCGTTGGCGAGCAACGTCGTTAGCAAGGGCGCCGCGAGCAGCTCTGAGAGCTCGCAAAGCGCTCGCCCGGCGCCGCTGGCGACCGCGCCGCGGCCGGCAAGTATCGCCGGTTGGCGGGCGTCTACCAGGATCGAGGCGACACTATCCACGAGCGTCGGGTCGGCGAGGACCGGCTGTGCGATCGCGTAGCGCCGCTCGTAGCGCCAGTCCGAATCGAGTTCGGCATTCTGGATGTCGCTGGGCAAATTCAGCACGAATGGACGGTTCGATCGCACTGTCCGAAACGCCTCGGCGACTGACTCCTCGAACGGGGCCGCGGCGTCTATCCGCGCGCTGTTTCCGGCCGTCAAACGGCCAAACGACGCCTGTTCAAACAACTGCGGGTTGTGCAGATCGCCGACCGGGGCATCGCCAGCCAGCAATAACACCGGCGAGCGACGGCGAGCAGCGACGACCAAGCTCGTGGCGGCATTCGTCAACCCCGGTCCCTGCGTCACGGTAGCCACCCCAGGTTGACCAGAGAAACGGGCATAGCCATCCGCCATTCCGACCACCCCCTGCTCATGACGACCGAACACCACCGGCACCCCACATCGCTCAGCCACGTCGCAGATCAGCTCGAGGTTCGCGTCACCCATCAACGCGAACAACACCTCCACGCCCTCCGCTACCAGCGCATCAGCAAGGGCCTCGCGAAGCTTCATCGCAGGCACGGTACTGGACCGCGGAGGACGACCTCCCGAAGTCGCACCGCCGCCATTAAGGAGCAGGCGCCCTGAGGGTGCCCGATTTTCTGTGTAGGCCGATCACATACGCTCGCTCCGAGATCGCCACGGAGCGGGCGCATACATCGGCCACGCCCCTCCTTCGGACCAGGACCGAGCCCGCCACGGTCCGCCTGCGACGCTGTCGCATCGAGACGAACGTGAAAGCCACCGCTACCCCGTCGCGGCCCCCGTGCTATCTCCAGCCTCAAGAACGATCCGGTCTCGCTGGCATGGCACCATATGGCGACACTGGTCGCCTGGGGAGCAGTGTCGGACAACTGTCATAGCGGGGGCCCGATTCGTTTCTCGGAGCGACCGCAGGATCGTCGAGGCATAACCCCTCGACGTGTGACGACTGGACGTTTTCTTCACCCGTCTGGGGCGGCTGAGCCCGGCCCGGCGACAACTGCGAGCGGACAAGGTCGACCTCCCGCTGAGCCTATCCAGCGATCGCCTCCCCGCCGGCCCCGCTAGCTGGAGCGACGTTTTCTCGGCTATCGCAGGTGTATACGCCGAAGCATTCAATTCTCGCCGCATAGCGGTAGGTTGAGCGGGGCATTTCCTCTTTGCCCGGTCATCGGGGCTGGGCTGCGAATCGAAGGAGACCTCAGATGAGTGACCTACCGAACGTTGTCCTCGTCCACGGCGCGTGGGCCGACGGGTCTAGCTGGAGTGCAGTGATCGAGCGCCTACAGGCGAAGGGCTACAACGTCACCGCTCCACAGTTTCCTGAGACCTCGACCGAGGACGATGTAGCCCGCCTGCGCCACGTGCTGGCTCGGCTGAGTGGCCCGACTGTGATCGCCGGTCACTCCTACGGCGGACAGATCATGACGGCGCTCGGCGCCGACGCGCCCAACGTGATCGGCCTCGTCTACGTTGCTGCGTTCGGGATCGATGAGGGTGAGTCGCTGGGAGCGCTCCTCGGCGGCGGACCCCCGACTCCGGCGCTCGCGAATCTGGTCGTCGACGAGCAGGGATTCGGATGGCTTCCCGAGGCTGACTTCGTCGGGCACTTCGCGGCCGATCTCGATCCCGTCAAGGCCCGGGTTCTCTACGCAGTTCAGCAGCCCATCTCGATGAGCACATTCGAATACACGATGGGCGTGCCAGCATGGAAGTCGCTGCCGTCCTGGTTCGTGGTCGCCACAAACGACGAGGCGATCCCCGCTGACGCCGAGCGGCAATTTGCGCTGCGCATGGGAGCCACGACCGTCGAGGTCGCCTCCGGGCATTTGGCGATGGTCACGCATCCTGACGCTGTCGTCGAGCTCATCGAGGCCGCTGCGAGCGCGGTGCCCGGCGCAGTCTCCTAGGCGAGCCGATGGCCGCCCACGAGCCTAGGATGCTTCGAGCTTGACGCGAGTCACGCCGAACTTCTTCTCGATCCCGTTCGGCCTAGCTGGCCTAGCTGGAGTGTGGCGCTTGATGAGCGTCCAGTACGGCACACCTGGAGGTATCGCGGATGCGCTGTCGGCTGCGGCAGCCGTTGTGTGGCTGTTGATCATCGCGGGTTCGCTCGCGCGTTTGGTCCGCTCACCACGCTCAGTGCCAGCCGAACTCCGAGATCCGGTTTTCTCACCGTTCTGGTCGCTCACGTTCATTATCGGGATGCTGCTGGCCGGCGAGCTGGGCGCGCACGCACCCGGCCCGGCCAAGGACCTGTTCATCGCCTTCTTCATAGCGACCGTCCTGATGGGTGGATGGCTCACAGGCGAGTGGATAGCCGGAGAGCTGGAGCAGAGTAAGCTTCATCCCGGCTATCTGCTCCCCACGGTCGCCGGTGGTCTTCTCGGCGCCGAGGGCGCAGCCCAGTTCGGTTTGCGAGGCGCTGGCTGGATGAGCTTCGGCATCGGCATGTTCTGCTGGCTCTTGCTCGGCTCGTTGATCCTCAACCGGCTGCTGCTCGTCAAGCCGCTTGCGCCGCCCCTGCAGCCGACTCTCGCGATCGAGCTCGCGCCGCCCGCCGTCGCAGGGAGCGCCTATTTCCTACTTCACGGCCCGACCCCCACCCCATTCGCCTACGCTCTGGCTGGCTACACGGTGCTGATGGTGCTTGTTCAACTGCGCCTGCTCCCCGTCTACATCCGGCTGAAGTTCAGCCCCGGCTTCTGGTCCTTTACGTTCTCCTGGAGCGCCGTCGCAGCGATCGCTCTGCGGTGGCTCGCCATCGAGGCCCCCAGCGGCCAGACCCTCTACGCGTCCCTGGTCGCGGGCGCCATAAGCCTGCTGGTCGCCGGGGTCGCAGCACGCTCCCTGCTCGCAATCGCACGGGGAGAACTCCTCCTGCCGCCTCCTACTCCCCCCGCCGTCACAGCAACATGAGCAGGGGGTTCCCCGTGACCTGGTGTTGGGAGACCCTCGCTAACAGGCGAACTTCTCTGAGAGCCTCCGAGACGCCCCCGTGACACGAACAGAGCCGTATTTGACGCGTTCGAGCTGCGGGTGGTCTACGACAAGACCCGGAACCACATCGAGATCAGCGCCACCGTCACCGAAGCGATAGCCGCGGCCCTCAAGAACGAGGAAGACCTCCCGAAGGAGGCCTTGCCAGTCGCTCCGACAGACATAGCGGGGGCAGGATTCGAACCTGCGACCTTCGGGTTATGAGAATGACAAGGGGGGTGCCACTGGGTGTTGATATGGCATTCTAGAGCCATTCTTCTGAAGCCCAATGTGGTCCACTTAAGCTCAGATTGGTACGCAAATTGGTACGCACCCCTCTACACCGCTAGCTCAGTTCGAGTCCACCTGGGCTTGCAGTGGGACCCGCGCTAGGCTCGCGTTCGTGATCGATCTGCAGACGCTGGCACGGTATAGGTTCGAAGGGAAGTCCGAGCAGGCCGTTCGTGAGGAGTGGATCGCACCGCTGCTCGTACACCTGGGGTACGCCGGCGAGACTCTCAACACTGTCCTCTATAACGAGAGCTTCGGGCTGGCGAAGCCGTTTCGACGGATCGGCCGTAAGCGCATTGAGGTCGACTACCGGCCGACCGTGCTTGGGCATGGCCTGTGGATCATCGAGGCGAAGGCTCACGGCTCGGAGGATTGGGACGACGCGATCAGCCAGGCTTGGTTCTACGCCACCCACCCCGAGATCGATGTCCCATTCATGGTGATCTGTGATGGGTCCCGGATCGCGGTGTATGACACTCACAAGCCCGATTGGGATGAGCCTGTCGTCGACATCCCGACACCGCAGCTCGCCGACCGTTTCCAAGAGCTCGCAGCTGTGATCGGCGCTGCCCATGTCACGCGCGCGGTTCGCGAGCGGAGGCTTCGCCACTTGGGGGATGCAATGCGCGCCGAGCTACATCCTGCACGTTTGAACGAGTATGTCCAAGAGGTTCAGCGCCTCGCCCGTGACGCGATGAAGGATGTGCGCGACAACGAAATAGCGATCATCCGTGACCAGTTGAAGAAGGAGGACGAGGGTCGGCGAGAGCTCGTTCGCGCGGCGGGCCTGTTCACGGTCGGAGTATTCATGAACCAGCCGTTCGCGCTGAGCCTGGAGTCGGCAAGACTCGGCGTCGAGTATCTCCGGGGCCTTGAACCTGCAAAGCGAACGCCTGAGCTTGGACGGCTGATGGATGCTGCGGTGCACCGTGGTGGCCCAAATGGCAGCGAGCACCCGCGGCCATTTTGGATGCTGCGGATAACGACGCTGGAGATCTACCTGTCGCTGCTCGACGACGACGGATGTGGCCCTAGTGCGCTTGAGCTCGCCAAGCAGGCGATTCGTGACCATCTGTTGGACTTCGCCGACGACCCGATTTCCCGCGCGGCGCACCGCCTGGAGCGCGTACTTCCCGTGTTCGTGCTCCGCTCGTTGCTAACACCTCAGGGACTTGACCTTGCAACGGTCGCGCGCGACGTGCAGCAGAATTGGGGGGACGAGGCTCGGCTGCGCGCTCGGCTGGACAAGGATCGGCTCCTCGTCGACCTCACGACTCGGATGAGCCTCGCCGCCTGGAACTCCATCCGGTGGGACGAAAAGTCACTCAACTCCGTCGCCCAAGCCCTTGAGCTCTTGATCCCCTCGCTCGACTACCGCCAAGACGGCCCGCGTGGGCCAGCTGGCGATCCGTTCCTCGACAGCGTGCTGCGAATCGACGACCTCGTCAGCATCACGCTCCAAAAGGCCACTGAGTACTACCGGCCGGCGCTCCTCGACAACGAGGTCGTTGCGGTCGCCCGCCGCCTCGCAGAGGCCGACTACGAGATCGACGATCGCTTCATCAAGGGGCCGGCGCAGAGCCTGGTCGACCTAGTCGGTTAACGATCGCGCCCCGCCGCGTAGGACGGAGCCGATTGACGAGATCCACGAGATCCGGGTCCGCCGGTGGATCTTCGAGGTCATCGCAGCAAGCCGGCTGATCGTCCCGCGCGCGTCCGATGCCGCTGAGGCCAGGGATGTCTTGTGCGCCTTCGCCGTGTACATCCTCGTCCTCGGTGTGCTCGCCCACCCAGGAAATCACGATGTTCTCTTCGTCTCCGAAGACCAGATGCATCCGCCAGTCGCGATAGAAGCGCCGCTCGCAAACCCAATGATCTGCACCCGTCTCGCCGCGCATACGGATTCCACCTGCCTCACACCCGCGATGCTTCAACTCCTCGATCACACGGTCGAAGTGTTTCTTGGCCTCTCCCCGCAAGGCTTTGACGCGCCCCTCGCAACGCCTAGCTACCGTGACCGTAAACCGGGGTGCCATAACGCGACCGACCGTACGTCAGCGATTAGAGATCCACGGTATCGCCAGCCAAGGCGTCCTCGAGGCCTTCCCGTGCCCCCGGCTGGGCGAGGGCTCGCTGGTCAGCGGCCTCCCGCAATAGCTGCGAGTAGCGGCGCTCGTCGGTCGCGAGCTCACGCAGCTTGCCCAACCGCTCCTTGAGCTGCTGAACGCTTGCGAACCTCACACGCACAGGTGAGGTGCCCGCGACGACATCCAGCAAGCCCTTGGCGATCCAGCTGCGCACGGTGGGACGGCTCACGCCCAGCTCATCGGCCACCTCGGGCACCGTCAACGCGGGCGCGTCGGTGTACACGGTCCGCTTCGCTTGCGCGAGCGCGCGCTCGGCCACCACC
>Ga0182030_10007480_pt1 | contig 22775 bp, 4 predicted proteins | sample 812S3MmetaG_FD_121299 | JGI IMG/M metagenome (GOLD analysis project Ga0182030, IMG submission 121299) | Permafrost microbial communities from Stordalen Mire, Sweden - 812S3M metaG (Illumina Assembly) | ecosystem: Environmental > Terrestrial > Soil > Wetlands > Permafrost | place: Sweden...
AACACGTTTCTTTCTTCGCGTCCCACAAAGTCCTTGTGGTCTGGCATTCGCCCTGCTAAAAGAATTCAACCGCAGGTTCGACCAAATGCGTTGGTGCAGTTGTGTCGGACGGCATGCGTTCAAATAGACAACAACAACATTCACATCCATGGCAAAATACAAATTAGAATACCTCTGGCTCGACGGGTATGAACCCGTCGCCAACATCCGCGGCAAAACCACCATCAAGGAATTTGCGAAGTTTCCAAAATTGGAAGAGCTTCCTTGGTGGAACTTCGACGGCAGCTCGACCCGCCAGGCCGAGGGCAAAACTTCCGATTGCATGCTCAAACCCGTGGCCGTCTATCCAGACACCACCAAGAAAAATGGCGCGCTCGTCATGTGCGAGGTGTTCATGCCCGACAAGAAAACCCCGCATCCGAGCAACGCCCGCGCCACGATTCCCGACGACCCCGGCGCCTGGTTCGGCTTCGAGCAGGAATATTTTCTCTACAAAGACGGCGCACCACTCGGCTTTCCGTGTGGCGGCGGCTTCCCGCCCCCGCAGGGCGAATACTACACCGCCGTCGGCTACAAGAACGTCGGCTGCATCGCGCGCGAAATTGTGGACACGCATCTGGATCTCTGCCTCGACGCCGGCATCAACCATGAAGGCATCAATTCCGAGGTCGCCAAGGGCCAGTGGGAATTCCAGATCTTTGGCAAAGGCTCCAAGAACGCCGCCGACCAGATGTGGGTTGCCCGCTACCTGATGATGCGCCTCTGCGAAAAATACGGCGTGGACGTGAACTGGCACTGCAAACCCCTCGGCAAGGACGTGGACTGGAACGGTTCCGGCATGCACACCAACTTCTCGACGGCGCACATGCGCGAAGTCGGCGGCAAGGAATACTTCGACGCGCTTATGGCTGCGTTCGACAAATACAAGAACGAGCACATCGCCGTCTATGGCCCGGATAATCATCTGCGCCTCACCGGCCTGCATGAAACGCAGTCCATTGACAAATTCAATTACGGCGTGGGCAATCGCGGCGCATCCGTGCGCCTGCCGCAAACCTTCATCCCCGAAGGCTACCGCGGCTATTTGGAAGACCGCCGTCCGAATTCCCAGGGCGACCCCTACAAGATCGCCGGCCGCATCCTCCAGACCATTGCGACCGTGCCGATCAAGAAAGCTGGCAAGAAGTAATTTTCAAGATAGCCAGAGGAGGAACTGGGGACAACGATGCAGACGAAAGTCTGCATCGTTTTTTTGGGGTCAAAAACGGGATGAAACGGGACGATCGAAACTTGACGCGGATTACAGTGTTTTACATAAGCAGGCAGATGGATTGAAAAAGAATTCGGATGTGGGTCTGTTTCATAAAATAAAGACAATAAGCGGATTTTCAGCAACTTCCAAATATGATAAAATGATGTTCGTAATTTTTTGATTTTGTCAAGACAAAATTAATCGAATATTGCGATTTATTTTGGACAGTTGGGCCGTGCCTGTGGGCGGCTTTTGCCGGAACAACCGGCGCTGCCGCACAGCCATCATCCGCGTCCCTCAGCGAAATCCGCGGATGAATGCAAAATGGGCGTGTCAAAGTTCCCGGTCTGCTGTTAATTGTGGGGCGTCTCATGCGCAAACCCGCAAAGAAATCCAAACCCGCGCCGACAGAGGCAGCCACCCAAGTCATAGCAGTGCCGGATTTTCCGGCATGGCTGCTGGCGGCATTTCTGGCGCTGGTGACCATCGCCATTTACTCTCCGGCGGCGCATTTCGATTTCATCAACTTTGACGACCCGCTTTATGTGACCGACAACGATCATGTAAAATCGGGGCTGACCTTGGCCGGCTTGCGCTGGGCTTTTACCGCTTTTGACGCGAGCAACTGGCATCCGCTGACGTGGCTTTCACACATGGCTGACCGCCAGTTTTTCGGCCCGCAACCCGGCGCGCAACATCTGGTCAACGTGTGGTTTCATGTGGCGAACACGGTGCTCCTCTTCGCCCTGCTGTTAAACCTGACGGGCGCGCGCTGGCGGAGCGCGCTGGTGGCGGGGTTGTTTGCCCTGCATCCGCTGCATGTGGAATCGGTCGCGTGGATTTCAGAAAGAAAAGACGTGTTGAGCACCTTTTTTGGTTTTCTGTCGTTGCTGTGCTATACGCGATACGCGCAGGCGCTGGAAACCGGAAGTCAGAGGCCAGAAGTCGGAGGTCAGAGGCCGGGGGTCAATCTCCATTCATTCTCCTACTGGTTTTCATTACTGTTTTTCACCTGCGGTTTGATGAGCAAGCCGATGCTGGTGACGTGGCCCTTTGTGATGTTGCTTTTGGATTGGTGGCCGCTCCGGCGAATTTACGATTTAAGATTTACGAGTTGCGATTTGAAGCACCTGCTGATTGAGAAAATCCCGTTCTTTGCCCTGGCAGCAGCTTCGAGTGTCGTCACTTTTTTTGCGCAGCGGCACGGGGCATCTGTCGTGCCGCTGGAGGCGCTGCCGCCCGGCGCCAGGCTGGCCAACGCGGTCGTCGCGCCCGTTCGCTATTTGCTGAAAGCGATCTGGCCGGCGGATCTCATCGTCTTTTATCCGTATCGCGGCTGGGATTGGATGACGATTGCCGGGGCCGCGTTCGTGCTCATCGGCATTTCGGTCTGGGCACTGCGCCGGGCGAAGAGCGCGCCGCAGTTGCTCACGGGCTGGTTGTGGTATTTGGGAATGCTCGTTCCGGTTGTCGGCCTCGTCCAAGTCGGCGGACAATCCATGGCGGATCGCTATACTTATGTTCCACTGATCGGCGTGTTCATCGCCGTGGTTTGGAGCATTCGTTTTGCGCCGGGCAGGAGTCACGCGCTCGCAACGGCCCTGGCGGTGGCGGTTCCCGCGATTTGTGGCGCGTTGTCGGCGGTGCAGGTTCGTTACTGGCGAAACAGTGAAACTCTTTATGGCCATGCCGTGAAAGTAATGCCCAATAATCTGGTGGCGCACAACAATCTTGGACTCGCGTTCGCCAAGCAGGGCCGCTCCGCGGAGGCAATCGCCGAGTATCTCACCGTGCTGAATGTCCGGCCGGATTACGCGGAGTCGCGGTTCAATCTGGGCGTCGCGCAGGCCGAACAGGGACAGGCGGCGGACGCCATCAAAAATTTTAGCGCCGGACTTGAGATTGACCCGGACAATGCGGAAGCGCACTTCAGCCTGGGCCACGCGCTGGAAAGCCTGGGCCGGACAAACGAAGCCGCGGCCGAATATCGCGCCGCATTGAAGTTCAAGCCGGATTACGCCGAGGCGCACAACAGTCTGGCCAGCGTCCTCATCAGCGAGGGACAGGATGAGGAGGCAATGAAGGAATTAACCACCGCGCTCCGCCTGAAACCGGATTACGCGGAGGCGCACAGCAATCTGGCGCAACTGCTCGCCCAGCAAGGCAAGTCGAACGAGGCGCAGGTTGAGCGGGAGATTGCCGCGCGCCTGCAACCCAACCGCGCCGAAACCCGCTTTAATCTCGCCGTCACGCTGGCAGTGCAAGGACGTCTGGCGGCGGCCGTGCCCGAATTTCAGGAGGCGTTGCGGATCAAACCAAACTGGCCGGAGGCGCATTATAATCTTGGCACCACGCTCGCCGGTCTGGACCGGCTGGCCGAAGCCACGGCGGAGTTTCAGGAAGCCATCCGCCTCAAACCGGATTACGCCGACGCCTACAACAACCTCGGAGTCATCTTCCTCAACCAAGGCCAGATTGACGAGGCAATCAAACAATTCCAAGAAGCCATCCGTCAAAATCCGAGTTACGCCAACGCGCAAGGCAATCTGGCACACGCCTTGGAACTGAAAAGCAAACCAAATTCACAAACGCCTGACCCCGCGAAGCCGTGAGACGGCACAGACATGACGAGGCGCGATTCAACCACCGACGATTCATCGGGTCATTTCCGCCTGCGCCTGGTTGCTACGGCGAGACCAGAAGGAAGAAAGTAGCCGGATCCGTCCCAGGCGTGTTCGTATAGTTGTAGCTGCCGTCCGCCGCAAACACGTTCGTCCACACGGGCGTCCAATTCGCCAACGGCAACGACACATCCTGCGTCGTCAATATCCGGTATTGCTCCCCCGCCGGCCCATTCGTCCCGCTGAACACCAGCTTCCCGTCCGCCGTCATCGCCACTCCGCCTAACATCGTCATCGGCTTCACCACCACGTAATTCGTCAAGGTGCTGTTGCCGGATCCACCCGGACCGGTCACCGTCAAACTCACCGTATAGGTCCCCGCCGCTGAATACGCGTGCATCACGCTCGCGAGGGACGTGTTCGTCACCGCATTGCCATCCCCAAAGTTCCACACCCAATTCGTGATGCTTCCCGTCGAGGCATCCGTGAAGGTCACCGTCTGTGTCACAAAGAGGTTTGGCGGCGCGCCGCCAAAGCCGGCCACTGGCGGCGGGTTTGTCACCACGATGTAAGCTGTGTTGGTGAGCGCGCCGGCGCCGCCAGCACCATACGCCGTCAGAATGACGGTATAAATACCGGCATTCGTGTAGGTGTTGGTCACGGTGGTATTGGAACCAGCGCTGAACGTGTTCCCGTCACCGAAATCCCAGAAATAGTTGGTGCCATTGCTCGATGAGTTCGTAAAGGCTACTGTCATAGGCGCGACCCCGTTGGTCGGCGTTCCACTGAATCCGGCTACCGGCGGCGGGTTTGTTACCACGATGTAAGTTGTGTTCGTCTGCGCGCTCAAGCCGCCGGGACCATACGCCGTCAGAATGACGGTGTAGTTGCCTGCATTCGTGTAGGTGTCGGTGACATTGGTGTTGGAACCGGTGATCAACATATTACCGTCACCGAAATTCCAGACATAGTTGGTGGCATTACTCGATAGATTCGTAAAGGTTACCGTCATGGGCGCGACCCCGTTGGTCGGCGTTCCAGTAAATCCGGCCACCGGTGCCGGCGGCGGCGCTAAAACCACTTCAATGCTCCCGTTGATCGTCAGTCTGTTGCTCCAAACCAATCCCTGACTCAATACCGGCAGATTGATCGTCGTGAATCCGCTGCCACTATATGTTCCTGAACTGAACAATTGGAAGGTGTCGCCTGCAACCAGCGCGCCATCCCCCGCGTTGGTTATGACAGTCAGTTTGCCGCCACCATAACTGACCCCGGAACTGACCACCTGATCGTTGCCATGGTTGTTATGTGACACCGCCATGTTGCAATAGCTGCCGGAGCCCAGTGTCAGGTTGCTGTTGATGGTCAACACCGTTCCCGCCGTGCTGACACCCGCTCCGGGAGAAAGAATGCCGCCAGCCTGGACGGCGACGGTGCCGCCGATGCTTCCGGAACCGCCCAGCGTGCCGCCAGTGACGCTAACGGGGCCGTTGCTAATGCTGCCGTTGACGAGCAGCGCGCCGTTGCTGACGATGGTGGAACCGGAGCCGGTGTCGTTGCCGGTGTAGATATTCGTTCCGCTTCCTAAAATAGTCAGCGTTCCGGCATTGCTGATGTTATTGGTAATCGTGTAATTGTCCGACCGGTCAAAGGCCAGGGTCGCGCCGTTGGAAATAGTGACACCGCCGGATGTCAATGTTCCATCCGCACTACCGTCGCCGATTTGCAATGTGCCCGTGCCGACCATAATCGGGCCGGTAGGACCGTTGGTGGCATTGCCGGCGTCTGTGTTCGTGCCAGTCAATATTAGAGTGCCGGTGCCAACCTTCGTCAGCGCCGAAATGTTTGCCGCCCCGTAGTTGGAAATAGATCCGGCAAAGGTAGTCGAGGTGTTAAGACCGCCAACGCTCCAGATGGTAGTGCCCGTAGTGCTCCTTGAGCCTAACAGAACGGTTGACGGGCCACCGATCAATTCTCCAAGATTGATCGTCCCACCATTGTGGCTGGTCAAGTAAACTGCGTCGTTCACGTTCGTGCCAAGGTTGAAACTCGCACTGACATTGCCGGTATTAGCCGCCGTGTTCCCGCTGTTAAACCGCAGGCTGCCCTGGGAAACAAGACCACCATTGTTCAACGGGGCGATGATAATCTTGCCGGTGAAATTAGCCATCGTCGCGGTGGAGCTTGCGCCTCCGATTGTCAGGGTTGTGCCAGCAACATCCATATTGCTAATGATAATGATGCCGCTGCCCGCCCACGCCCCGGGCCATGAATTGTTACCGCCCCCGCCGCCATTTAAGTTTATTACGGATGTGCCATTGAAGTTTAACGAGTTATTAATGGTGGTTCCGGCCGGAACGGACATGGTGCCTCCGTTGTTCGTGATGACTCCGGTGCCCAAACTTGCGCTGGCTCCCAATTGCACCACGCCACCATTGATCACTGTGCCGCCGCTGTAGGTGCTGGCCTGCGTGCCGAAGATGATGCTCCCGCCATTGGCGGCGCTTCCGTCGTTAATAGTCAGGGGAAAAGCTCCCGAAACAACGCCGTTGACATTGAGCTTCTGGCCGTTGGCCACCGACCAAGTCTGGCCGGCGCCCAAAGCCACCGGACAGTTTAACGTCAGGGCGTTTGCCGCCTGGCTCATGTCAATGCCCAATGAATTCAGGCCATTCAATGTCAGGGTGTTTCCCGTGCTGATTTGAATTGGCAGGGCCGGATTCAAAATTTGAATTTCGCCCCAGGCCGTGTTGGCGCCCAGCGCGTTGGTCGCGTAGGCCGGGTTGACACCGGTGATGGTGGAATCGAAAACCGCAACATTAGTCGCCCCCGGCGCCACCCCGCCAATCCACGACGTGCCCGCGGTCAGATTGCCGCCATTGTCCGCATTGGTGATGTTGACCTGGCCTGGCGGCGGGCTTGTTACCACGATGTAAGCCGTGTTGGTCAGAGAGTTTGTGCCTCCCAAACCGATTGCCGTCAGAATGACGGTGTAGTTGCCGGCATTCATGTAAATGTCAGTCACGTTGGTATTTGATTTGGTGTTAAGCATGATGCCGTCACCGAAATTCCAGACATAGTTGGTGGCATAGCTCGAAAGATTCGTAAAGGTCACCGTCAAGGGCGCGGCCCCGTTGGTCGGCCCGCCGACAAAGCCGGCTGCCGGAACTGGCACCGAAACCACCTTGATGCTTCCATTGATCGCCAGGCTGTTGCTCCAGACCAGTCCCGGACGCAATGCCGGCAGATTAGTTGCGCTGAAACTCCCTGAATAATTGCCGGACGAGTTCGCCTTGAACAGTTGGAAACTGTCGCCCAAGGCCAATGGGCCGTCCCCGGCATTGGTTGTCACCGTCAGCGCGCCGCCATAAGCAATCGCCACGCAGGCGATCTGGTCATTGGTGTGGTTGTTGTGCGACACTGCCGTGATGCTGGCGCTGCCGGCGGCCAGTGTCAGGTTGCTGTTGATGGTCAGCACCGTTCCCGCCGTGTTGGCGCCCGCTCCCGGAGCCAGGACGCCGCCGGCCTGAACAACGACGGCGCCGCCGATGCTCCCGGAACCGCCCAGCGTGCCACCGCTGACACTGACCGGGCCATTGCCGATACTGCCGTTAATCAGCAGCGTCCCGTTGCTGATGGTGGTGGAATTGCTATAAGTGTTGAAATTATTCAGCGTCACGATGCCGGGACCCGCAAGTGTCAGCGCGCCACCGCCAGCTATCGAAAATCCTCCAACGCTGCCAATCGTGTAACTGTCCGCCGAGTTGTTGAACGTCACGCTGGCCGGCGAAACATTCGTCGCCAAATTCACCTTGAATCGTGACGCCGTATCGTCAAACAACACGGCGTCGCCGTTGGTAAAGGTGTTTGCCGCCAGGGAGTTGGTCCAGTTGGCGGTGGCAAAGTCCCAATTGGTGCTGACAGCGGCGGTCCAAGCATCGGTTGGGGAAGCTTGCAGCGGGGAGAAGACAGCGGCGGCGAAATTCGCTCCCCGAGCCGTTCCAGTCCAGGTTCCCGAAAAGGTGTCAGTGCCGCCGCTCAAACCCGACACATAACCAGCAGTCGCCACGGTGCCCGGACGGCTCTGGGAACTGAACGAATGGGATTCCGTGCCACCGGTCCCGGTGATGGTGGGGTTGCCACCGGAAGTGCTGGCCCAAGTCGAGTTCACCGCGGCCCAGGAGCCAGCCGTAACCCCCGACACATTAAACGTGATAGTGTCGCCAGTCGCGTTTGCGCCGACCGAGCCGGTTCGAGGAGCGGTGGTGCTGGTGCCGGCAAGGGTATAGGCCGTCAGCCAAGTGGCGTCAGCTCCGGACACCGTGACTGAAAGAGTGGCCGTGCCCGTCGGCGGGTTGAAGCAGTAATAGATCGCGGAACCGCGATAAGGAGTAACATTAAGGTCTTGCTGAACTGCCCGGGTCAGGGTTGCCCCGTTCCAAGTCAGGGTTGCGGGTTCGGCGTTGAAGACATTATGATCTTCCACCAAAGCCACCAGCACGGTAGCTCCCGTAGTGACCGTGACGGACTGGCTGACAGTGGCCGACGCCAAGTAGGTAATGGCTGTCGTTCCGTCGTGTATGTAAATCGGCGGCGGGGCTGTCACCACGATGTAAGCCGTGTTGGTCAGCGAGTTGGTGCCTCCCAAACCGCTTGCCGTCAGGATGACGGTGTAACTGCCCGCATTCGTGTAGGTGTTAGTCACGTTCGTTTTGGAACTGGCGCCCAACATTTTGCCGTCACCGAAATTCCAGACATAGTTGGTGGCGTTGCTTGAAAGATTCGTAAAGGTCACCGTCAACGGCGCGGTCCCGTTGGTCGGCCCGCCGACAAAGCCAACTACCGGCGGCAACGGCGGCGTCACCACGATGTAAGTTGTGTTGGTCAGCGAGTTGGTGCCTCCCAAACCGATCGCCGTCAGGATAACGGTGTAGTTGCCCGCGTTCGTGTAGGTGTCGGTCACGTTGGTGTTGGAGCCGGTGGTAAGCGTATTGCCGTCACCGAAATTCCAGACAAAGTTGGTGGCGTTGCTTGAAAGATTCGTAAAGGTCACCGTCAACGGCGCGGCGCCGTTGGTCTGCCCGCCGATAAAGCCGACTACCGGCGGCAACGGCGGCGTCACCACGATGTAAGCCGTGTTAGTCAGTGAGTTGGTGCCTCCCGGACCGGTTGCCGTCAAGGTTACGGTGTAACTGCCCGCATTCGTGTAGGTGTCGGTCACGTTAATACTGGAACTGGTGCTGAACGCATTGCCGTCCCCAAAATTCCAGACATAGTTGGTCGCATTGCTCGAAAGGTTCGTAAAGGTTACCGTCAGAGGCGCGGCGCCGTTGGTCGGCCCGCCGGCAAAGCCGACTACCGGCGGCGACGTTACAATGGCGTATTCAATGTCATGCGCGCCCGAACCGATGCCGGAAACGCCGAGGTAGCCGTTGGTTGCCGTGCCGGTGATGTTGGCACCGTCCACGGTGACAGTCGTGTTGGTGCCGCCCGCCTGCGGCACATAAATGGTGGCGGTCACGTTGACAGGGATCGTGACGGCAAGGTGATATTGCGTCGCGCTGCGATCCCACTCCACACTGATGGCCCCGCGATCGGTCGGCACCGTGCCGCTCGCCGTGGCAAGGCTGTTGCCAAAGTCCAACGGCTTGATCTGCACCTGGTCAAACTGCGCCGCCTGCGGCTTTATGCCCAAAATGTAGCGCACATAGCCATCCAAACCCACTGCGCCCCACCCATGCGACTCGCTGTTCCCATCCGTGTTGGCTGTCCACGACTCCCATGTCGCCGTCCCGCCGAACGAAAGGATTTGCGCCCACCCATAGTGGTTTGCGTTCGTGTAAAGATTCAGCAGCGCCGGTCCCTGGTTGGCCTCGCCCAGCGCGCGCACGAGTTGGATGATGCCCAGCGCGCTCACACTCATATTGCTACTCACGACCAGGGAGGCGACGCTCGCCTGCTGCGCCGCCGGCACGATGTTGAGCGAGAGCGGAAAGGCGTTGGCATGCTGCGAGGCGTGCGTGCTTTGCGTCCCGTTGGATTCGAGGCCGTCCACATAGATGCCGGCGGCGTTGATCAGGTTGGTGTTCATCGCAGCTTGCAGGGCGTTGGCCATCGCGCGATAAGTGGCGCTGTCCGCCGGGTTGCCCACCTCGTTGGCGATGCGCGACATGATGTCGTAGTCTTCCCACGCCCAGCCGTCAATGACGGTGGAAGAGCAGCCGGCGCCGCCGCGAACGGTGTTCAGGTCGTAGCCGAACTGCATGTCCGGCGGCCAGTCTATGATGCCATTTGTGTAGCTGCTGGAGGTGCCGCCATAGAGCTGGCTGATCAGGCCGTCGCTGGTGTTGAGACTGCGGTTGACATACTGGGCGATGTTGGTCAACTGGGTGTAGTTCGTGTTGAGAAATGCAAGGTCGCCCGTCTGTAGATAATACTCCCAGACCCAGGCGAGATACATCTGCGTGTAGTCGGGAATGTCCCGCGCGTTGTTGACATCGGGATAGCAGGCGTTCACCCGGCCGACATCGGCGCCCTTGTTCCAGAACTCAACCATGGACTCGATGAACTCGTTCAACCGGCTGCGCGTGAGCGCTCGCTCGTTCTCCACCTCCATCGCGGCGAGGCTCTCCTGGTAGCCATCGCCCAGAAAGCCGCCCTTCTGGCGTATCGAGTCTATGAATTCCTCCTGCGCGTCTATGGGCAGCGTTTGTTTCATCAACCCCCACACGGCGTTGAGCGTGGTGTTGGGCGATGTGAAGGACGAGGACGCGTCGTTCATCTGACTGTTGCGCTCAATGAACGAGAAGTTGGCCGTTGTCACGGGCATCGGCGAACTGGAAATCAGAAAATAACGCATTGTTTCATACTCGGCCGCCTGATAGGTGAAGTTTGTGCCGTTGAGCACGGCGTAGTAGGTCATGTTGACGGTCTGGTTTTGCGAGGTGTCAATCGTGCCTCCGGAATTGGTCGCGAAGCCGCCCATCATGGTGATTGTCGTGCCGGAAGTGCCGTTCGAAAACTGGATGCACGGCACGCCGGAATAGAGCTTGCCCAAATCCACCATGTAATTGTTGCCGCCCACGTTGGCGACAGACACGGGCGTAATGACCGTCTCAACAATGCGCGTCAGGTTGGGCAGAGGCACGCCCGAAAACGTCGAATTGGGCTGGTGGCCAAACACCGCAGCGTTGGCCCATGCCGAATCGTCGAAGCCGTTCGTGTTCCAAGTCGGCGTGAGGTTGCGCGCGTCAATCTTCTCGATGTAGCCACTGCCGGAGCCGCCGCGTGAGGCCTGGCCGGTGACCCAGCTTGTCGCCTGGCTCTGCAACCAGGTGCCGTCGGTGCCCACCACGACACTCGAGCCGTCGGCGTAATGAATGATCGCCTCCATCAAGACGCCGCGCTGATCGGCCACCCGTCCCGAGCCGCCGCCGAACCAGTGGTTGAACATCGCAAACACATTGGACACGCCGGGCGTGATCAACCCGGTGATGTCGTAGGCATTGTAAAATTGGAACTGCGGAAACGCATAGATGGGGCCTTTGCCCACCAGCGTCCCGTTCACATAAAGCGCGTATTTTTGCACGCTCGTCACATAAACCGTCGCGCGCGTCACCGTCCCGGCGGGCAGATTGGTGGACTTGCGATAGTAGGTGAAATCGTCGGAGGCGTTGGAGTTACGCCAAATCCACGACGCCGCGCTCCAGTCGGAGTTGGCGAGCAGGCCGACTTCAAATGTGCTGTTGGTTGAATACGGGCCGGCGTTGCCCTCCCGGTTCCAGGTTCGGACCTGCCAATAATACTGCATGTCCGCGGTGAGCGGCGCGCCCGCATACACGACATGGTTTTCCGAACCGCTTGCAACCTGCCCGCTGTCCCAAACGTCGCCGAAATTGGCGGCGAGATCCGCTGCGTTGGTGGCGATGAGGATTTCGTAGCCCGTCTGGATTTCGTTCGCGTTGGTGTCGTTGTCGAGCCAGCCAAAATACGGCGTGGCCTCCGTGCCCACCGGCGCACTGACATCGTCCACGCGCAGGTTCGTCGGCGCAAAAGGCGCGGCGGCAAACACCGGCGACAAGCCGGTGCCGAACAGCAGGCCGAACACAGCCAGAAGCACCAGCCACAACAGTCGAGCACGACGCACCCTGGCGGCTTTCAAGGTTGATTCACGGGCTTTGTCGAAGGCGAACGAATTGGTTTTCTGCACAGTCATGGTTTTACCTATTATCCGATAAGATATAATTTTGGCAAGCCCAATTGCCCAATTGTCCAATTCGTCACCACATTGGCGAGGCACCACGTTTTGCAGGTCATAAAAACGCGGGGATGCCCTTGGGCATCCCCGCGCAACCAACCTGAACTGTCTGCCGCCTACGGCGATACCAGCAGGAAGAAGCCCGCCGGATTCACCCCGGGCGTGTTCGTGTAGCTGAAGCTCCCGTCCGCCGCAAACACGTTCGTCCACACCGGGGTCCATCCCGCCAGCGGCATCGCCACGTTCGTCGTCGTCAGGACCCGGTATTGCGCCCCGGCCACTCCGTTCGTCCCCCGGAACACAAACTTCCCTCCGCTCAACGCCACTCCCCCAATCGCCGCCTTCGGCTTCACCACCACGTAATTCGCCTGCGTGTTCGTGTTCGATCCGCCCGCACCCGCCACCGTCAAACTCACCGTGTAGCTCCCCGCCGCCGCATACGCGTGCGACACGTTCGCGCTGGTAGTGTTCGTCACGCCGGTTCCATCCCCAAAACTCCACACCCAATTCGTGATGCTCCCCGTCGAGGCGTCCTTCAACGTCACTGTCTGCGTCACAAACACGTTCGTCGGTCCGCCGCTGAACCCGGCCACCGGCGCCGCTGACCCCACGACGACGTAGGCCACGTTGGTCAGCCCGCTCGCGCCGCCAACTCCATACGCCGTCAGGCTGACGGTGTAGGAACCCACACTGGCGTAGGCGTGGCTCACGTTGGTGTTCCCTCCCGTGCTCAACGTGGTGCCATCACCAAAGTTCCACACCCAGTAGCCCGCCCCGCTCGACTGGTTCGTGAACGTCACGGCCAGCGGCGGAACCCCGGCAGTCGGCGTCCCGCTGAAATTCGCCACCACCGGCGACGCTGCCACCACTTGAATCGAGCCATTCAACGTCAGGTTGGCGCCGCTCCACCCCAATCCCGGTCCGGGCGGCGGTTGGATCGTGGCGAAACCGCTGCCCGCATTGTAACTGCCGGTCCCGCCGCCAAGGTTGAACAACGTGAACGTGTCACCCACCTGATAGGGCGTCGCATCCCCCGCATTCGTCGCGACCATCAGTATGCCGCCATAAGTTATCGTCGCAGCACTGGTAATCTGGTCGGCCGGACCGCCATGCACCACCTGCATGATGGTGGTGCTGCCAGCCAGCAGCGTCAGGTTGCTGTTGAGGGTCAACACCGTTCCCGCCACATTCGTGCCCGCTCCGGGCTCCAAGGTGCCGCCAACCTGATTGGTGACCGTGGCATTGATGGTTCCGGAACCACTTAACGTGCCGCCTTGGATCGTGACGAAGTTGGTGCCGACGCCAATGCTGCCTGTGATCTGCAGCACGCCATTGCTCACGACCGTTGGGCCGCTGTAAGTGTTCACGCCAGCCAGCGTCTGCGTGCCAGTGCCAACTTTTGTCACACTCACCATATTACCAGCAGTAACCGGCGTAACGGCTCCGTCCTGGATACTTCCATAATAGGTTGCGTTGATATTTTTTCCACCAATGACAAATGTGGTTGCTATGGCCGTCGCGGACCCTGCTCCTTGAACCAGCGTGTTGGGGCCGCCAGCAAGCGCGCCAAGCAAATCAATGGAATTGCCGGTCCGGTCAAAAAACCTAACACCCGGTGGCGCCGTATTCGTGCCGAGGTCAAACAGGCATCCCGAGCTCCCATTTATACCTGCATTAACTCCGGTATTTGGGTAAAAGCGAACGTATCCTTGCACCGTGTTATCAGCAACCTTGAACGTGCCATTGAAGTTGGCCATGCCGTTGACTCCAATACCAAAAGTCTGGGCGAGGGTGTTGTTCGCGGTGTCCATGTTCAAAACCACAGTCCCATTTCCAGTGAACGGGCCATTCATTTCGGGAAGCAGCGCGGCACCGGTGTTGGGCACACTAATCGTAGCGTTGCCGGTCACATTGATCGGGTTATTGTATTGGACGGTTCCCGCCGTTCTCACAACCAGCGTTGCGTTGCTGGTCAGGGTGATGGGTCCCGTCCCAGCCGCCGCCGCGTTTTGCAGCGTCAAGGTATTGTTGCTAACCGTCGTGCCGCCAGTGTAAGTATTTGCGGCGGTCAGAATCAAGCCGCCGGCATCGGTCAAGCTGAGCGCGCCCGAACCCGTAAAGACGCCATTCAGTGTCAGCGTTGTGCCATTGATCACGTCAAAAATTCCGCCAGTGCCATTCAAGGTCGCGCCGCGGTCGGTGGCGGCGGTCGGGCCGGTATAGGCCAGGGTTCCGCCATCATAGAACAGCAGGTTCGCCGAACTGTTGGCGGCCGCGCCGATGGGGCTGGCCAAACCACCGTTGGGCAGATACGGAACGGAGATGGTCCCGCCACCTATCACCGTCGGCCCGGTATAGGTGTTAGTCGCCAGGATGGTCAAAGTGCCGTTATTGGTCTTGAGCAAGCCGAGGGAACCGGTGATGCCGCCGTTGCCGGTGAATGTGTAACTTTCCCGCGTCGAGTTGCTTACCACCAACGAGGTGGGATACAAGGTGTTTTGCAGGGTCACGTTCGTATTGCCAGCGCCGCGATCGTTGAAAGTCACGCTGTCCCCGGATTGGAATGAGTAGGAGGTGGCTCCAGCCACCCAGTCCTTGCCGATGGTGTCCCAATTGTTGGCCACGCCGTCACCCAACCAGACTAGATTGGTTGATGACCGCGAAGGCGCGCCGACGATCACCGCAATTTCCGGCGGCGTGGTGGTGGTGATGTTGGTCAAAATGCCGCTGTAAGCATAAGCCCCAAAGTTGACGGTTAAATTGCCAATTGGGCCGTTGAAGCCGCTGGTGTAGGTGAACAACGGGTATATGCCTGCGGTAATCGTGCCACCGTTCAATCCACTCAAGTTTATGTTTTGGGGGCCGCTGGACACATCCAAGGTGCCATGCACCCTGATCACATCGGAATTGCCGACGGTGGACAGTTGGAAGTTATTGTTAACCCCGCCCAATTCGGTCAATCCACCGATAATGGTCAAGGCTCCAGTCGCACTGGCACTCCCTGGGTTTAGGCTCACGCCACTGTTGGCGCTAAGCGAGCCGTTCAGAGTTCCACTGCCACCGATGCTTTGACCGCTGTTCAGCGTCAGCACCGGGGTGTGGAGGCCGGTAACATCCAGAACCGCATTAGTGTTTATGAAGATATTTGCGCTGCTGGCGATGGAGGCATCGTTGGCGGTTAACGGGTTTAGGATCAGTGCCAGCACGCCATTGCTGATGCTCGTTGATCCGCTGTAGGTGTTTATCCCAGCCAAAATCCATTCGCCAGTGCCAACCTTCGTGATTGAAGTCACACCAACCCCCGCCTGCGCGTCATCCTCGATCGTGCCGTAAAATGTGTTGGTGGTGCTTTTCCAGCCCACCCTCCAAGTTGTGGTTCCCGCGCTTCCAGTTCCCGTCCCGATGACGGTGTAGAGGTCGCCGCCCAGTTCGCCGATGTCAATCGTCGCGCCGCTGCCCACGGTCTGGCACATCAACAGGGTGCTCTGCGGAGAGTTGAATACCCCGTTCGGATCGCCGGCCAAATAGATGGCGGCGTTGGTGTAGCCGAAACTGTTGTTGATGCGGAACTCGTCCACGTTGGCGGTGATCGCGCCAATCGTGTTGGCGTTTGCATTTGGGAATCCGGCGCCGGTCACATTGATCAGGCCGCTAAATGCCGACCAGTTGCCCGACAGCGGGTAACGAACATAATTGGCCACCAGATTAATCGTGCCGCCGCCAGTCAAGCTGCTGTTCAAGCCGGCGCCAGCGCCGGTGGCCGGGTTCCCGCGACCGGGCAGTTGCAGCGTGCCAATCTGGCCGGCGGGAACCACCAGCGGATTATAAAAATTGTTGAACGCGGTCAGATAATTGGAGTTACCGAGCCAGCCGTATAATTGCAGGGTGCCATTGGTGCCCATGAATGTGACTGAGTTGGTGATGGGGCCAACGCCGCTGCCTCCAGCTCCATCCCAGTTGGCGATGTTGTCTCCCAACACCAGCACGCCATTGCTGATCACCGTCCCGCCCATGTAGGTGTTGGTGACGACGTTCTGCAAGACAAATGTGCCGTTGCCCACCTTGGTCAACCCGCCCGAACCCGTGACCAAGCCATACTCGGTGAAGGCGGTGGTTGCGTTGGTGACATTTACCGTCATTCCGTTCACAAATGTCATACTGTGATCCATCCCGTTCGAGGCGTCCATGCCTGAATACATCAAAGTGGACCCGTAGAAAATCAAGTTCGTGGGATTGCTGGACGACGCGCCGATGGGGCTGGCCAAACCGCTAACAGCACCAGTCTGAAGCTCCAAAACACCACCGCCGATGACCGTCGGTCCCGTGTAGCCATTAACGGTCAGGAGGGTCAATCTCCCGCCATTGGTCTTGGTCAAACCGGTGGTTCCGGCGATATTGCCGACGCCGGTGAAGATGTAATTTTTCACCGTATTGCTCACCACCAGCGAGGTGGGATACATGGGAGCCTGTAGATTCACAGGCGGATTCGCAGAGCCGGAATCGGTGAAGAGCGCGCTGTCACCGGCCTGAAACACATAGTTTGTGCCGCCATTCACCCACTCATTGGGGGTCAGCGTGTCCCAGTCGTTGTTCACGCCGTTGCCCACCCAGGTCAGGTTGTAATTCGGGCGCAATGCCGGAGTAACGATGACCGCAATTTCCGGCGGCGTGGTGGTGGTGATGTTGGTTACGGTGGCTTGGAAACCGAATGCCGCGACGGAAAAATGGGTGGCGTCACCGGTCAATGTGCCGGTATAGAGGATCAACGGATATGTGCCGGGTGTCACCACTCCGCCGCCAAATTCATTCAAGGTAATGTTTTGTATGCCGCTGGACACATCCAAGTTGCCGTTGACAATCAGGAGGTCGTTGGTGCCGCCGGGCTTGGACAGCACAAATTGATTGTTGACGTTGCCGCCTTCAACCAATCCGCCGTCAATGGTCAAGGTTCCAACCGTATTGGAGCCAGCCGGGCTTACGCCGCCCGGGAAAATGCCGCCCGTGACCGTGAACGCGGTCAATGAGCCGCCAATTATGTTGTTGGTTCCTGAACCGGCCAGGGATTGAACCGATACAAAGCTGCCGTCCTGCGACACGTCAAACGTCGCGCCAGAGCCGACATAGACCGGGCCAATGGTGGTCACCGGGCTGGCCATCACAAAATAACCGTTGGTGACATTGATGGAGCCATTGCCGGTATAGGTGCCGGAACTATAAGTATTCGTGCCGCCGCCAAAAACAGCCAAGATGCCGGAATTGACAATGCTGTTAATAGTCGAATAGCTGTCCGGCCGGTCAAAGGACAGTGTTGCACCGCTGGAAATGGTCACCGTTCCACCGGACAATGATCCATCCGGATTGCCATCGCCGATTTGCAATGTGCCAGCGCTGACCAAAATCGGGCCGGTGGGACCGTTGGCGCCGCCGCCGCCGGCATTGTTCGTGCCGGTTAATATCAGAGTGCCGGTGCCAACCTTCGTCAACGCCGAAATGTTGGTGGTAGAGAAATTGGAAATGGTTCCGGCATAGGTGGTGGTGGTGTTAAGACCGCCAACACTCCAGATGGTGGTGCCGGGGGTGCTTCTTGAACCCAGCAGAACGCTTAACGGGCCGCCGATCAATTCTCCCAAGCTGTTCGTCCCGTTATCGCGGGCGGTCAAAGTGATGGCGTCGTTCACGTTCGTGCCAAGGTTGAAGCTCGCGTTGGAACTGCCGAAATTATACGCCGTAGTCCCGTTGTTAAACCGCAGGCTGCCTATCGGATAAAGACCGTCGCTGTTCATCGGGGCAACGACAAGCTTACCGGAGAAGGCATTCATCGTCGCACTGGAGCTATTGCCGCCAATCGTCAGGGTATTATTGTTAATACCGGGAACACTCCAATCCAGATTGCTGATGATGACGGTGCCATTCCCCGACCACGCTCCAACCAGCCCCTCGGAATTGGTCGAGTGATTCATGTCTATGGTGGAGGTATTGGTGAAGAAAAATGAGTTTGCCAGACTGTAGCCGGCAAATCCGTTGGTGGAAAACATGACAGTTCCCCCGTTCATGATCACGTTGCCGGTGCCCAAACTTGAGGAATTCTGCATCACGATCACGCCGCCATTGTTCGTGGTGCCTCCGGAGTAGGCGTTGGCGGCCGGCAGGGTCAAAATGCCGGCGCTGATGGACAGCGCGCCGGTTCCCAAAATGGCCCCGGTATTCGTCTGCGTGGCGGAGCTGGTGTAATTCAAGATGCCGTTGTCGGTAATGGCCGCCGCATAGACGCCGGCGCCCAATTGGCCCGCGCCGCCAATCGTCAGCGAGCCGCCGTTGATGGTCGTCGTCCCGGTGTAAGTATTCACGGTGGTGAGGGTGTTGTTGCCGGAACTGTTGACCACGGTGGCCGCGCCCGTGATGCCGCCCGTGCCGCTGATGGTGTAGGATTTGGCTGAATTCTTAAACGTGACCGAGGCGGGTGACAGCGCGCTGTTCAACGCCACCGCCGGTGAAGCCGAGCCGGTGTCGTCAAAAACCGCCGCGTCGCCGTTCGCAAAAACAATCGGCTCGCCGTTGGCGTTCCAGATGCGATTGGCCGCGTCGGCATTGTCCCAGAGGTTGTTGACATTGTCGCCCACCCAGAGATCAGTCGGGTTGATCACGTTCAAAGTGATGGTGGCCGTGTTGGTTTCATTCGCGGTATCCGTGGCATAAAGGGTCAATGTCTGGGCGCCATTTGTGATGGTGCTTAACACGGTGTAGCCGTTCGTATAGACGTTGGGCGTGGCCGACAATACCAGCGGCAGAATGGTCGTGCCGGGCGCGGTTCCGGCTATGCCGCTCACGTCAACGGTCAGAAGGGCCGGATTGACGGGATAGGATCGCGCCGTGATGGTGGCGGAGATGGTTATGGGCTGGCCGTGGCTCACCGGATTGGGGCTGGCGGCGGGGGACAAAATCAGCGGGGAGCCCACGACGATGCTTTCCGTGTTGGTAGCGTAGCCTTTGCCGGATTGGGTGTCGGTGGCGACGATGTAATTGGTCACGGTGCTGCCGATGGACACGGACACGCCAACCGGAACGCTGTTGGTATAAACATAAGGAGTGCCTGACAAAACGAGCGGCACAATGGATGTCCCTTGCGGGCCGGTGCCTTCAATCCCGCTCACATCCGCCGTGACACTGCTGACCGGGTAGGAACGCGGCGGAACCGTGGCGCTGATCAGAACGATGGCGTTGGGATACGCCGGATTGGGATTGGCGGTCAAGGCGGTGACCAAGGGCAGGCCGGACGCGATGGTGACCGCATTGGTGACAAGGGTGGCATTGGGGGTTGGCGTCGCATTGTCAACCGCAGCAATGATATTGGTCACGCTGCCGAGCGGAACCGACAAGCCAACAGTGACACTGTTGGTATAAACATTCGCGGTGGCCGACAAAACCAGCGGCACAACGGTTGCGCCCGACCCCGGTAGCCCGGTCCCCGCTATCTGGCTCACATCGGCCGTGATGCTGCTGATCGGGTTGTGATTAATGGGATTGGGTATCACCGTGGCGCTGATCAAAACATTCGCGAGGGGCCATGCGGGGTTCGGACTGGCTGAAGGCGATGTAACTATGGGCCCATTGCCCGCCACATATTGAAGAACAATTTTGTTCCCCTGAACCGCAAGTTGATATTGGGCGTAGTTCACTGACGGCACATCCCACACCAGCGAAAGGTTGCCGTTGACGGTGATCGGGCTGGAACTGCTGAACAGCGTGTAGTTAAGCACGTCCAAGAGCGACGATGTGCTGGGAGCCTTGATGTGGATGGCGTTGCCATTCAAGGTCAGGTTGCCGTTCACCACTATCTCGTCGTTCGATCCGGTGGCGCTGGTGCCGAGATCAAAATCAGCCGTCGCGCCCGTGGCCAGCGTCAGGTTGTTGTTGAAAGTATTCGTGCCATAGGTCGAGCCAGTTCCGCCGTCAATGCTGGAACCGGAGCTCATGGTAACCGAGCCGTTGATGGTGCCGCTGCCCTGCAATTCCTGATTGGTGAACAGGATATAACCACCGGTGACCTGTGAAACATCGTAAGTTGCCCCACTGGCCACGATGATGCTGGCAGAATTGGAGATGGAACCGGCCGGACCCAATTGCAGCGTGCCGCTGCTGACGATGGTGTTGCCGGTGTAGGTGTTGGTCCCGGTCAAGAGCACCGTGCCGGTGGCGTAGTAAGCAGGATTCTTCGTCACGTAGCTGCCCACCGCTCCGGTGCCGGGAACCAGGCCGACATTATTGCCATTGGCGTTGGAAGCCGGAATCCCGATGGTCAACGGGCCGGATCCAGAAGCTGCACTGATGACGCCGGGAACAGTCAAGGTGTTGGTGGTTTGCGCGGCCAAGCCGCCGCCATTGTCCGCAAGGAACACCGGGCGGTTGGCGCCGCCGGACGCCGCGTTGGTCAAGCCGAAGCTGCCCATGACTCCCATGAGCGTGCCGCCGTTCAAATTGATCGTTCCCATGGCTCCGTTGGTGGTTCCTTGCGTTGTTGGATTGCCCAACTGGTTGGCGTTGTTGATGGCCGTGACACCGCCGTTGAGATCAAACGCCGCTGAAGTGGTGTTGGCAACATCAACGGAATCATAGGTTCCCACGTTCACCCGGCCAGAGCCGGACACGGTATAGACGCCGCTGCTGTTGGTGTAATTGATGACAATTCCCGTGCCCGCGATGGGGTTTAAAAACATTGTCCCCGCGCCGGATTTGACAACATAGTCCGAGGTGTCGGCTTCACCGGTAGCCCCGGTGGAACGATTCCCTGGGAACGCCTGCCAGATGGATGTGCTGGTTGAATCAATGCCGATGACCAGCACGCCCATGGTATTGTTTTGAACGATCTGGCAGGTGGTATTTGCAAGATCCAAACTGCAAACGCCAACATTGATCACGCCCAGGTTGGGAGTAACCAGCAAACCGCCAGCCGTGCAATAGCTGCCACCCTTGACATCCAGGTAAGGGGCAATGCCGGTGTTGAACCGAATGGAGTAGGGAGTTTGGCTGCTTGAAAGCCGGGCAGTGCTGCCGGAGGAAAAAGTGAGGGTTTGCTGCGAGGCGACATCATCATTGTCCGATCCCTCGCTGTTGTTGTTCGGAAGGACCAAATAGAACCCGGAAATTGACGAGCCGCCAATGACGGTTGTTCCCGCAGTGGTCGCCCCGCTATCCGTGGTCGCCCAATCGTAAAGCCCCACCGTCGCATAGGCATTGTTTCCGGCACCAGTCGCTAGAATGCCGTCCACGCTGGTTGTGGCCTGGCCCTGTCCCGCAGTTGTGGTCGTGATTGTGCCGGTAGCGGTGGCCACACCGCCAGAAGTGCTGGCTGGACCATTGAAGACAACACTGGCACCCGGGTTCACGGTCAGCGCGTTGAGAGTCACCGTCGCCGTGCCGCCGCCGGTGCCATTCACTGCCGTAATGACATTCTGTCCCGCATTCAACGTCGTCCCCGTAAAGGTTTGGGAATCGGCGGTGGCAGAGGCACCATTGATTGTCAGCGCGCCACCACCCAAGGTCAGCGCCCCGCTGGCAAGAATGCCGCCCGCCGGCGTGCTGCCGCCTTGGGAGTAGTCTAGTTCAAGCGTGCCAGCGTTGATGGTGGTGCCGCCCGAGAAGGTGTTGGCCCCCGCCGCTTTGCCCGTGAGGGTCAACAGGCCGGACCCAGCCTCGACCAATGAACCCGCCCCGGAAACCACATTGTTGATCGTCAGCAAACCGCCGCTGGTCACGGCGAATGTCTGGCTCGCGCCAATGGCAATCGGCAAGTTAATGGTTTCAAGGCTCAACGAATTGTCAAAGATCGCACCGGCATCCGTAATTTGATTGCCGTTGAGAACGAAGGCCGGGGCGGTCGCGTTGAATGTCAACCCCTGGTAGGAAGTGGCAATCGTCGTGTTGTTGTTGAGCGTCAAACTCCCCGCGCCCTGCTGCCCGAACACGAGCGTGTCGCCGGCGACGGGCGGGGTGTTGGCGCCGGTCCAGTTCACGCCGTCGCTCCAATTGTTGTCACCGGCGGCGCCGGTCCAGGTGTCATTGCCGCTGCTGGCTTTCAGGCTTGACACGCCCGCCAACATGAGCAGGCACATGGATTGAAATAGAATTCGGATGGAGGTCTGTTTCATAGAATAACACCTGTTTATTGTCTGGATTAGTTTGGATTGCACTGGATTCGGATTCACTGTCAACAATCATCGCCATTTTGTCAAGAAAAAATTAATCTCAATTTGCGATTAATTCGGAAGACAAGAGGAAGGGACGGTTTATAGATTGAAATTTGGCATCCGGCGAGAAAGGCGGGCATCGTTCGGAGAACGGTGGCGCTTCCGAAAACACAACTCATTTGCCTTGCAGGGACAAGGTGACGAGTCTCATATTTATTTCCCCGTTTCTGAAGGGCAAGTTGGAGATTCCTTGCTTCGCCTGATTATTTTAGCAGGATTAATTCAAAATGGGCGTGTCAAAGCGGGTCTGCTTCTGTTAATGGTGGGGCGGCTCATGAGCAAACCCGCGACCCCATCCAAACCGGCTCCGACGAGGGCTTCCGCCCCGGCCAGGACCGGGCCGCGTTTTCCGGCCTGGCTGCTGGCGGCGTTTCTAGCGCTGGCGACCCTCGCCCTTTACT
>Ga0182030_10007481_pt1 | contig 22775 bp, 20 predicted proteins | sample 812S3MmetaG_FD_121299 | JGI IMG/M metagenome (GOLD analysis project Ga0182030, IMG submission 121299) | Permafrost microbial communities from Stordalen Mire, Sweden - 812S3M metaG (Illumina Assembly) | ecosystem: Environmental > Terrestrial > Soil > Wetlands > Permafrost | place: Sweden...
ACTCACGAGTGAGCGACGTCGCTCGAGAGGTCTCTTCCGCGTGGACGGACTGCTCGTCCGGACGCTCCAGAGGGTGTTCGATCTGCGCCAGGGGGCCCCGAGGCAGGTGAAGGAATGTCACCGCCGCCGTGACGACACCGATTCCCGCCGCCACCAGACAGGCTCGGTGAAAGCCCTGCATGAAGGCGCTGGTCAGCGCCTGGTGCGCGAGGGACTGCGAAGCAACGGGCAGCCGGCTTACCACCGACGTGGCGGCCTGCATGGAGCTCTGGGCCACAGTGAGCGACTGCGACGAGAGTCCGTGCGCGAGGTAGGGCGAGAGTGCGCGGCGAACGGCCGGACCGAAGAGGGACGAGAAGACCGAACCAATGACGGCGACGCCCAGCGTTCCTCCCAGTTCGCGATTCGTCTCATTGACCGCTGCCCCCGCCCCGACCTGGTGCGGTGGCAACGCCCCCATGGTCACCGCGGTCGAGGGTGCACTGATGAGTGAGAATCCGATCGCGAGAACCACCATGGAGCCGACCACCGGTCCGAAGTAGGCGCTGTCAACGCCTTGGGTGGTCATCCACGCCAGCGCCCCCGACATCAACAGCATCCCCGTCGGCACGACGTAGCGCGCCCCGACGCGGGCGGCGAGGATGGCCCCGAGGGGTGTCGTGGCCATCACGGTGCCCGCGAAGGGCAAGGTGCGCAGTCCCGCTGAGAGTGCCGAGTAGCCGCGCACCGACTGGAAATACTGGGTGACGAGGAAGATGAAACCCATCAGCAAGAAGTAATTCACCACGATGCTGAGCGCCCCCGCCGAGAAGGCGCGATTGGTAAATATGCGGACCTCGAACAGTGGACTCTCGTGACGACTCTCGTAGCGGACGAACCACGCCAGGGCCACGACGGCGGCGGCGAAGAGGCTCAGTGTCGAACCGCTGCGCCACCCCCACGACGGCCCTTCGATGATGGCCAGCGTCAACGAGGTCACCGCGACGGTGCCCAGCGTCAAACCCACGACGTCGAAGCGGCGCCGGCGAGGTGTCCTCGACTCCGGGACGACCAGCCAGAGCGCCAGGATGCTCAACACCCCCAATGGCACATTCACCAAGAACACCGAACCGAACCAGAAGTGGGTGATCAACTCACCCCCCGCGATGGGACCCACCGCGATAGCGATACCCACGGCAGCTCCCCATATCCCGAAGGCAACGGCGCGCTGCTTGGCGTCCTTGAAAGTCACTGTGACGATGGACAACGTGGCGGGCAGGATGAAGGCCGCCGACACGCCCATGAGCGAGCGAGCGGCGATCAGTGAGGACACGGTGTGCGAGAAGGTGGCGAGGAGCGAGAAGGCGCTGAAGAACAGCAGACCAAGGGCCATCACCCGACGACGTCCCCAGCGGTCGCCGAATCCCCCGCCGGCCAACATGAGGGCAGCGAACGGCAGCGAATAGCCGTCGACGATCCACTGGAGGGCGGAGTTCGACGCGTGCAGGTTGCGTGAGATGGTGGGCAGAGCCACGTTCACGATGGTGTTGTCGATGGCGACGAGCAACACCGCCAGGCACAAGACGGCGAGGATCCGCCACTGATGAGACGCCTTCTCCATGGTTCTCCCTTCAATAGGACACTGTCCTATAACTGTAGAACAAGATACTATAATTAAAGAACAGTGTCATACAACTATGGAATCTTGTTCTATACTGGAGGTATGTCCGAACGTGCGTCGCGAACCCCTTCTCACCAGGTTCGTGATGAGGTGATCCGTGCGGCGATCGAGATCCTCGACACTGACGGACCGGACGCTTTCACGGTGAGAGCGGTCGCCGACGCGGCCGGGGTCGCTTCGATGGCCATCTACAACCACTTCGAGGGGATGAACGGGCTGTTGGACGCACTTTGGAACGAAGGATTCGAGGGATTAGCCGCCGCCCTCGGTGTTACCACCGGACACGTCCGCAGCGACCTCGTCGCCGCGGGACACAACTATCGCGAGTACGCCTTGACACATCGGGGCCTGTACACCGTGATGTTCTTGCACACCTTCAAGCATTTCGAGGCGTCTGCCGAAGGCTCCTACAACGCGGCCAAGGCATTCCAGGTCTTGGAGAATCTCGTGAAGAACGCCCAGCGCGATGGTCTGTTCCGCGCGGGCAATTCAGTGGATATGGCCCAGTTGGTGTGGTCCACCTGCCACGGTTTCGTCGCCCTCGAGATCAAAGGTGAGAACTTCTCGGCACAGCTCGACGAGAACTACGACGCATTGTTGAACATGGTGCTCGACGGCCTTCGTCCCTGACGGGACCGCGACCATCGCCCCGTGAGGCTTAGGTACGTCGAACGCCGTCGCGAAGGAAGCTTGGCGTATCCTCAAGAACTCATCGGCGACGTCGTGTCCGGGCCACGTAGGGTGATGTGGGGGCATGACGCGAGGATGACGCAGTGAGATTCAGAGGTTCCTCCCATCGCTACCTAGCGCTACGACACGCGATCGCCACCGCAATCGTGACGTCACTGCTGGCAGCTTGTGGGTGGGTCCTCGCCGCTGAACCCGCCGCCGCCACACCGAGGGTCAGTTCGTGGCAGGCGGACGCGCTCCCCTCTCCCGGGACCGATTGGTCCAGCGTCGATCACGTGGGAGGGCTCTTCCTCACTCTCAGTCACGACGCGCGGATCGCGGTGTCAGTGGACGGCGTGAAGTGGTCCGAGCACTCGGTGCCGACGGGTTCGTGGCAGACCGTTGCTTTCGGCAATGGTCGCTTCATCGCACTCTCCTCGGTCAACACCGGCTACCACGAGATGATCTCGGCCAACGGCATCAATTGGGCGCCGCTGGCGGGTCCCGCTGGCGCCTGGACGGGACTGACCTTTGGCGAGGGCCGCTTCGTCGCCGTCGGCGCCGACGGTCAGATCACTACCACCACCGACGGCGTGAACTGGACCACGACGTGGGTGCGCAACAAGTTCCATTTCACCTCGATCGCCTTCGGCGACGGGCGCTTCATCGCGGTGGACGACGCGGTGGGCGACGACGTGATCTCTTTGAACGGCTTGAGTTGGAGTTTCTACCAGATCACCTCCGCCGGCCAGCGCTGGGACGCCGTGGCCTTCGGCGACGGGAACTTCGTGGCGTTCGACAATTCTCGACGCAACGTGGTGGCCACGACGGTATTGGGCTACACCTGGACCACCCACCACGACACCAGTGCGCAGTTCATCAACGGCGCGACCTACGGCTGCGACCGCTTCGTCGCCGCCGGCCACTCGCCGAATTCGCCCGGTGACTTCTTCGCCTCGCGCACCGGCGCTGCGTGGTCAGCGACCCCCGTACCGGTGGACCCGACGGCGAGATGGACCTCCGTCGCCTACGGTGCCGCGCGATTCGTCGCCGTGGACGATGCCGGGAAGGTCGCGTCGTTGGCCGTGACCGACAATTGCGCGATGGCCACCCCGACCCCGCCCAAGGACGTGTCGGGCAACATCCCCACCGCCGGTCAGGTCTGGACCTTCCAACACCCGCCATTGAGTGCCGGCAGTGCACCGGTCGACGGCTACCTCGTCACCATCACCGACGGCACCACCACCAAGACGTGCCACGCGGTGGTCTACTTCCAGCCCAACTGCATCATCGCCGGCTTGCGCGATCGACGGATCTACGAGGTGAGCACCCAGGCGCACAACCGCTTCGGTTACTCCGTGGCGACCGACTCGCAATGGGTCATTCCCGTTGCCTCGTGGAAATTCCAGGCGGTGACCCTCTCGTCCGTCGAACGCGCGTCCTCGCCGGTACTCGTCGAGGTGACCGGCGTGCTCGCTAATAGCGAGGGCATCTACCCCGAGAACTGGATGACCATTCATTTCGGCGCTCGAGCGTTCTACTGCCAGCCCAGTTGGTTCGGCGAGTGTTACGTGCGCGTCGCGCACCCCAAACTGGGCCGCACCCCGATCTACGCGACGTACACCGGCTACGGGCCGTTCTATCGCACCCCGACCTCGTACGTGACTATCGTTCCCTGACCACCACCATCGCGTTACTTCGTGCGATTCACCCGCCACACGCCCGACCACTCATCGCCTGGTGCCAAGACGATGAGCGCCTGACCAGAACGAAGGGCGTCCGCCGGAGCAGTCATTGGCTCCAGAGCCAGTGAGGTGCGCCGACGTCCGGGTGCGAGGGTGTCACCGCTGAAAGCTTGGAAGAAGGGAAACGATTCGTCCTGACTCACGCGGACCTCGTGGCCGTTGGCGTCGACGACAGCGGCGGTGAACATTCCCGACTCGTCGCGCACCAGGTCGGAGAAGGTGACGTCGAGTTCGATCCCGTCGACCAATTTGGGCAGTCGAAAGTCCAGGGGTGTCTCGTGCACGCTCGCGATCTCACCGGTGGGCAGCATGCGCTGATCGACCTTCACGTAGGACGCCGCGGGCACGTGCAGGAACGCTCCATCGATGTTCGGCGTCGTCACGGCGAAGTACGGGTGGTAGCCGAGCGTAAAGGGCACCGCCACGTCGTCGAGGTTGGCGACGGTGGACGTGACGCTCAAGCCCTCGACGCCCAGGGCGTACTCGACCGTGAACTTCGTCAAGAACGGATACTCGGGCAGGGGGTGCAAGACGTGAGTGAGAATGCAGCGATTCTCGTCGGCCGCGTCAATCGCGAAGGGTCGCCACCTGACGACCCCGTGGTTCAGTGTCTTTGTGACAACGTTGTCTGCACCGGCGCGAGCGTGTCGTCCCGAGAAGCTCCATTCCCCCGACCCCACGCGGTTGACCCAGGGGTAGCAGAGTTGATTGCGACACGCGTCGGGGATCTCGCGGGGACCGTATCCCTCCACGACCGCCACACCACCTTTGTCGTAGGTTCGCAGAGTCGCGCCCACCTCGGTGATGACGGCGCGTTGATCCTCGAAGTTGATCTCAATCTGTTCGCCCGATGGCAGCATTCGTCTGTCCTTTAGCACTGAATGACCAATTTAGGGTATTTCGCACCCCTCCGTGCGTTGCCAGCGGCGAGGGCACCGTTAACGAGCGTCCCGGGCTTCGCCGCGCCCGCCATCGAGCGACAAGTCCTCCGGCGACTCGCGACGCCAACGACGGTGACACTCTCGTGCGGGTTCCATCGTGTGACGTGAGGAACGGCGACGCCAGCGATCGGAGGCCGGTCAACTCAGGACGTGAGCAGCCACAATGGGCCTTGAGACAACGAAGGCACCAATGGTCAGGGGAACCGCTCCTCGACCAGTGAGGCCGGTCAACTCCTCGCGGACTTGATGGCCTGGAGCGTGTAGGAGAGCGGCACGCGGTCACGACCCTGGCGCAACTGAAATTCTCCCCCGTCGATCTGCTCCATCATCTCGTCGAGCGCGGCCCAGGGGACGCTGCGGTGTTCCTCGAGGCTGGTCACCGTCATACCGGCGTCGATGAGCGCCGTGACGATCTCGCCGAGTCCGTGGTTGAAGCTCTGACTCTCGGGAGAGGCGAGTGCACCCTCGTGGTCGACGTAGGTCTTCTCCTCGAAGAACGTCACTGCGTCGGTCTCGAAGTAAGGGTAATCGAGCACCAGCAGTCCGTCGGGTCGCGGGTCGCTCAACGCCCAGAGCACGGGATGACCCTCGCGGATGAAGAGGCGCCCGCCGGGTCGCAGCAACCCGGCGACAGTTTCGGCCCAGCGATGGATGTCCGGCAACCAGCAGAGGGCCCCGACTCCGGTATAGACGAGATCGAATCTGGCGTGGCCCAAGACGTCGAGCGCACCATAGAACTCGCTCTCCACGTAGTCGATGGACGCACCACAGTCATGAGCCAATTTCGTCGCCACTTCAAGGGCCGGCGCCGAGAAGTCCAGACCCGTCACACTCTGGGCGCCCAGTCGAAAGAGCGAGAGCGTGTCCGTGCCGATATGGCACTGCAGGTGCACGACGTCAAGACCCGCCAGGCTACCCAAACGCGCTTGGTCGTAATGAACGACGTGTGAGATGAACTCGGGGTCTGATCGAAAAGATGCGAGGTCGTATCCCGCGAGGTGATGGGGCACCCGCGAGTCCCAATTCGCACGATTGACGCTGACGTAGTCGCTCACGAACGCGGCATCAATCCCTCGGACCCTCGAAGTCGCCCACGGCATCCACCACGGCCGCGGCCAAATCATCAGGTCGAGTGAACTGAGGCCAGTGCCCGGTAGGGAGGTCAATCACGTCGAGGTCCGTCATGGCGGCTAACTCCGAGATCCATGAGTGCCCTTCTTCGATCCATTGGCGTACCTGCGTGCTTGAGAACCCGCAGGCGATGATGGTCGACGGTACGTCGTAACGACGCGGGTCGTGAAGCTCCTGGGCGTCGCGTGCGGCACCGGCCGGCACGGGGATCGCGATGTCACGAAAGCGTGCACGCAAGTCGTCGGAGAGATCGATCAGGTCCTCGGGTCCGAACACCGACCAGTCAGGCAAGGGGATCTCTCCGTCGACGACCGGCAACTCGGCGTTGACACACTCGCCATTGCCGAGCGGCATTGAGTCGACGTAGACGACTCGCGCCACACGATCGGGCCTCGCGTCGGCTGCCGCGTGAGCAATGGCTCCGCCCGCTGAATGGCCGACGAGCACCACGCCTCCCTCGCGCCGGTCGACGGCGGCGACGACCGCGGCCACGTGCTCACGCAGTCCAATGTCGCGCCGGTCCTCCTCGCGCGAGGTCATCCCCGGCAAGTCCAACGCCTCGGCCTCGTGTCCGGCGTCACCGAGCGCCTCGACGACACGTTCCCAGGACTGAGCGTTGAGCCAGAACCCGGGAATCAGTAGTACCCTCATCTTCTCGACACTACCGAGGGGTCATCGCGGCGTCCACGATGCACCGTCTCCCCGGAGGGACATCGATCACGGCCACGGCGTCGGTGATGCGAGCCGACCTGGCGATATGGTCCGGGGCGCCGTAATGTGAGTGCCACGTAACGAGAGGGGGCGTCGCCATTCACGCCGTGACTATCGCCGCTCGCCGCGCCGCGCCATCCTCTCGCAGTGCCAGTGATATTGGTGCCGTGTCGTCGGGGTCCAACGTAGCGACGATGTTCGCCACGCGAGTCGTCAGGTGGCGAATATCGCCCAGGACCCGGCCGTGAGATCGATCGCGTTGCTACGCGGGATCAACGTCGGCGGGAACCGCAAGATTCCCATGGCCGATCTGCGTGCGTGGCTGGACGCTGCGGGCTTCACCGACGTTCGTACGTACATCCAGAGCGGCAACGTGGTCGTCGAACACGAGACGAAACTCGACGTCGCTTCGCGCGTGCACGACGCCATCGAGGAACACAGTGGTTTGGACGTGCCCGTCATCGTGCGAACATCGCAAGAGTTATCGGCGATCGTCGCAGCCAATCCCTACCACGGGGTGGAGCCCACCCGCTTGCACGTGTCATTCCTCGCCGACGTTCCCGACGCCGTTGCCACGAAGACGGCCAACGCATCGGACTGGGCGCCCGAGGAGTTCACCATGGTCGGTCGCGAGGTCTACTTGCACCTGCCCGAGGGCATGGGCCGCTCTGTCATGGTGCCACGGCTCAAGTTGATCAAGAATGCGACGACGCGCAACTGGAACACGGTGCTCGCCTTGGTCGACCTGGGCGACGAGGGCGACGAGGTCGACTTGACGCAGGCGTAGCGTCGCCAACGAGTGGCGAATCGTCGTTAGAGACCGAACTGCTCGCGGCGCGACGCGGGCACGAGGTCGAGGAAGTCCTCGGGGTGCTTGGCGATGAAGCCTGCCACGTAGGGACACCGCGGCAACACCGCGAGACCGCGAGATCGCGCGTCGTTGAGTGCGTAGGTCACCAGCGTGGCGGCCAGGCCCTGGCCGGAGAATTGCTCGTAGATCTCGGTATGAATGAGGGCGATCTTTCCCGGCGTCACTTCGTAGACCTCGACGCCCGCCAACACTCCGTCGACGAGTATCTCGTAACGGTTCAGCTCTTGACGATTCTCGACAACGGTGCTCATCATTGACTCCCTTCCACTACGACGCGACACCTCACATGGAGATGCCCGCGTGCATCTCCCAGACCAGGATCTCCGCCGACTCGAGCGCCGTGACCCGTTGGCCACCGACTCCGCTGAGACGCACGGCGTCACCGGCTAAGAGTACCCCGGTGCCTTCGAGTTCGACGATGCCGCGCGGTACGAAGAGGTGGGTGTAGGGCGCGTCGGGCAGCTCGACCGACTGACCGGGAACCAGACGTGCGGCGTGCAGCGCGGCGTAGCGGTTCTTGATGCGGATCGCTGCGACGTCGGCGTGGCTCGCCATGCCCGAGGCCACGGTCACTAGTCCACTTTCGAGTCGCGAGGGTTCGATCTCGAGCTGTTCATATCCCGGTTCGATCCCTCGCTCGTCGGGCACCACCCACATCTGGACGAAGTGCACCGCCTCATCGTGCCGCGCCTGACCGAGGCGCCACGCGTCATTCTTCTCCGAGTGCAAGATGCCCGAGCCCGCACTCATGCGCTGGGCGAGGCCCGGGTAGATGATGCCGGAATGGCCCATTGAGTCCTGGTGCACCAGCGAGCCCTGCATCACCCAGGTCACGATCTCCATGTCGCGGTGCGGGTGGGTCTCGAAGCCGGTGCCGGCGCGCACGGTGTCATCGTTGTTCACCATCAAGAGACCGTGGTGCGTGTTGTTCGGATCATGGTGCCGCGAGAAGGAGAAGGAGTGCTTGGAGTCGAGCCAGCCCACGTCGGTGACGAAGCGCTCACCCGCGCGGCGCACGTCAATCATGGGTGAAAGTCTCGATGTCGTCATGGGCGGTGGCCTCCTCGAGCCCGAACGAGCCCCTGTAGGTCATCTTTAGATGACATGTCAACCAATATAACGTCTTCTCGGTCCATCGTGACCTGGTGAGAATTGCGCGGCCTAGTGGCGGTGCATATGGCGCTTGCGAAAACTCCACGTCGAGTTGACGACCAGCGGCTCTTCGAAGACGACCTCGTCGTCACTGCCCGGACGACGATGCGGCGGCCGATGCGGCTCGACCGACGCTTCACTGAGGTGGTGGCGGTTGCCCGACCATTTGGCGGGCGGCGCCGTCAAACGATCGGTGAGGTGGTACATGGATTCCTCGTAGTTCACTCGCCAGCCGTGGAAGTCGGGCCACGCCTCTTGCGCGGTGCGCTCCAGTGGGAATCCGGCGCGCTGCAACATGGCAACGGCCCCTTCGAACTCTTCGTAGGTGAGTTGGATCGGTTCATCGGGTTTGGGGTCGAAGTTCACCTTCCAGCCCAGCGACGTGGCGATGCGATTGGTCAACGTGAAGCCCATCCGCAGGCACAGTCGCGCCTGGCTCGGTGCCGTCGAGGGCGAGAGGGAGAGTTGCATCGCGGCGGCGTCGAGTACGGCCAGGAGACCGAGCATCCATGACAGCCAGGGTTCCGGGGAGCGGAACAGCAACAAGATGGGATAGGTGCTGTGGCTCTCGGCGACGTCAGCCGCCCACAACTCCCAGTCCTTGTAGAGGTCGGGCAGAGTGTCGGTGATGCCCACCAACTGGTGGCGCGTCAGCAACTCTGGGCCCCACGCCGGTGCGCCGGCACGACTCTCGAGCATCGCCACCAGTGCTTCGCGTCGACTGAAGGCGCCATACAACGTCGGCAGGTAGGCGATCTGCAGGGCGACCACGATCACCCACGTCGCCCCGGCCCAGATATCGAGGCCGACGTTGGCGCGGCCGCCGGCGTGGATGGTGCCTACCGTGAACAGGGCGGTCAGGGATTGCTCGAGCCCGAGCCAGAGAGAATGGGTGGTGGGGATCAGCATGATGCCAAAACCCAGGATCAACGACGCCGCCCAGAAGAGGACCTGGGCCAGCAAGGCGACCGGGGCGGTAGGTGCGAGGATCGCGTCCTTCTTCTCGTAGGACGTGGCGAATCGCGACAGACCCACGAAGATCAGGCGGACCCCGCGATTCACCAGCAGGGTCAGGCGCTCGATGCCGAAGGGTTGGCGCGGCAACACCAGAACGAAGAGGGTACCGGTGATGGTGAGCACCACGATGAACAGACCGAAAATGAAGTCGACGATGTTCACCACTTCTCCTGACGACGCCGGACAATCACGCGACCACGCTCGCGCGATAGCGCCATCGTAGACGTAGGGTCCGATTATTGACCTCGTGGGCCATTGCGTGCACCGCACGCTACCGATACCGTGAGGAGATGACTGACGAACTTCCCCCCATCGCCATACTGCTTAAGGAGGCCCGCGGCGCCTACGGAGCCGCCATTCACCGTGAGGTGGCGAGTCGTGGGCTGGACCCGCTCCCACCCCAAGGCGCCTTCGTCGTCGCCGCTCTGCACTACGAACAGCCGCTCGAGAACATCCTGCGCGAGCGAGGACGCGCGATGGAGAGGGCCCAGACCCTGGCGCACCTGCGCGAGAGCGGCTACATCGTGGACGACGCCGGAGGTCTTCACTTGACCGAGAAGGGGCACGAGTGCGCCCACGCCGTCGCCGACGCCACGTCCAACCTGACGCGCACGGTGGTCGAGACCGTGGGCCCAGACGGATTCGAGAGTTTCGTGGCAGCCCTGCTCGCCCTGGTCGAGAACAAGGAGTCTGGCGAAAGTTGAGAAAGGGCGCACGACCGTTGCGAGGGTCGCGCAATGGCCCCGACTGGTGACCAAGGGCACTACCCAAGGGGGGTCACATCAACACCTTCGTCCATTTGAGGCGATATAAGGTGGCAACGGTTCGTGCAACCACGTGATAGTGACGAATCCGCGACGACATTTTTCAGGGAGGACGTTCGGTGGAACCAACGAATGATCAGGATCCCAACTATTTTCATCAGGTAGTTGACTGCCAGTGGGCGTGTCCCGCGCACACTGATGTGCCGGGCTACATCCGCCTCATCGCTCAAGGGCGCTTCGATGATGCCTATCTGCTCAACCGCGAGTCCAACGTCTTTCCGGGAATCCTCGGACGGGTGTGTGACCGCCCGTGCGAGCCGGCGTGCCGTCGCACCCGCGTCGACGGCAACCCCGTCGCGATCTGTCGCTTGAAGCGCGTCGCCTCCGACCTCAAGGGCGACATCGCCGAGTCCCTGCCAACCGCTCCCGACATCAAGAACGGCAAGCGCATCGCACTGATCGGCGCGGGCCCCGCGTCGCTGGCCGTCGCCAATGACCTGCTCCCCCTCGGCTATGACGTGACCATTTTTGAGAAGTATGACAAGGCCGGCGGACTCATGAGGGTGAATATCCCTGAGTTCCGTCTGCCCGCCGACGTGCTCGACGCCGAGACCCAAGTGATCATCGACATGGGCGCGCAGATTCATTACAACTCGCCGGTCGAATCGATGCGCGAACTCCTCGGGCGCGACTTCGACGCCATCTTTGTTGGCGTCGGCGCGCCCAAGGGCAAGGAATTGGAACTGCCCGGACGCCACGACGACGCGAGCGGACACATCCATATCGGTATCGAGTGGCTCAAGTCTGTCGCCTTCGGACACATCGAGACCATCGGCGAGCGGGTGCTCATCATTGGCGTCGGCAACACTGCCATGGACTGCTGTCGTACCTCGCGTCGCATGGGTGGCAAGGACGTCAAGGTCATGGCGCGTCGTCCGCGCGAGTACTTCAAGGCCTCACCATGGGAGCTCGACGACGCCGAGGAGGAGCACATTGAGATCACGGTGAACCACTCCCCCAAGCGCTTCGTCATCGAGGACGGCAAATTGGTCGGCATGGAGTTCGACATCGTGGAGTGGGACGAGGGTGCTCGTCATCCGACGGTCCTCGAGACCGTCGTGATCGAGTGCGACGACGTCATCCTCGCCATTGGTCAGGAGAACGCTTTCGAGTGGGTCGAGCGCGATCTAGGCATCGAATTCGGCGAATGGGAGACCCCGGTCCTCGACGAGATCACGATGCAATCGACGTTGCCGCACGTCTTCTTCGGTGGCGATGCGGCCTTCGGCCCCAAGAACATCATCTGGGCCGTGGCCCACGCGCACCAGGCCGCCATCTCCATTGATCAGTACTGCCAGGGAGGCGACGTCGCCGAGCGACCACCAGTCGGCATGACGCTGGTCAGTCAGAAGATGGGCATGACCGAGTGGAGCTACCACAACGAATACAACCCCTCGCCGCGTCAACAAATGAACCACGTCGAATTGACCCAGCGTTTCGCAGCCCTCGACCTCGAGGTCGAACTGGGTTTCGACGCCGCCCAGACCGCACGCGAAGTGCAACGATGCCTCAATTGTGACGTCCAGACCGCCTTCAAGGCTCCCCTGTGCATCGAGTGTGACGCCTGCATCGACATCTGTCCAGTGCGCTGCTTGACCATCACCACCAACGGTGACGAGGCGGATTTGCGCGGACGTCTTAACGCGCCCGCTGAGAATCCCGACCAGGCGATCTGGGTCTCGGCGCCGCTACCCCAGACCGGACGGGTGATGGTCAAGGACGAAAACGTCTGTGTGCACTGCGGGCTCTGCGCCCAGCGCTGTCCGACGGCGGCCTGGGATATGGAGAAGTTCGAGCTCGATATCCCCTACGCCGGCAACTTCAACATCCTGGGCAAGACCCGGGCCGACAACGTCCTCACGAGGAGCTAGTCATGACCACGACCATCCCACAACCCACCGCGAGCACCTCGTCCGACGTGAGGATCAATAATTTCGCCCTCAAGCTGGCCAACGTGAATGGGACCGGGTCGGCCAGCGCCAACTCATTGCTGATGCAGGCCATCTTTCGCATGGGCATCCCCGTGTCGGGCAAGAACCTCTTCCCCTCCAACATCCAGGGTCTACCGACGTGGTACGAGATCCGCGTGAACAAGTCGGGCTACACCGCACGCGCGATGGACTACGACCTCATGGTCGCGATGAACTCGCAGACTTACGCCGATGACATCAAGGAGGTCGCCACGGGCGGCTATGTCCTGTACGACTCCTCCTGGCCGCTCGACTCGTACTTGTTGCGAGACGACGTCACGTTCTTGGGCGTCCCGCTCGCCAAGATGTGCCTGGAGAACTTCACGTCCTCGCGCGAGCGCGTGCTGATGAAGAACATCGCCTACGCCGGGGCGCTCGTCGCGCTGCTCGATCTCGACCTCGAGGTCATCGCGACGTTGCTGACGGAGTCCTACTCGCGCAACGAGAAGCTCCTCGCCTCGAACCAGAAGGCTTTGCGCCTGGGCTACGACTACGCGATGGAGAATTTCGACTGCCCCCTCGAGTTCCACGTGGCACCCATGGACGAGACCTCGCACTCGATCCTGATCGATGGCAACACCGCCAGCGCCCTCGGGTGCCTCTACGCCGGCGCCACCGTGGCCGGTTGGTACCCGATCACCCCGGCGACCGCACTGATGGACAATTTCACCGCGCTCTGCGCCAAGTACCGGCGCGAACCGGTCGACTCCGCCGTGCCCGGTGCCCCGGACTCGATCCAGAACAACTACCTGATCCTGCAGGCCGAGGACGAGATCGCGGCCATTGGCATGGTGCTCGGGGCCTCCTGGAGCGGCGCACGCGCCTTCACCTCCACCTCGGGTCCGGGTATCTCCTTGATGGGCGAACTACTCGGACTGGCCTACTACACCGAGATTCCCGCCGTCATCTTCGACGTGCAGCGCACCGGACCCTCGACGGGCATGCCCACTCGTACCCAGCAGGCCGACATTCTGCTGTGCGCCTACGCCAGTCATGGCGACACCAAGCACATCTTGTTGTTCCCGGCCAATCCCCACGAATGCTTCGAGTTCGCGGTGGACAGTTTCGACATCGCCGAGCGCTTCCAGACGCCGGTGTTCGTCCTCTCGGACCTGGACATCGGCATGAACGACTGGGTGGTGCCCGAGCTCACGTGGGATGACGACTTCGTCCCCGACCGGGGCCGCGTGCTCAACGACGAGGACCTCGCGGGAATCGCCGAGTTCTTCCGCTACACCAACGAGGACGCCGATTTCGTCACCCCGCGTACCGTGCCGGGTTCGATCGAGAAGGGCGCGTACTTCATCCGCGGTTCGGGCCACGACAAGTTCGGCAAGTACACCGAAGTGCCCGCTGAGTACCAGGAGGTGGTCGACCGCTTGAAGAAGAAGCACGCCGCCTCGGCCCACTCGGTGCCCGCGCCCATCGAGGTGCGCCGACCCGACGCCCACGTCGGCATCATCACCCTGGGCAGTTGCGACCTCGCGGTGCGTGAGGCCATCGACGACCTCGCCGAGCGCGGCATCGTCGCCGACTACATGCGCGTGCGCGGTTTTCCCTTCGTGGACAGCGTTCGCCAATTCGTCAAGGACCACGAACACTGCTTCGTGGTCGAACAGAACCGCGACGCCCAACTGCGCTCGCTGATCGCCATCGAGACCGAGATCGACATCAATCAGATGCACCCCGTGCTGCACTACGGGGGCTTCCCCCTGAGCGCGAGTCAGGTCGTCGACGCCGTCACCGACACCCTGGAGGTCACTTCATGAGCACACCCACCAAGCCGCTGATCCCCCTGGCCGTCCTGCCCAAGAACGAATTGGGGCTCACCGTGCGTGACTACGAGGGCGCGATGTCCACACTGTGCGCGGGCTGCGGCCACGACTCGGTCACCGCCGCCATCACCCAGATGTACTTCGAGCTCTCGATGCCGCCGCACATGATCGCCAAGCTCTCGGGCATCGGTTGCTCCTCGAAGACCCCGACGTACTTCGTGCGCGGCGCACACGGGTTCAACTCCGCGCACGGCCGGATGGCGACGATCGCCACCGGAGCCAACGCTGCCAATCGCGAGTTGAGCTACATCGGCATCTCAGGCGACGGCGACTCGCTCTCGATCGGTATTGGACATCTCTCGCACCTGATGCGCCGCAACGTCAATATGGTCTACGTGCTCGAGAACAATGGCGTCTACGGCCTGACCAAGGGTCAGTTCTCGGCGTCGGCCGACATTGGCAGCCGATCCAAGCGCGGCGTATCCAACGTCGTCGCGCCGATCGACCCCATCATGCTCGGGCTCTCCATGGGCGCCACATTCCTCGCGCGCAGTTTCTCGGGTGACAAGGAACAGTTGATCCCCCTGCTCAAAGCAGCGGTGGCGCACAAGGGTATGGCCCTGATCGACGTCATCTCGCCGTGCGTGACCTTCAATGACCACGAAGGCTCGACCAAGAGCTACCGCTTCATGCGCGAGCACGAGGTGAAGGAGATCGAGACCGACTTCGTCCCGTGGCAACAAGAGATCTCCATGCCGCATCACAAGGATGATGCCAGAGAGATCATCATGCACGACGGTTCGGCGGTGCGTTTTCGCTCGGTACCCGAGGGCTACGACCCTCGCGACCGTCAAAAGGTCGAGGAATACATCCGAGAACGCCACGAGCGCGGCGAGATCGCCACGGGACTGCTTTACGTCAACGAGGATTCATCGGACGTGCACGAGATGAACAATACGCCCGAGACGGCCTTGTCGAAGGTCCCCTTCTCTAAGTTGTGCCCGGGCTCCGGGGCATTAGCGAAGCTCCAAGAGGACTTTCGCTAGTCGATTCGACTGATCGATATTGATCTTTCGACATCGAATGTTCAATATCGAATGTCGAGCGAATACCGAAGTGCGGCGTCGAGTTGCGCCCGCTTCCGCGGACTCAAGGTTCCGACGCGACCCGATGCCACGGCACTTTTGGGAATTGTGACGATGTTGTCGCAGGAGATCACGCATTCTTCGTTGAGGCCTTCATCAATACCAATGACAACCTCAGACGAGATGCCTCGGATGGTGCGCGAGATGGGCGCACACGTGATGGCCGTCAAGACGTCGATGGCTGCGTCACGAGTCAAGACGCAAACGGGCCGACGACCGATTCGACCACCCAAGTCTGCCCAACAGACGTCGCCGCGCATTACCAATTTGGCATGGTCTCCTGCGCGAGGCGAGCGGCGGCCTCAACAATCGCCGGATCCTGGGGCAAGTAGCGATATGACGCCTGATATTGCCGGTCGGCACGCCGCGTGGTCTCGGCGTCCAGCACCGCCATTGCCCCTTGCCGGAGTAATTCCGACCTATTCGTGCCGCGCTCCAAAGCCAGTTGGTCCAATGACGCCACTAATTCATCATCCAACTGCACCAGAACTTGCCGCCTACCCATATGTCATATGATAACCAATATGGTCGAGCAGCGACGATTTACAGTCAACATTTTGAGACGCCCGTTGGGTTCGACACGCTCCGCCCTCTCAGTTTTGACACTCGCGGCTATCACGGTCCTTGGTGGGTCATTAGCCACGCCAACTTCTGCCCGGGCGACCACAGACCCGCACGTACCGAACCCGACACTGTGCGCCAGCGCGATCCACGCGACGTACTCGCACGTCGTGTGGATCGTGCTTGAGAACGTCGGCTACTCCGTCGTGGGTTCGTCCAGCGCCCCCTACCTCAACTCCTTGGCCGACAAGTGCGGACTGGCGACCAACGACGACGCGATTTCACATCCGAGTCTGCCCAACTACATCGCCCTCACGTCGGGCGCCACGCAGGGCATCGCCGACGACAACGAGCCAAGTTCACACCGACTGAACGTCCCCAGCATCTTCTCTCAGCTCCAGAGCAACTGGCGCGCCTACGCCGAGTCAATGCCTGCGCCGTGCGACAAGGTCACCAGTGGTCAGTACGCGGCGCGACACAATCCGGCGGTCTATTACACGAACCTGCCGAGCTGCGTTCACAACGACGTGGCCCTGACCACGCCGCTCAATTTGTCGGCCGCCTTCACGATGATCACTCCCAACATCTGCAATGACATGCACAGCTGTCCCGTCTCGACCGGCGACGCGTGGCTCAAGACGTTCGTGCCCCAGATACTCGCGAGCCGCCAGTATCAGACGAAGTCCCTGGCACTCTTCATCACCTTCGACGAGAACGACCAAGCGGCCTCGAATCACGTCCCCACCATCGTGACCGCTCCGTCGGTGCCGGCAGGGCTTCGCGTGGCGGCGCCTCTCACGCACTATTCGCTACTGAAGACGACAGAGGCGCTGCTGCACCTCCCGTTCTTGGGTGGTGCGCGCAGCGCCTCGTCGATGTTGACGTCGTTTCACCTCTAGTGGGTCAGTGCGCGACCACCGGTACATCGCTCTCTTCGTGTACGGGTGCGCCCGAGCGCAACACCACCGCGGCCGCGATCGCGCCACCCAGGAAGATCCACGCCGAGATCATGAAGGCGGTGGTGTAACTGTGCACTGCGGCCATACCCTGGTTGAGCGCCGTGGGCGCCTTGCCGACCATGAACGACGTTGCGGCACTGGCGGCCAACGTGTTCAACAACGCGGTGCCGATTGATCCGCCGATCTGCTGTGACGTGTTGACCAACGCCGAGGCGACGCCCGCGTCGTGGGGAGCGACGCCCAGAGTGGCGGTGTTGAAGGAGGGGGCGAAGATGAAACCCATCGCCAGACCGATCAGGATCAGCGGCAACAAGACGCCACCGGTGTAGCTCGAGTGGATGGTGACGTTGGAGAGCCAGAAGAGTCCCGCAGCGGCCATGGCCATACCGAGAGGAATCAACGGTCGGGGTCCGACCTTGGGAAGCAACAAGATGTTCGAGACCTGTGCCGTGAGGATCAGGCCGCCGATCATCGGCAGGAACGCCAGTCCGGTCTTGACCGCCGAGAAGCCCAGGGTCAGCTGCATGAAATACGTCAAGAAGAGGAACATGCCGAACATGCCGACGCCCGCCACGAGCATTGCCAGGAGTGATCCACCGCGGTTGCGGTCAGCGATGACGCGAAGCGGCAACAACGGGAACTTGGTGCGCTTCTGGACGAAGAAAAAGTAGCCCAGCAAGACGGCGGCCACCACGAAAGAACCAACGGTGTAGTGGTCGTGCCAGGACGTGGTCTCGACGTGGCTGAAGCCGTACACCAAGGCAAAGAGCCCCAACGTCACCGACAGCACGCCCTGAATGTCGAGGGGGTCGTGGTCCGTGCCGCGGTCGCGCTTCAAGAGGGGCATCGCACCACCGATGGCGACCGCTGCGATGATCACGTTCACCAGCAACGTCCAACGCCATGACGCGTAGGTCGTGAGCACCCCGCCGAGGATCAGACCAATCGCTCCACCGGCACCGGCGACGGCACCGTAGATGGCGAAGGCCTTGCCGCGCTCGTCCGGATCGGTGAAGGTCGTGGTCAACAACGCCAATACCGCCGGTGCCAACAAAGCGCCGAACATGCCCTGGATGGTGCGCGCGGCGACCAACATGGTGAAGTTCTGGGCCACGGCCCCGAAGGCCGAGGCGGTGGCGAAGCCCGCCAGCCCGATGATGAGCGCGTTCTTACGCCCGATGTAGTCCGAGATTCGCCCACCCAGGAGCAAGAGGCTGCCGAAGGCCAACGAGTAGGCCGTGACCACCCACTGACGGTCGGCATTGGAGAAGTGCAGCGCGTGTTGCGCGGTCGGCAAGGCAATGTTGACGATCGTGCCGTCCAAGATCACCATCAACTGCGCGATGGCCAAAACGCCAAGGATCCACCAGCGCTGTCGATGCGCGCGGTCGTTGTCGTTCTCTGGCTTCATGAGGGGCGCCCCTATCTGTTCGAACTCTGTAGTCTCCACGACCATTCTCCTTCACCAATAACTGGAGTAGCATTCTCCGCTTACGTCCACTATAGCGATATGTGGAGAGTATCGTTCCACTTTTGTCGAAATCCCTGTACAATAGGGGCAGGAGTTACCCATGACGATGCAGACTGATCACCACGAGCGCCCGTTGCGCGCCGACGCCGAACGCAACCGTGCCAAGATTCTCGAAGCCGCGGCCCAAGTATTCGCCGAGCAAGGCCTTGACGCCACGCTCGACGAGGTCGCTGCGGCGGCCGGTGTCGGGGTGGGCACGGTCTATCGCCGCTTCCCCGACAAGGATGCCCTCATCGGTGCGCTCTTCGACGACGCCGTCGACGACATCGCCAACCTCGCCAGCACCGCCGCAGGTCATACTGATTCGTGGCAAGCCCTGGTCTGGTTCCTCGAAGAAGCGCTACAGCGCCAATGCTCGAACCGCGGTTTGCGCGACATGGTCGTGAGTTCCACCTACGCCGTCGACCGGATGCAGCAGGCCAAGTGTCGCATCACGCCGGCGATTGGCGTACTCGTAGAGCGCGCCCAGCGCGATGGCTACCTACGCGACGACGTGGTGACCGCCGACTTTCCCATCATGGAGCTGATGATCAGTTTCCTCGGAAACATGACCGCCTCCGTGGCACCCGATCTCTGGCGTCGGTACCTCACGATCATCTTGGACGGCCTCATGGTTTCGCGCGACGCGCCCAGCGCGTTGCAGGAGTTTCCGGTGGACGACGTCGTCGGCGAGGCGCTGCACTCGGTGCACCGTCACGCTCGTCGCGCTCTCTGATCCGCCACTCAATTCGCCGACGACGTCGATAGATTGGGGCCGTGCCCAGCCTTCACTGGCAACGACCGGAAGGAGTCGATGACGCGGCAGTGATCGACGCGGCCATGACCGACTTGACCTCGTGGGTCTACGAGACGCGCGCCACCTCTTACATGCGCTGGCGGGTCCTCACCCACCTACACCTGGATGATCCCCGAGGCAGCGGACGTGCGGCCACCGTCGGAATGTTGAAGGACCTCAAGCACTTTGGTGTCTCGTGGGACACTGAGCACCTCGATGGGTGGGCCCGGCGACGAGGCTGGGTGTCTAAAGACGTCGTGCAACTGCACGAATTCTCTGACGGTGTGCGGGCGTCGGTCAGGTTTCACACGGCGCCTCAACCTTTCCATCGCCAGTTCGTCGAATCGTGGCTCCACGGTGAACCACTGGGGGATGTGTCGCGCCGCAACGCCCCCGTCCTCATCAAGGCGTGTTGCCTCGAGCCGGCCCCCGTACTGCTCCCACGAGCGCCACGCCAGTCGCGCGCCACTTTCTTACGCACACAGCGGTAGCCTCCTCGCACGTTTCGGGGCGTGCCCCTCGACGAACGTCACTGGCGCTGTTAGAACTGGGGTGACACGAACCCGCAAGATTCTTCGTCGGAGCTGTCGAAAATCGTGTCCTCGCTCCGACATACCTGTGCAACACCTTCTCAGAGACCTAAAGGAGTCAGATGCGCTACATGTTGATTATTCGAAACGGCGAGGACCACCCCCGCCCCGGGGACGAACGGTGGGACCAGTTGATGGCTGACTACGGTGCGTTCTCCGCACAACTCGCCAGTTACGGCACTCCCTTCAGCGGCGATCCGCTGGCGCCTCCGGACACCGCGACCACCGTGCGCGTGAAGAACGGCGAGACCCTGGTGACCGATGGACCCTTCGCCGAGACCAAGGAGTGGTTCTCGGGGTACTACATCCTCGATGTCGAGAGCCTCGACCAAGCCCTGATGGCGGCGGGCATGGTCCCGTCGGCCCAGTGGGGCTCCGTCGAAGTTCGCCCCGTCATGGACATGTAGGGACCGGTGTCGCGCGACACTGCGCCGCACGCTCGCCACGTTCTCGAGAGCGTGCTGCGCAGTGACCGCACCCGAATATTGGCGCGAGTCGTGCGCATCGTCGGCGACCTGCAGTACGCCGAGGATGCCTTGCAAGAGGCCTGCGCCCAGGCCGCGCGCGAGTGGGGCGACGCCGGCGTGCCGCTCAACCCCCAGGGCTGGCTGGTCACCGTCGCGAGGCGCCGAGCCATCGACCGCTTCCGATCACTCTCAGCGGCATCGCGGCGTGAGCGGTCGCTCTGGGATCGCGCACTGTCTTGGGACACCGAGCCCGACGACGCACCGATACCTGACGATCGATTGCGATTGATCTTCACTTGCTGTCATCCGGCCCTGGCGCGCGAGGTCCAGGTCGCCCTGACCTTGCACGTGGTGGGTGGGCTGACCACCGCTGAGATCGCGTCCGCCTTCATGGTCAGCGACTCCACCATGGGCCAGCGCATCACGCGCGGTAAGCGCAAGATCCGAGAGGCCCATATCGCCTATCGGGTGCCCGATGACGAAGATCTTCCCACGCGACTCGAATCGGTCCTGGCGACCATTTACTTGATCTTCACCACCGGGTACCTGGCTCCCACGGGTAGCTCACCAGTGCGCGTCGACTTGCTCGACGAGGCCCTTCGCCTGGCCGACGTCCTGGCCGAGTTGCTCCCGGACTGCGCCGAAGTGCTCGGACTGGCCGCGCTCATGCACTTGACCGACGCGCGACGCGCGACGCGACTCGACATGGGAGGTCTGCCCATCGACCTGGAGCACCAGGACCGCACATTGTGGAACTCGGACGAGATCAGCCTCGGACTCACTTTGCTCAGTCGTGCCCGCAACTGCGACGAGCCAGGTCCCTACCAGCTCCAGGCCGCCATCGCCGCGGTGCACGCGCGGGCCAGCGACGCGGAGCACACCGATTGGGCGATGATCGCCACTCTCTACGACGGGCTCTACGCTCTCACGCCGTCACCGGTGGTGGCGTTGAATCGCGCCGTGGCCATCGGGCTCTCTCGCGGCCCGCTCGTGGGCCTCGCGCTGATCGACGAACCCGAACTCGAAGCGTCACTGCGGCGTCACCACCGCTACCACGTCGTGCGCGGGCATCTACTGGAGTTGTCCGGTGACGCGCGCGGCGCACGACGGGCGTGGGATCAGGCCTTGGAACTTCCTATGAGCGCTCACGAGCGCACGGCGTTACTCGAGCACCGTGCGGCGCTGGGTCTAGATGAAGTTCGATGACGTGACGACACCCGCCACGATCATGTCGATGCCCGAGGAGAAGTAGCTCTCGGGATCGTCGCAGTCCACCAGGTCCGGTCCCGCCGCAATCAAGTGGGGGTAACGCTGGGGCGGCAATGCGGCGAGAGTGGCTCGCTTGACGCGCAGCATCTCGTCGCGACTCTCGTCATCGGGCAACTGCACGCCCGGCATCGTGCTGACCAGCATGATCGCCGACGTGAGCGCCATGCGCGCGGCGAAAGCCGCCTGACGAGGGGTGAGGCCCATGTCGCCCAACATGGCGAGGGCACCCTCGGTGATGTCGAGTCCGGCGTCGCATTCGAGGACGCGCATCGGTGCCAGCGTGGCGAGTGAGGGATGGACGCGAAAAGCCTGGACCATCGCTTCGATGACGTGGTGAAGCGATTCGAGCGATTGGCTCGCCGGTGCGGTGCCGGCGAGAATCGTGCTGGCGTCAGTCCACATGTGGTCGACCAGTGCATCGATCAACGCCTGCTTGTCAGCGAAATGCCAATACAGCGCCATCGGTGTCACCGACAGCCGACCCGCCAGATGACGAATCGTCAATGCCTCGAGACCCTCGTGATCCACCACGTCGTAGGCGGCGTTGATCACCTGAATCGGGTCCAATTTAACTTTTTGTTCTTTCACCTTGACAACCATCACTTTCAATCGTACAGTGTACGATTACGTTGTATAGTATACAGCGTACAAGTACGTCGTACATCGACAGCGTAGAACTTCGAAAGGATCCCCATGACACTGACATCCACCCCCGAGTCGCCGGTCGCGACACCACGACGAGGACTCATCTTGTTGGCCGCCTCGCTAGGCGCCTTCGCAGTCTTCCTCGACAACAACGTCGTGAACGTCGCAATACCGACCATCCAACACTCCCTGCACTTGTCGCGATCGGGCATCGAGTGGATCGTCAGCGCCTACATCTTGTTCTTCGCCGGACTGCTGCTCGCGGGTGGACGACTCGCCGACGTGCTGGGACACCGCCGACTCTTCGTGATCGGCACGGCGGTCTTCACCGCGGCGTCGGTGTTAGCGGGATTCTCGAACTCCGAGA
>Ga0182030_10007483_pt1 | contig 22771 bp, 17 predicted proteins | sample 812S3MmetaG_FD_121299 | JGI IMG/M metagenome (GOLD analysis project Ga0182030, IMG submission 121299) | Permafrost microbial communities from Stordalen Mire, Sweden - 812S3M metaG (Illumina Assembly) | ecosystem: Environmental > Terrestrial > Soil > Wetlands > Permafrost | place: Sweden...
CGGCCGCGGCGGCGGGAGTGGCCGCGCCAGCGCTCGCGCAAACGACGCCCGACGTGGAATGGACAGTCACGTCGAGCTTCACCCCCGCGCTCGACCTCATTTACGGCGGCGGCGAAACGCTCGCCAAGGCGCTCGCCGACCTCACCGACGGTCATTTCAAGCTGAAGATTTCGCCCGCCGGCGAGATCGCCTCCGCGGGCGAGGCGCTCGACGCGGTCGCGAGCGGAAAGGCCGACGCCGCCCATACCGCGCTGTCCTACGCCTGGAGCCAGGACCCCGCCTTCATCTTCGGCTCGTCGACGCCGTTCGGCATGAACGCGCGCCAGCACGCCGCGTGGCTCGCGGAGGGCGGCGGCTCGCAGCTCATCGACGAGTTGCTCGCCGAGCGCAAAGCCATAGCTTTTCCCGCCGGCAACACCGGCGGGCAGATGGCGGGCTGGTTTCGCAAGGAGATCCGCAACGTCCAGGATCTGCAGGGCCTCAAGGTGCGGCTCGGCGGCTTCGCCGGCAAGATCTTCCAGACGCTCGGCGCCGAGCCGGTCGCGATGCCGCGCGACGCGGTGTTCAACGCGCTGCAAAGCGGCTCGCTCGACATGTTCGAATGGGTCGGCCCGTACGACGACGAGAAGTTCGGCCAACCCATCGCCAAGGTCGCTCCGAACTATTATTATCCCGGCTGGTGGAAGGGCGGGATGCAGCTGCATCTCGTCGTCTCGAAGGACAAATACGAGGCGTTGCCGAAATCCTACCAATCGGCTTTGCGCGCCGCGTCCGCCATCGCCGACGACTATGTGCTGAGCAAATACGACGCGGCCAATCCCGGCGCGGTCAAGCGGCTGGTCGTCGGCGGCGCGTCGCTGCGGCTGTTTCCGCAGGACGTGATGGAGGCTTGCTACAAGACGGCGAGCGACCTTTACGACCAGCTCGGCGGCGACAATCCGCGCTTCAAGAAGATCGCCGAGTCCTATCTGGCGTTCCGCGCCGATCAGTATCTATGGTGGCAGGTGGCGGAATATTCGTTCGACAATTTCATGATCCGCCAGCGCCACGCCAAGACCTAGCTGTTCAAATCTGACGCTCGGCGCCTGTCGGGAATATCAAAGAAGGGCGGTGAGGGGACGCTCCCGCCACCCACCCCCTCGCCCTGAGGTGCGAAGCGCAGCGGAGCCTCGAAGGGCGCTCCAGCCAGAGCCGGCGCCGCGCGCGCCACGAGGTACGAAGTTAGCTTAAACTCGCTTGGCGTCTTGCTGGCGACAGTTGATTGCACGAGCGGTCGTTCTTAACCGAGCGTCCTTCGACGCTCCGCTTCGCTACGCGCCTCAGGACGAGGGCGGTGGATGGCGCAAACCTCAGCGTACAGCCCATTCCCTTAGTCGCACGCGTCGATAGCCGCCCAGCGCGCCCCGCCGGGCGACGCCAGCACCGCGCGCTCGCGCGTCGCATAGCGCGCCGGGATCTCGCGCGCCATCGTCTGCGCGGGCTCGACGACCACGGTGCGCAGCCGCGTCGCGGTCTCGGCCGGAAGGGTCTCCTCGACCTCGCGCGGAGGCGAGACCAGCACGCGGCGCTCGACGCGGGCGTAGCGGGCGGGCACGTTGACCCAGCAGCCGATCACGTCGCCGTTCTCGTCGCGGGTTTGCCATTCGCGATGCGCGGGCGCGACCTCGACGGTCTGCGCCTCGTAGCCGTATTGCGCGGGAATGACGCGCGTGACGGTGCGCTCGGGCCGCACGAGCACGGTCTCCTCGACCTCGCGGGTGACGGCGGGAACATATTCGGCGACCTCGCGCGCCGGCGAGACGAGGACCTGCTCCTCGACCGTCGAGTAGCGCGGCGGTTCGACCACGCGGCGATAGCATTGATGCGCCTGCGCTCCAGCGGCGGAAGCCAGGACGAGAGCGCCTGCAAGAGCGAGATGACGCATGTTTGCCTCCGTTGGGGCGCTGTGACCGCCCCGCGAAGGGGTTATCACCGTCGGCAACGTGGACAAGCCGGATCGGATTTTAACGTAAACTTGAGCGAACTTCGCCTCGCCCGTCACCTCGGCGGGTCCAGCGGCGGCGATCCCGCCGGCGAGCGCCGGACGTGAACAGGCTGCGCTTGGCCGCGCGGGGATAAGGTGTCGCCGTTGACGCGATCGGTCGGAGCGAGAGGCGCCGCAAGACCGCAAGATGACAAAGAGATGGGCAAGCGTCCGCGAAATCGTTGCGCCGGCTTTTCAATTCGTCCCAATCGAAGGTGAGCCAAATGAACGGCGTGGCCTTTCCGTAGTTGGCGACCAGATGCGCGGCCAGCGTCGATTCTTTGTCGGCCCTCATCCCCAGCTTGTCGAGGGACGAAATCGATCCAATCTTTCGCCCCGACGACCTCGGGCGCCCAAGAGGCGCACAGGTCCCAGGGGACGACGCCCACATTGCTGATGAGCCCGTCACCTCTCGGCAAAATTCCCCGCGCCTGCCCCCGCGCTTACGGCAGTATGAACCATGCCCAGCGCCCGGCTAAGCTCCACTGCCGGTCCATTTCAACTGAATCTGGAACGCCGCGCCCTGAGTGCGCGCGCCAATCGGCCGCGCCGCTCAGGTTCAGTTTGTGTGCGCTCTGGCGGAACCAGCCGCAGACTGGTTCAACGAATACAGTCGGCGCGCTCGCGAACAGACAAGATTGCTTGAGCCGCCCCGCCTCAGCAACCAAGCTCTGCACACCCTTCATTCGACGCGCACGATCAGGCGATGAGACCGGGCCTTCGATCGCGATCGGGTCGCAGGACACGTAGATACGTCGCGCGAATGTGCGGGGGCGGGACTAGATATTGGATAACGTTGTGATACTAACTCATGAAACAACGTTACCACAACGAAGCGGCTCCGCCGCGTTTCTTTAAGCGCAAATAAGCCGTACGGTTTTGTCGAGAAAGCGGTGCTCAGAGGAACTGCCTCTGAAGCGAGCGGTTTTTTGGCGTCGAAGTCGTAAAGTCTGATCGAAGGACGACGGGCTATGGCAACAGAGAACATTGCGCCTGGCGGAGAGGCTGGAACTGCCGCTGGCGCGTCGGCGACCGCGGCCGCCGTCGCGGCGAACCCGCTAAATCTGCAACGCATTCTCAAGACCGTAGATCCATTCAGCGCCGCTGGGCTCGGCCTCGCGAGCACGCTACAACCGATGCGCACGTCGGCGGTCACGCACATATTCACCGGCATCGAGCAGATTCGAGCAAATCTCAACAATATCGTGACGCTGCTTGCGGCTCCGCAAATTCCGACGCCGCTGATTGGCGTGCTGCAGCTGCCCGACGGAAGCAACGCGGCGTCGTTGCAGATTCAGTTCAACCCGCAAAGCGCTGGCGGAACGTCCGCGCCGGTTACGACGATCAGCGCCGACGACGGCAGTTTCAACCTCGCCGTGCCGCCCGGTCTCTCCATGCCGGCGAACGGAGTGCAGCTTACGGTGCACGGCGCCAACGGCAATGCCCAGGCAATCATTGCCTCGACGCAGGTCGCGGCCAACGGTCTGGTTGGAGGGATCAAGCTCGGTCAGGCGCTTGCGCCCCTTCCGGTGAGCATTTTGCAATCGCTTTCCAACATTACGGCCGGCTCCACGGGCGCGGCGCCGGCGGCGTCTGGCAAACCGCCGCAGCTTCCTTCAATCGGGCTCGGAGAGAGCGGCAGCATATGCGGCGCCGAATATGGCGGATCGCAAAGCATCGACACTTTTCCATACGGCGTCTTTTACCGTTTGGTCGCGCCACAACTGAGCATTGTGCAGGAGGTGACACAAGTCGCGACCGGGGACAACGGCGCGTTTTTCCCATTGCCTATTTATAACACCGGCGCGACCCCCGCCAATATAACTCCGATCTATACCGATCGGGTTCCGGTCGAGCAGCCGCTTTCGGTCGACGGCTTTCGCGATCAGGTGATGGGGCTCGATACGTCGGGCGTATTCACTGCAGACGAAACCGTTGCGATGGCTGCGACGCTGGGACTCGGCTATGTGCTGTGGATGTCGCAGCAATGGACCTATCAGGGCGTCGCGCTCGGCAATCTGGTCTATTCGCTGCCGCTTTCCCCTGGCGAGCAACAGCAAGTTGCGGTGTTCGAACGGGTCGATACGGCCGCCGTGTCGGAGACCGAGACGTTGACGGAGGCGCAGCAGCAGCAGCAGAGCGCGCTCGCCGACACCTCTACGCAGGCTACATTCGACTCCGCGTTCAACGAAGCGGCAAGCGGCGGCAGCGCCTTTCAAACGCAGTCCGACACCAGCAGCTGGGGGGCCAGCATTCTGATCGCGAGCGGCGGCGGCGGGTCTTCCAGTTCGAGCGGGTCCAGCAGTTCCTGGCTGCAGGGGCAGCGCGATCTTGCCGAACAGGCGGCGCAATCGACCCATTCAGCGGCGGAAAACCAGGCTTCGGCGCGCCGCACTGCCGCGCGCACGGGCATGCGCCTGGCTACCGCGAGCGAGCAGGAATCGATCACGACAAAAACAATCACCAATCACAATCACGCCCATGCGCTGACCATGCAGTATTGGGAAGTGCAGCGCATGTACGACGTGACCACTGCAATCGATGGACTGACGCTCGCCTGTCTGGCGCCGTTGCAGCTCGTGCGCTTCATGCCGCCCGGACAGCCCTTGACGATCAGCAATCCCGCGACGCTAGGGACACGCGCCTTGGTCCTCGCGCGGTATGCGGCAATCGTCAAGCATACCGACGTGCTGGAGATCGCGCTTCCGCGCAGCTATCAGAAGGGCCTTTCGCTGCTGCGGCAATTCGTCAGCGACCCGTCCGCGCAAATTGAACCGTTCGGCGGCAACGCCGAAGACGTCATCAACTTCACGGTGAGCGGAACTTTCGTTCCGTGCGAAGACATCACGATCAGCGCGGTCACCGATCGAAATACCAGGATTGGCCCGGTGCATATGGCGCCGCCGCCCAATTTCGCCATTGCGCCGAACACCTACACCAGCCAGGACGATCTGCTCGCCTCGCTCTCGGCGGCGCGTCTGACGCCCACGCCCTTTACCGGATCGCTCGCGCTGCCGCCCACGTTGAACCGCAGCAACGTCATAGGTTTTGAGATTTCCCGCAGCTTCCGACAGGTGGATTACACGCTGGCCTCGGAATCGCTGATCGCGTTGCAATCGTTGAACCAACTGTTCGGCGGCAGCGGCAACAGCTGGATCTCTCAGGCGATCCAGTCTCAGCTCGCGGATGCCGCGAATGCGAGCCGCGTGACGGTGCATATCACGCCAAGCCAGCTGGAGACGGCAATCGGCGGACCGATGCTGCTCAATTTCTCGGCGAAAATTGAGGAGTTCGACGCCAACGGGAACCCGCAGCCCGCCTCCAAGGGCGAGACTTACGCCAACGATTCGCTCTATGGCGTTGTGCTGCCGGCGCAGCCTTATCCGGTGCCGGCGCTTCAGCTTGCGCCGGTGCTGCGCTACAACGAGCTTTTGACCATCGAAGCGATGGCGCAGCATGTGCTGCGCAATACGACGCGCTATTCCAAGGCCGTCTGGTCGTCGCTGACCGCCGAGGAGCGAGCGATCCTGCTGGACCAATATACGATCGGCGTGCCTCCCGGCGGGGTGACCGACGCCAGTCAGACCGTGCCGCTTCTGGACTGCGTGGAGAACCGGGTGCTCGGGTTCTTCGGCAATTCGATGATCCTGCCGTTCACGATCCCGCAAAGCGTCGCCGAGCAGTTGAAAATCGATCCGGTGCAAGTGCAGCAATCGCTGCTTTCCTATCAACAGACCAGTTTTCAGCCGCCGCGTTCCACGATTGCGTTGCCGACCCAAGGCATGCTGGGCGAAGCGGTGTTGGGAAGATGCGCCTCGGCGGAGAAGATCGATCTCACCCGGTTCTGGAATTGGCAGGACAGCCCGTCCGACAGCGCGCCGACTATCTCGCCGGTCACGTTGCCGACGACGACGCCATCGATCGCCGCCGGGCTCACCGCGCCAAACTCGCTGGGCCAGCTCCCAAGCCTGATAAACAATGTGCTGACGGCGCCGACGCCGAGCAGCTCGTTGGCCCAGGCTCTGGGCCAGGATGCGGCAAGCCAGCAGGATTTCAGCACCTCGCTGACGGGCGCAGCGCAGCTCGCCTCGCTGATCACCAACGCGCAGAATGTCTCCAATTCGGCGCGCGCCGATGCGTTGAAGACCACCAAAGACCTGCAGTCGCAAGCGATGGCGACGGTGGGCAATATCGTTGGCGGCGTTTTTGCCGGCAATCCTACCGCCGGTTCTTCGGCCGCCTCGGCGGTCAATGGCAGCGGCGGCGCCTCGACCGCGACGCCCAAAACAGGAACAACCGGCACAAGCGGAACAGGCAGCGGGACTTCAGGCGCCGGCTCAGGCGCCGCGACCGGCTCAGGCGCGACAGGCAGCACTTCGCCGCCCGCCGGGAGCGGCACGTCGGGCGCGTCTGCGCTCGGGACGGCGGGGTCGCTATTGGGCGGATAACAGGAGGCTGACATGAACGGCGCAACACCGATTGATCCATCCAGCCTTGAAGGTCAGGCGCTGCAGGCGCTATTGAACGTGCTGACGACGTCGACCTCGCCGGAGGTCGTTCAGGCCCAGGCGATCATGCTGCGCCGCCTGGCGCTGGAGGGCGACGTCACGCCCTCGCGTATTCCCGCGCCGCTGAACATCACCGAGATTGGCGGATACATCAACCTGCTGACTACCCTGGGAATGACCGACGCGCGGACCCAGATGTTGACCAGCGTGCTGGGCGTCGCGGGCGCCGTCCCGGCGATGGGTTGGCTGCAATCGCAGCCGACGCTGTCCTGGCTGAGCCTCCCGAACGACCGGCCAAGCGGACCGCAGCAAGGCACGATCCCGCTGACCTTTCAGGTGCGCAGCGATTTCGCGCCTGCGCTGCAACTGGCGCTGCAGGGGTTGCACGATCGCGGATGCGCGCTGCCTATCAGCGCGCCGGTGCAGGTGCTGCCAACGGGCGGCGCGCCGCCCACGGATTTGCTGCCTTTGATAGGCCGAGCGTTCAATCTGGTCGCCGGCGCGGCGCTGAACAATCCCGATACCGACGCGCTCGCTGTCGCGCAGCTCACCGGCCAGCCCTGGCAGGTGGTCTGTCGGGCCTTAAGCGCCGGGCCGGTTGGGGTCACTCCGGGCGCCTGGTCGGCGCTCACGTGCAATGCGACGAGTTGCACGACCTCTCCGCCGCCGGCGGCGGGACGGCAATATGTTCCAGTGGCGCCAGTATTGGCGACCGCCGGTTTCGTGCCGGCGACGCCGGGCGCGCAGCCAACCTCGCTGGTCGATTATGGCTGGACGCGTTTCAACAATATCGCGGGGCTCACCCCGGGGACCACCACGCTGGCGAGCGAGCTCACACTGCTCTATCCGCAATCGGCGATCGCGACGTCTTCGCTTGCCGGAATTGCCAATTATGTTTGGAACGGAACGAATTTCGCGAGTTCGTGAGGGTCGTCAATGAGCGCGCAGGCCATAATTCTTTCCTTTGCGGAATTGAACGGGACGCTGCGGCTGACGGGGCGCCGGCGGCTGCGCAAGGTCGTTCCTGGAACCCACCCGGTCGCGGATTATCGCGGCAAGGCGGGTAGCTGGTTCGAGGTGGACGATGCAGCCGGCGTTGCGCTTTACGGGCGGCGTCTGGTGCATCTCCTGTCGGGGCATCACGAAGTGTTCGATCAACAGCAGAAGCCGCATTGGCTGCCGCGCCTGACGCCAGCAAGCACGTTCGAAATTCTCGCGCCATTGCCCGCGGGCGCAGCGTCGATTGCTGTCTTCCGCTCCCCTGTAGGAAACGAAGGCGCTCCGGCGATTGAGGCGATCCGTGTGCAGCTGAAGGATCTGGCGCCATGAGCAGCGGCAATGGCGGCATCGTCGGCGCAACAAAGATCGTCGATCATGGCAGCGATCTCGCGCGCTACGTCATCGCGGTTCTCAGCGAGGGTTATCAGCAATCCGAAATTGCGACTTTTGCCACCGATGCGCTCAACTTCGCGAATGCGCTGGCGACGCGCCCGCCTTATCCGTCGATCTGGGCGGGCGTCAATGTCTGGCGCGTCGACGTGAGTTCGACGCAAAGCGGCGCGAGCGACACCGGCAATTGCGGAATGCCGGCAGCGACCAAGCAGACCTATTTCAACGCCCTGTTTTGCCCGAGCGGCTCAGGAGCAGGAAATCATCGGCTGCTGACGGTCGATTCCACGCTGGCGCGCAGCGTGGCGGACGCCTATGTCACGGGAAGCAATCTCGTCGTCGTGCTGGTCAACAGTTCGATCTATGGCGGATCGGGCGATAGCTCGGCGCACCCGGGAGTTGCGGTGTTGTCGCGCGATCCCCAATCGATCGAGATTGGAATCCATGAGATGGGTCGTGCGGCCTTCGGCTTGGCCGATGAGTACACGACGGCTTCGCCGACCGACGGCGGCGCCTCTTACTCCGGGGCCGAACCCGTCGAGCCGAATGTCACGACCGTCACCGACGCCAACTCGATAAAATGGAAGGCGCTGCTGACGCCGGGCATAGCCATGCCTACATCGAAGAACCAGAATTGCGCGGTTTCCGATCCGAGCCCCTCACCCGCGCCGGCGGGATCGGTCGGCGCCTTTGAAGGCGCGCGCTACTTCAACTGCGGCATTTTTCGGCCCGAATACGATTGCCAGATGCGCACGCTCGGGAAACCGTTTTGCCACGTCTGCAGCGATGAAATCCTCAACACGCTGCAACCCTACGCTTCGGCGCCCAACGACCCGCCGCAGATCAGCGGCATCTCGCCTTCCACGGGCGTCGCCGCCGGCGGAACCATCGTGGTGATTTCGGGGACTGGACTCCTGGGAGCCGGATCGGTGAATTTCGGCGCCAATTCGGCTGTGACCTGGAACGTCGACAGCGATTCGCAGATTACAGCGGTGAGCCCGGCGGGGAACGGCGCGGTGAGCGTGTGGGTCGCAACCGATGTAGGCTCCACGTCGTCCGTCAAAGGCGCGACCTTCAGCTACTCGACGCCGGTTTCCCCGCCAACGGTCGCCGGAGTCGCGCCGACGACGGGACCCACCACGGGGGGGACGACCGTCACCATCTCCGGCTCCGGTCTGACCGGCGCGGTCGCCGTGGCGTTCGGGGCGCAGCAAGCGACGGGCGTCACGGTTGTCTCGGACACGCAAATTACGGCGCTAAGCCCGGCCTCGTTGGCTGGGACAGTCGATATTTCCGTGACCGGGCCCGGCGGCGCCTCGGCGGCGTCCACGGCGGATCAGTTCACCTATTCGACGCCTGCGCCGAGCGTCGCTTCGGTCTCACCGGCGAACGGACCGGAGTCGGGCGGCACCGTCGTTACGGTCGCCGGCAACAACTTCACCGGCGCCAGCGCAGTTTCCTTCGGCGCGGCCGGCGCCGCCTTCACACTCGTCTCGGATAGCACGATCACAGCGACCAGCCCGATAGGCAGCGGCGCGGTCGATGTCGTCGTGACGACCGCGAGCGGGACGTCTCCGACCGGCGCGGCCGATCAATTCACCTACGTGGCCAGCGCGCCGGCGATCAGCGGCCTCGCCCCCGCGACGGGCGACCCGGCCGGAGGCGCGTCGGTGACCGTCACCGGGGCGGGCTTCACCGGGGCTACGGCCGTCGCGTTCGGCGCGACCGCGGCGGCGAGCTTCACGGTGGCGAGCGATACCTCGATCAACGCGGTCGCGCCGGCGGGCCAGGGACAGGTGGATATCTCGGTCAGGACGCCCGCCGGGACTTCGGCGGCCGTCGCGGCCGATCAATTCACCTATGCGGCGACCGCAAGCGGGCCGGTGGTGACGAGTGTGAGCCCGAACTCCGGGGCCGTCGGCGACAGCGTGACAATCGCCGGGACCGGCTTCACAGGCGCAAGCGCTGTTGCGTTCGGCGCCGCTGCGGCGACCAATTTTTCGGTCGTAGATGACGCCAGCATCACGGCGACCGTACCCGGCGGCAGCGGGACCGTGGATGTCGCGGTCACGACCGCGAGCGGCATTTCCGCTACGAGCAGCGACGATCAATTCACCTATGCCGTCGCCGCCTCGGTCTCCGTCACCGGCGTTTCGCCTGTTTCCGGCAGTTCGGCTGGCGGCGATAACGTCATAGTGACCGGACTTGGTTTCACCGGGGCGACTTCGGTGATGTTCGGCGGCGATGGCGCCTTCTTCAATGTGGACTCCGATACGCAGATTACCGCGACGAGCCCGGCAGCCGCAGCAGCGGGAACAGTCGATGTCACGGTCACCACGCCTTCTGGCACATCGGCCGCTGGCGCGGCGGATCAGTTTACCTTCTTTTAGCAGGATCGCGTGGACGTCCGGGAGGACTTGACCGTCTCTATTCAGCGCCCGTTTCGCTTTCGCGAGCCGAGGCCGGCTTTTGCCTTTCTTTGCTCTCGGCGAGGCGCACGGCTCCGCCCCGGGGCATGGCCCAGGACGGGTTTCAGGGTGTTTGGGGTTGACGGGAAGCGTTATGGCTTAAGGAACGCCCATTGCCGCTCCGAACAGCGCGGACATCTCGGTATAATTCAACCGAGAATGGTTCGAACTGAACAGGAATGCAAATGCGGTATTTTCTCGATGCCGAGTTCAATGGATTTGGCGGCAGCCTCATTTCCCTTGCCCTCGTGCCCGAAGACCCGGACGCGCGCCCCTTCTATGAGGCGCTGGATTGCGCGACGCCGGACCCCTGGGCGCTCGCGCATGTTCTGCCAGTATTGCGGACGACGCCGATATCGCGCCAGGACATGACGGCAAGATTGGCGTTGTACCTTCGCGGCGATCCCGAGCCTCTCGTCATCGCGGATTGGCCCGAGGACATTGCGCATTTGGCGATGTTGATGGTGACCGGCCCCGGTTTCCGGACAGCCTTGCCAAAGTTCGTGTTTGAGCTGCTCGACCTACCGCTATTCCATGCGGAGACCCTGAGCGACGTGCCGCACAACTGCCAACATGACGCTCGCGCGTTGAGGGACTATGTCCTGGCGGAGGAGCGCCCTTGGCCCAAAGATTTCGGCCCTGTTGTGAGCAAGTGAGAGAAGTTCGGGAGGCGCCGCGACACTGGACGCAGCCAGCGCAGGCATTTTTACGCGGCGAAGAAGGTCGACGAGCCAGCCAGCGTCAAACTCTTCGCGAAATTGGCAGTTATGAGATAGGGATGATGAGTGGCGGCGCCATCTTGCGTTTAGCGAAACTATGGAAGGAGACCGTCGAAATGACAGGGAAGCGCAATCTCGCCGAGATCGAAGAGGAAATCCGTGAGGTTCGTGCGAACCTACGCGATCTCGTCGAGCAGGAGACTTCCCGGTCTGGCGCGCAAGACGAGAATCGCGGCGACGATCTGATCGCAGCGCAGGAAGAAAAGCTCGCACGCCTGCAGAAGGAGCGGGAGGCGCTGATCGCTTAGAGCTGAGTCCGTTCCCGTTGTGTCATATCCGCAGGCCGCGAAATGGTTTCAGCATTCGCGCGGTTTTGCGAGGTCGGCGCGGCCCGGCGATCTCTCATCGTCTCCCCTCGCGCGAAGGGTCAGGTTGGACGCCCCCGGTATTCGTCTTCTAACCTGCGGTGCATTCGTTTGAGCGCCACATAGCCGGTCGCCGCCTTTTCTGGATACGCGCGCGGGTCTTTCAAGGCATTGTCCATCGCAGCCGACAGGCAATCGAGGTCCACCGGTGGAAGCCGATAGGCCGCTTACCGGAATACGCTTAGATCCGCCGATCGAGCCCGAAGGCCTCAACCATGTCGATTGTGAATCGCTTCAACTCGCGGAGCCCGTCGCCGCGCGGGACCCATCGGTCGCTGCCCTCGTCGCAATCGATCTGCGGCTCGTCGGGCGGCTTTTGGAGAACAGTCTTGTCCCATTCTTGCGGTCGCGCTCATTGGGAGCCGAGTACGCCGTCGCCAATTTACAACATGACCCTTTCGTGAGCTACAACAGTTGTAAATCAGATCAAAAATGGCCCAAAAACGTCCCGAAAAAGCGAAAACGAGCGAAGCGAGCGTGCTAAAATTTGACGATAAATCAGCGTCCGACCCGAAAATTTCGGGCTGGCGATTTTGTATAGCGCCTATGATGGATTGGACGGACCGGCGTTGCCGCGCGTTTCACCGCAGCCTGTCTCGGCGCGCCCGGCTCTATACCGAGATGGTCACCGCCGACGCCGTCATCCACGGGCCGCGCGAGCGTCTGCTGGCGTTCGACCCGGCCGAGCATCCTGTCGCGTTGCAACTCGGCGGCGCCGAGCCCGACAAGCTCGCGCAAGCCGCTCGCATCGGCGCCGACTTCGGCTACGAAGAGATCAACCTCAATTGCGGCTGCCCGTCGGATCGCGTGCAGAGCGGGCGCTTCGGCGCCTGCCTCATGCGCGAGCCGGAGCTGGTCGCCGACTGCATCGCCGCCATGCGCGCGGCGGTCAACGTTCCCGTCACCGTCAAGTGCCGCATCGGCGTCGACGAGCAGGAGCCGCGCGAGGCGCTGTTCGGCCTCGTCGAGCGCGTCGTCGCGGCGGGCGCTGCGGCGATCGTCGTCCATGCGCGCAAGGCGTGGCTGCAGGGCCTCAGCCCGAAAGACAATCGCACGATCCCGCCGCTCGACTATCCGCTGGTCTACGAACTCAAGCGCGCCTACCCGGACCTGCCGGTCGCGCTGAACGGAGGCCTCGCCGACCTCGATGCGGCGGCGGCGGCGTTGGCGCATGTCGATGGCGTCATGTTCGGCCGCGCGGCCTACCAGAACCCGGAGCTGCTGCTCGACGTCGACCCGCTCCTGTTCAGCGAGCCGGCGCCGCATTCCGACGCCTTCGCGGCGGTCGAGGCGTTCGAGCCCTATATCGCGCGCGAGCTGGCGGCGGGCGCGCGGCTGCACGACATCACGCGGCATATGCTGGGACTGTTCGCGGGGCGGCCCGGCGCGCGGCTCTATCGGCGGTGTCTGGCGACCGAAGCCGTCCGCCACGACGCCGGGCTCGAAACTTTGCGCAAGGCGGTCGGCTTCGTCGGCCGCGACGCGCTGGCGCAGGTGGGATAGTACGAAAAGATGGTGGGCGATACAGGGATTGAACCTGTGACCCCACCCGTGTGAAGGGTGTGCTCTACCGCTGAGCTAATCGCCCGGACCGAGGCCTCTCTAAGCCGTCCGCGCCGCCTTCGTCAAGCTCAGCACCGCCTCGTAGAGCTCGTCGAAATGCGAGATCACCTTATCGGGGCCGAGGTCGGCGACGGGAACGTCGGTATAGCCGAAGTCGACCGCGATGACGGGCATGCCCGCCGCGCGCGCGGTGCTGATGTCGGTGACGGAATCGCCGATCATCACGCTTCGCCCGAGGCGCCCGCCGGAACGCGCCACCGTCTCGACCAGCGGTTTCGGGTTGGGCTTGGCCGCCCCGAACGTGTCCTGGCCGCAGACGAAGGCGAAATAGTCGAGCGCGTCGAGCTTCTCCAGCAGCAGCTTCGACGAATACTCCATCTTGTTGGTGCAGACCGCGAGAAGCCAGCCTTCCGCGCGGCAGCGGTCGAGGCAGTCGCGCACGCCGGGGAACAGCGTCGACTTGTCGGCGATGTGGTCGTTGTAGAACGCCAAGAACTTGCCGAACAGCTCGTCGAGCCGCGGCTGGCTCAGCTCCCGGCCGGCGCGCGCGTAGCCGCGCTGGATCAGCGCGCGACCACCCGCGCCGAGCAGCGAACGGGCGGCAGCGACCGGAACGGCTTCGATCCCATCGAACGCCAGCACGTGGTTGAGCGCGTCGATCAGATCCGGCGCGGTCTCGGCGAGCGTGCCGTCGAGATCGAAGACGACGGTCAGCGACATCAGCGTAAGCTGGCCGTGAAGTTCTGGATCTTCTTGCACGCCGTCTCCAGCACCGCGAGCGACGTGGCGTAGGAGACCCGGAAGTTCGGCCCCTGCCCGAACGCCGAGCCGTGCACCGTCGCCACGCCCTCCGCCTCCAGCAACTCGCCGACGAAGTCCTCGTCGGTCGCCAGCACCCTGCCCGACGGCGCGGTCTTGCCCATCGCCTCGGCGCAGGAGGGATAAACGTAGAACGCCCCCTCGGGCTTATGGCACTTCAGATATTTGGCCTGCCCGAGCATGGAGACGACGAGATCGCGACGCTCCTCGAACGCCTTGCGCGCTAGCGGGATGAAGTCCTGCGGGCCGTTGAGCGCCTCGACCGCGGCCCATTGCGCCATCGTGCAGGCGCCGGAGGTCTGCTGGCCCTGCACCATGTCCATCGCCTTGATGAGCTCGGCCGGGCCGGCGGCGTAGCCGATGCGCCAGCCGGTCATCGCATAGGCCTTGCTGACGCCGTTCATGGTCAGCGTGCGCGGCTTCAAGGCCGGCTCGACCTGCACCGGCGTGGTGAACTCGAAGTCGCCGTAGACGAGGTGCTCGTACATGTCGTCGGTCAGCACCCAGACGTGCGGATGCTTCATCAGCACGTCGGTCAGCGCCTTCAGCTCCGAGCGAGTATAGGCCGCGCCGGAAGGGTTGGACGGCGAGTTGAGCACCACCCACTTGGTCCTGGGCGTGATCGCGCGTTCGAGGTCTTCGGGACGCAGCTTGTAGCCGTCTTCTGCGCGGGTTGGCGCGATGACCGGCTCGCCCCCGTTGATCGCGACCATCTCGGGATAGCTGACCCAGTAGGGCGCGGGGATGATGACCTCGTCGCCCTTGTTCATCGTAACCAGAAAGGCGTTGTACAGGATCTGCTTGCCGCCCGTCGCGACGATGGTGTCGGACGCCTTGTAGTCCAAGCCGTTTTCTCTGCTGAACTTGGCGGCGATGGCCTCGCGCAGCGGCGCGATGCCGAGCACCGGCGGGTACTTGGTCTCGCCGCGGCGGATGGCGTCGATGGCGGCGTTCTTGATGTTGTCGGGCGTGTCGAAATCGGGCTCGCCGACCGACAGCGAGATGACCTCGCGGCCCTTGGCTTTCAGGTCGCGCGCCTTCTGCGTCATCGCTATGGTTGCGGAAGGCTTGACCCGGTTGAGCACGTCGGCAAGGAAGGCCATAGGTAGATTCCCGATCAGCGGCGCCTTGAGCCGCGCGGCCGCTCGAATAGACCGGGCGGGCGAAGGGTTCAAGCGCCGGCGCCCAGAACGGTGACGGCGCGCGCGATTTCAGCGGCTTGGCGCTGGATATTGCGACTTGCGCATGTGTCCAAGGCGAGCCCTGCAGGTGCTGACGTAGGCCGCCCCGGCCATGACGGACGCCAGCCCCCCTCACCCGGCCGGTTCGCCCTGCGCTCTGCGAACGGGCTGCAGGCGGAAGGGCAGCGCGGGCGCGGGGCGCAAAAGCTCGGCCGCCGCCGCAAGAACGCGCTCGGGCGAGATCGAATAGAGGCAGGTCACGCCGAACGGACAATCCTCGATGCGCTTCAGCACGCAGGGGGAGCACGAGGTCTGGCCGGTCAGATTGACGACGCGCGGCCCGATCGGCCGCCAGACGTCGAGCGGCGACACGCCCGAGAGCAGGCTGATCGTGGGAACGCAAAGCGTCGCCGCGAGATGCGCGACGCCCGAGCCGAGGCCGACGAGCAGCGCCGCCCGCGCCACCTTCGCGGTGAGTTCCGCCAACGGCAGATCGACCCAGCCGCTGACGCGCTCCTTGGGCAGGCCGGCGACGACGCCGGCAACGACGTCGCGCTCCGCCGCGCCGCCAACCACGACGATGTCGAAATTGTAAGTCCCGATCAGCCTCAGCCCCAGTTCGACGAATTGCGCCTGCGGCCAGCGGCGGATGGGATCGCCGGCGCCGACGGCCAGGATGGCGAACGGCCGGCCTGCGGCCAGCGCCGCCGTCTTGGCGAGACGCGTAACGGGATGCGGCCCGCGCTCGCCGAACGCAGCGACCACCGCTTCGGCCAGCAGCTCCAGGCGCAGCTCGGCGTGCAGCGAATATTCCCGCCCGTCCGAGCGCGGCAGCAACTCGACGCGCGGCAGCATCAGGTCGAGCGGCGCAAAGCCCTTCTCCAGCGGCGCCTCGAAACCGGCGCGCGCGCTGGCGTCGACGCGGTAGAGGCAGGGCCTTGTGTCGGCGTCGTGCCGGAGATCGACGGCGATGTCGAAGGCGCCGAGCGGCAACGCGGCGAAGCGCGCGAAAATTTCCGGCGTCGCGCCGCGCCAGTCTGCATTGAGGCGGGGGAAAAAATCGAACGCGAAGATCTGGTCGACAAAGCCGGTCTGGCGCGCCCACTCGACGTTCCAGCTGGCGCAGACGAGGGTGATCTCCGATCCCGCAAAACCCTCGCTCAGTCTTTGCAGCGCGCGCAGGCTGAGGATGAAATCGCCGATATGCGCCATTTGCAGCACGAGAATCCGTGGACGCACGAAGCTCTGCTCGTTCAGCGACGCGCGCGCCGGCAGTTCGACGACAGTCACCGGCATCGCGACGCCGCCGCGCCGCGCCTTCGCGAGCCCTTGCTCGCGCTTCTCGAAGGCGGTCAGCGAAGCGACATCAAGCCGCAGATGCCTGCGCACCCGCTTCCTGATCACCGCGGCGGCGCGCCGCAGGCATGGGGCGAGCATTTGCCAATCGACTCCGTGGAAGCAACTCGAAGCAGCTCGTGCGATCCTTCGCCACGCCGGGGCGCGACCGAGGCGCCGCGTCGCGGTTACAGCGCGGCAACCCTCGTCAATAAACCGTCTCCACTCCCGCATCAATATCCGCTGTTGCATTTAAATACAAGCAGAAGCCAAACGATCCGAGCAAAAATCGCCCGCAAATTCGGGTTCTTGACCGTATTTGCGCATTGTGACAAGTGACTCGAAACACGGGGGCCGGAACTCGGATCGAGGACTTACATTTCGATCGTCCCGGCTGGCGGTCGGGTAGAGCGCTGCAGATGGCAAGCGGCTACGTTTTTATGCCGGCCGCGGGGCGACGTTGCAAGATGAGTAGCGTTTCTGGAGGCATCATGTTTGACCTGTTCGACGCTTTCCATCGTCATCGCGTCGCGGTCATCGGCGATCTCATGCTCGACTCCTATCTTTACGGCGACGTGAGTCGAATCTCGCCCGAAGCGCCGGTCCCGGTCGTGCGCGCGCTGTCGGAGCGGCAGGCGGCCGGAGGCGGCGCCAATGTCGCGGTGAATCTCGCCACGCTCGGCGTTCCCGTAGAGGTCGTCGGGTTGACCGGGCGGGATGAGGCGAACGAGCAGCTCAAGGCCTGCCTGCGCGCCGCCGGCGCCGTGGACTGTCGCGGCATGATCGCCTCTCCCGCCCGCCGCACCACGCGCAAACTGCGCATCGTCGGCGCGCATCAACAGATGGTCCGCGTCGATCACGAGGACTTAACCCCCTGCGCGGCGGACGAAGCGCCGCTGTTTTTCGCCGCAGCGTCGCGGGCGATCGAGGCCGCCGACGTCGTCGTGCTGTCCGACTACGGCAAGGGCGTGTTCTGCGACGCCTTCCTGCGCCATTGCCTCGACGCCGCGCACGCGGCGAGCAAGCCGGTGATCGTCGATCCCAAGCGCACGGATTTCTCGGCCTATCGCGGCGCGACGATCATCTCGCCGAACCGCAAGGAGCTTGCCGACGCGACCGGCCTGCCGTGCGAGAGCGACGAGGAGGCGGCGCGCGCCGCGGAGGCGGCGCGAGCCGCGTCGGGCGCCAACATCCTGCTGACCCGCTCGGAAAAGGGCATGTCCTATTTCCCGCTCGAAGGCTCAGCCCTGCATCTGGCGACGGTGGCGCAGGACGTGTTCGACGTTTCCGGCGCCGGCGACACGGTGGTGGCGGTGATGGCGGCGTGCCTGGCGGCGAAGCTCACGATCCGCGACGCCATGCGGGTCGCCAACCACGCCGCCGGCATCGTCGTCTCGAAGCTCGGCACCGCCACGGCGACGCGCGACGAGATCGCCGCCTCGCTGCTTTCGGAGCAGGCGCTGCCCGCTGAGGACGACGGGGCGCTGCTCGACTGGGACGCAGCGCAAGCTTTGCGCTGGGCCTGGGCGAAGGACAAGCTGACGGTCGGCTTCGCCAACGGCTGTTTCGATCTCCTGCACACGGGACACGTTTCGCTGATCCGGCAGGCGGCGGCGAGCTGCGACCGGCTGATCGTCGCCATCAACTCCGACGCCTCGGTGAAGCGGCTCAAAGGCCCGACCCGGCCGATCCAGGACGAGACCGTGCGGGCGGCGGTGATCGGCGCCCTCAAGGGCGTGTCGGCGGTGGTGATCTTCCCGCAGGAGACGCCGCTGGAGCTGATCGGGGCGTTGCAGCCCGACGTGCTGGTCAAAGGCGCCGACTACACGGAGGACCGCGTGGTCGGCGCCGAGATCGTCCGCGCGCGCGGCGGGCGCGTCATTCTTGCCCAACTGACGCAGGGGCAGTCGACGAGCAAGCTGATCGCAAGGGCGAATTTCGGCGCGGAACGCGCGCGCCTGCCCCAACGCGCCTCATCCGCGTGAGCGGCGGCGTGTATTAACGCATTGTTTGCGCGGATGACCTAGTTTGTTCGGGGGTTCGCGACGCCGCATGCGCGTTGAGGCATGACGCCGCCGGGCCGCGCGCGAAATCTCGACTTCGCCTGACGTCTCCTGCCGTCCGCGCCTTCGCGCGGCCGCGCCCTAGCGCATGGAAAGGCCCCTCCCGCCATGAGTTCGCCCGCTCGATCCGGACGGGAAAGGTTCTTTCCCGAGAGTGAGATCATCGTCTCGAAGACCGACCTGAAGGGACGCGTCACCTACGCCAACAAGACGTTCTGCGACATCGCCGGCTATGCCGAGGCGGAGGTTCTCGGCAAGCCGCACAGCCTCATCCGCCATCCGGACATGCCGCGCGCCGTGTTCAAGCTGCTGTGGGACACGCTCGAAGAACGCAAAGAGATCTTCGCCTATGTGAAGAACGCGACCAAGGACGGCGACTTCTACTGGGTCTTTGCGCATGTGACGCCCTCGTTCGGCGCCGACGGTGGCGTCATCGGCTATCACTCCAACCGGCGCACGCCCAAGCGCGCAGCGATCGAGCGCGTCATCGTCCCGCTTTATGCGAAAATCCTGGCGGCCGAGGCGCAACACAAGAACGGCAAGGAGGCGCTGGCGGCCGGCGTCGAGTGCCTGACCCAGAACCTCGCAGCTCTGAAAGTCTCCTATGAGCAATTCGTTCTCACGGTTTAGCCGCTCCGCTTCCGGCGTGCTTGAAATAGCCGCCGGGCCGGCGCTGGGGGCGGCGGCCATCGCAGGCGGATGGCTCGGGGTTCCCTGGGCGGAGCACGCCGGCGTAGCGGTTCTCGCCATCCTGTGCGGCTTCGCCTGGGCGCGCGCAGCCAAGGCGACGCACTACCGCGCCGCGCTCAAGGCCATCGAGTCGACCTGCCGCCGCATCGCGAAGGGCGACTTCGAGGCGCGCATCATCGGCGTCGACCATGAGGGCGCGACGGCGGGCGCCGAGAACGCCGTCAACGACGCCATCGACCGCTGCGACGCCTTCGTGCGCGAGTCGACCGCGGCGCTCGATGCGGTGGTGCGCGGCGTTTACTATCGCTTCATCTTGCTGGAAGGTTTGAACGGATCGTTCCGCGTCGCGGCCGACTCGATCAACGCTTCGGTCAGGAATCACGAGAAGGCTGTGAACGACGCGCGGCTCGACGCCGAAGCGGAGAAGAACCACGTCGTGCAGACCATCGCCAAGGGTCTTTCGCGGCTCGCCGCGAAGGATCTCACGGTGCGCATCGGCGACGAATTGCCCGACGCCTACACGCAACTGCGCGACGACTTCAACTCGGCGCTATCGGAGATGGAGCAGGCGATCCACAACGTGCGCGCGAGCGCCGACGCCATCGCCGGCGGCGCGGCGGAGATCTCGGCGGCCTCGGACGATCTGGCGCGCCGGACCGAGCGTCAGGCGGCCAATCTCGAGGAATCCACGGCGGCGATGTCCGAGCTGACCCATGTCGTCAACAACACGGCCAGCGCCTCGCTGAGAACGCAAGACAACATAACCGCCGCGAAGTCGGACGCGGTCGGCAGCCTCGCCGTGGTCGAGAAGACGATTGCAGCGGTGGCGAGCATCACCAATTCGTCGCAACAGATCGGCGCGACCGTCGGGGTCATCGACGAGATCGCCTTTCAGACCAATCTGCTCGCGCTCAACGCGGGGGTCGAGGCGGCGCGGGCGGGCGAGGCGGGGCGCGGGTTCGCGGTCGTCGCGACCGAAGTGCGCGCGCTGGCGCATCGCTCGGCGACGGCGGCGAGGGAGATCAAGGCGATGATTGCGCAGTCCTCGACCGCGATTGCGACCGGCGTCGCGTCGATGGGGGCGACGGCGACCGCGTTCAACCGCATCAAGGACCAGATCGCGATGATCGACGGCGGCATATCCGACATCGCCGGCCAAACGCTAAATCAGACCTCGACCTTGCGTGAGGTTAATATCGCGATTGCCGACATCGATCAGGTGACGCAGCAGAACGCCGCGATGGCGGAGCAGGCGAACTCGGCCTGCCAATCGCTGGCGATAGAGTGCGACAAGCTTGCGCAGATGGTGGCGGAGTTCGAGGTGTCCGGGTCGGGCGCCGGCGGGGCTTCGCAGCGGCGCGCGGCCTGAGCCGCCGAAGAGGAGAGTTGCGTGGCGTTTGCTGACAATTCCAACGGCGCCGCCGCGTCCGTCGACGACGCCCGCAACGCATGGGTGAACGCCGACTTCCTGTTCGAGAGCGTCGTTTGCGATCTGCATCTGGCGGCGCTGACGGCCGGCGGCTTCGCCATGCTGCTGACCGCGCGCTCCCTTGCGGACAATGCGTGGACGCTGAGGTCGTGGCGCTCGGTCCTGATCGACGACGGCCAGACGATGCGGCTGACGCTGCGCTTCCGTTGCGACATGGGCATGTCGGCGGCGACGGCGGCGCAGCTTGCCGAAATCTACGCAGGCCTCGCGCGAGCGAAAGCCGGCACTCCCGACGACAGCAGACTTTCCGACCGGGCGGCGACGTTGCGCTCGGCCGAACAATGGCGCCGCCTCGGCGCCGAGTTCAAGTCCGCGCTTGAAGGCGTGATGTCCGAGACGCGCCGGCGCCTGCCCGCCCCCTACGACGACGACGGCCGCGCGCTGATCGCGTTTCTCGGCGACGCGGCGAAGGGCGATACGCGGCGCGTCAGCCGCACCGGCGAAATCGAGCTGCCGCGCCTGCGCCAGCGCCGCAGTTCGCCGCGCGCCGCGGTGCGCCACGCCTGCGCGCTGCTGCTGCCGGGCGGACGCGTCGCCGCCGAGATCGAGGACGTCTCGCGCAACGGTCTGGGCCTGCGCTGCGGGCAGACCTTGCGCGAAGGCCAGGAGGTCGTTGTCGAGTTGGAGAGCGGGCGCAAGCTGACCGGCGTGGTCGTGCGCGTCAAAGGCGAACAGGCGGGGTTGAAGCTGAGCGCGCCGCTGCCGGGCAACGATCCGCTGTTCGCACGCGGCTGACGCGGGGGGCTTCGGGGCGGGCGCCCAACGCCGCCCTCGTCCTTGGGTGAATTGCTATTTGTATCACTTTATGATACAAAAACCAAATGATCCTCAGCTTCAAGGACAAGGTCACCGAAGCTGTTTTCCAGGGCAGACGACCGAAGGGCTTTCCGGCCGAAATGTTCGCCGTTACGCGCCGAAAGCTGGCCTCGCTCCACTTCGCGGCGAATCTGTCGGATTTGCGAAGTCCGCCCGCAAACCGCCTTGAGGCTCTGTCGAGAGATCGCGAGGGCCAACATTCGATCCGCGTCAATGACCAATTTCGGATTTGCTTTCGCTGGACGACCTCGGGCGCCGAGGACGTTGAATTTGTGGACTATCATTGAAAGGGAGCCCGATGACCGAAACGCTGGAAATAGTCGAGACGCTCGCGCCCCTGCATCCGGGCGAGCTATTGCGCGAGGAGTTCATGGTCCCGCTAGGTCTGTCCCCCGGCAAGGTCGCCAAGGCGATAGGCGTTCCGCGAACCCGTATTGAGCGGATCGTCGCGGGAGAGGTCGGAATCAGCGGCGACACCGCCTTGAGGCTGGCGCGGCTGTTCAACATGAGTCCGCAATATTGGGCGAACGCTCAAAGCCATTACGATCTCGAAATGGCGGCGCTTAAGATTGGCTCCGAGATCGAGCAAATCCGGCCCGTCGCGTCCGCCGCGTGACAAATCGCAAGCAAAGGCAGTTTGAACCGCTACCGCGTCAGCCGCAGGCTCGCCCAGCCTTCCAGCTCGATGCGGTCGCTCAAGCGGAAACCCTGGGCGCCCCAGGCGGACACGACGCCCGCCACGTCCGCAAGCAGCAATCCGGAGACAATCGCCTCGCCGTCATACGCGATGGCGCGCGTGAGCGAGGGCGCGAGCAGCCGCAGGGGTTTGGCCAGGATGTTGGCGAACACGAGATCGTAGAGCGCTCCCTCGCGAAGGGCGCGTGATTCCACGCCGCGCGAGACGACGGCCTTCGCCCACCCGCCGACGCCGTTGAGCGCGGCGTTTTCGTTGGCCACCGCGACGGCGACGGGGTCGATGTCGCCGAGCCAGACCCGCCGCTTCAGCGCCTTGGCGGCGGCGATGGCGAGAACCCCTGCCCCGCAGCCGACGTCGAGCACGTAAGCCGGACGGCGGCGCTTCAGCAGGCGGTCGAAATGCATGAGGCAGCCGCGCGTGGTGCCGTGGTGCCCGGTGCCGAACGCGAGGCCGGCCTCGATCTCGACGCCAATGTCGCTCGGGCCCACCTTGTCGCGATCGTGCGCGCCGTGGACGAGGAAGCGGCCGGCGCGCACGGGCTTCAGCCCCGCGAGCGAGTTGGCGACCCAGTCCTGCTTCTCGGTGA
>Ga0182030_10007484_pt1 | contig 22767 bp, 18 predicted proteins | sample 812S3MmetaG_FD_121299 | JGI IMG/M metagenome (GOLD analysis project Ga0182030, IMG submission 121299) | Permafrost microbial communities from Stordalen Mire, Sweden - 812S3M metaG (Illumina Assembly) | ecosystem: Environmental > Terrestrial > Soil > Wetlands > Permafrost | place: Sweden...
GCGCGAACCGTGGAATGCGGCGAAAGGGACTGCCGCTCGCGCTACTTCTCTTCAGCGGCGTTGTCTTCATCGCCAGTTGCGGTAGTGGGAGCAGCAGCCCTCCTCCACAAATGGACCCCGGAACGCCGGCTGGAACCTACACGGTGAGTGTGACCGCAACCTCCTCGGGAATCACGCGGACGGGCAGCTTCAACGTCACTGTGCAGTGACTCTTGGCGAACGGCGACTCACACGCATGCGCAGCACTCGTCACAAACGCAATTTGCTGAAATCCCGGATGGTAATCGCACCCTATACTGATCATTGTTCGGCTCCTTTCCCCCGAGCCTGTAGGTTTGCTTTAGCGCCACCAACTTCACTCGAGCGCGGGAGCCGATACTGTTATGGAATCAATTATGCTCGTTGACCACCTGCAAGTGGCCCAGCCGATGCAGTGACAGTCTGGGCTAGCGCCCAGACTCCCGACTCATCGTCGTTCTCCGAGCCCACTTCTTCTAACTGATGAACAGGAGCAGTTGGCCACGTTCATATTGACAGCCGCGACTGGGAAACTCACTCCCTGACGGGTATCTCGCTCCGGATTTTGAAGTGCACCAGAATCGACGCATGTCCGACAGGGCATCCCAGCAGGAGGCCTCTTCCTTGTCCTTTGAACGAGTAGGAAACATGCGCGATTCCGGCCGGATCAATCTTCTTCACTTCCGGCGGGACTGGATCTCGGGTCTTATCCGTATCGACGAATTCGGCTGTGGCGGACAGGAGTTGCTCATGCAGCGAAGGATCGAGCGCGATCGGAACTTGCAGGTCATCGGAGGAATTCGTGCGGTTGCAGGCGACACTTAGGCCGGACAGTTTGTTGTCTCGAACCGATTCGACCACGTCGAGGATGGGGTGGTCGCGGTAGACCTGGGCGAAGAAGGTGTAGGGAGCGGCCGAGCGGTTGGTGGGCTTCACGATATCGAGGTGGTCGGCGACGATTCTCTGCGGCGGCGTATCCACGTCGCACCCGTAAGTCGCGCTGTAATAAGTGACGACTCGCGTGTGGGCACGCAGGTAGTGGCCGACGCCGGCTCCGGCGGCGGTGTCGAGCGTCTCGCAGGCGCAAAAACGATGGATCCTGGACACGAATTGCGTGCTTCTCCAGCGCTCTTCGAGGTCCATCAAAAAGCTATTGTCGTTACTTTCCCGAAGATCGGTGAGGAGAGGATCGCTATCGTAAATTTCTGCCAGATTAGCGACAAACGATCCCTGATGCGGGGTGGCGTAGGAAACAATGAACGGCACGTGTGCGGCATCGGCGGGATGCATGAGCAGCATTTCCTCGGTGAGGATTCCGCCCAGACTGTGGGCAATGAATACAACTTCTCTGTGCTCCCAGACTCCTTGCCGCTTCAGTCCCTGCCAGAGAATCTCAGAGAGTTGGACCGTGGAAAGCTGTCCGTGGCGCGAGGGCGTTGGATATTCGGCGACCACGACATCGGACTTTTGGAAATGTGGATCGGTCTGAATGAGTTGCGGCCAATAGGCTCCGTTCGATGCACGCCACGTGTCACGAGCGCCATGAATGCCATGGACAAACACGATCACCCGCGGTTTGAGATCGTCGGCGCGGGCCGGGAAGCAACCCGGGCCGACTGCAACATAGCTTAAGAACAAGACCCAAAGAACGACGAAGGTACTGCGCACGACCAACCTTTCTGCGGTGTCCGATGCTGACAATTGGACGATGCTGATTCAAGCTTAGCTCTTTGGGATGAATTTGATGAAGAGCACTTTTGAATTCGAAGCGCACTGTGATGACTGAGCTGCCCGCTCCGGTCGCGCTGCGCCTCGGCGGGGACGGCGGAGGGGTGCAGAAGCGGAGGGGTGCAGAATAAGAGAGTTGATATAGCCTTGATGACATGCCGGGCATAATGCCCGCCACCACAACGGAGTTCGCCTCTTATGCACAAGATCACTTCGATATCAGCCGTTTCACTCTTTTCACTCGCGTCCTTTGCTTGGCCGCAGACCCCACAAACGCCGGTTACTACAAGGGAACCGAGTGTCGCCGTCGGCAGCCACGGCGTGGTCGTTTCCGGCAAAGCTGCCGCCACTGCGGCAGGCATTAAGATTCTGGAACAGGGCGGAAACGCCGCCGACGCAGGCGCCGCCACTCTGCTGGCATTGTCCGTAACCTATGTAGGCGCGTTCTGCGTCGGAGGAGAGATTCCCATTCTGGTTTACAGCGCTGACCAAGAAAATGTGAAGCTGCTGGAGGGACAAGGGGAGGCCCCTCGCGATCCCAAAGCGATCGCCTGGTACATGGAACACGGAATCCCGGACGGTGACGTGAAGGCAGCCGCCGTGCCTGGCACCATAGATGCGGTCGTCACCCTACTGAAACTTTATGGAACCAAAAGCTTCGAGGAGGTCGTGCAGCCGACGCTGGCCATTCTGGATGCCGGCGGCCCCAGTTGGTATATCGATACCGGCAGCGGGAACAGGATCGAAACCGGCGTGAACTGGCAGGCGGACATGGCAGTGACTTTTCGCAAATTGGTCGAGTCCGAAAAGGCCGCGAAAGGTACGCGGCAGCAGAGACTGCAAGCAGTCTCGGACCGCTTCTATCGCGGCGACATCGCCGACGCCCTGGAAGCCTGGTATATCGAGAAGGGCGGTTTCCTTCGCAAGTCGGATTTGGCCGCGCACAAAACTCCCGTGGTGGATCCTCTCAAAACGACGTACCGTGGCTACAAGGTCTATAAAGCCGGTCCGCTGACGCAGGGTCCTTATCTCTCACAGACGCTGCGCCTGCTGGAAGGCTTCGACCTGAAGAAGATGGGGTTCAATTCGGCGGGCTACATCCACACGGTGATTGAAGCGGAGAAACTGGCGCTGGCAGATCGCGACGAGTATTACGGCGATCCGAACTTTGTGAAGGTGCCGATGCAGCAGTTGCTTTCCGATCAGTACACCGAAATGAGGCGCAAGCTGATCGATCCGGAAAAGGCATCTTTCGAGCTCCGGCCAGGCGATCCCTACACCATGAAACCGACCAAGCCGCCCACCATCACCGGACCCTGGCATGGCGGAACCACCGTCATGTGTGTGACGGATAGGTTTGGGAACGTCATCGCGGCCACTCCCAGCGGCCTGTCAAGCACAGCTGGCGTGGCCGGACGCACGGGCATTATTCACGGAAGCCGGCTCAGCAGCCTGAACACGTTTGTGGGAACTCCCAACGTAATCCAGCCCGGCAAGCGGCCGCGAATTACGCTGAGCCCCACTCTTCTTTTCCATGACAACCAACCCGTGATGGCGATCTCGGTAGCGGGAGGCGACCAGCAGGATCAGGCAGCCATCCAGGTCATCCTCAACTATGTGGACTTCGGCATGACTCCCGAGGATGCGTTCAAGGCGCCGCGCTTTTCTACCGAGCATTTCATCAGCTCCTTCGGTCAGGACCGTGCCAGCCTGGGCAGCCTCTCTGTACCCAACACCCTCCCCGAAGCAGTGCAGGCCGAGTTGAGGGCTCGCGGCCACGTGGTTACCTCCAGCCGCGGCGGAGTGGGCGGGGTGGCGCTGATCGGCATTGACCCCAAGACCAAGCAGGCTACCGCCGTGGGTCCGGCAGCCGGCAAAATCAATTAGACTCCCCGTCGGGTGTACCCCCCGGTGCTGGCACTCGCGAAGCCGCTACAACTGGAGCATGAACGATGGAATGCCATTCAGCGCCGACTGTTCCTCGATGATGGAAAAAGCTGGCTTTGCTATCGGAGGCCGGTCTTGCGCGAGTTGGCCGATGGCAGTGCATCCGCCAAGTCGAGCGCCTTGGTTTGCCGTGCTCCCAATTTCCTTGGGGCAAACCAAAACAATTGCCTGACAGAGTTGACGTTCAGATTGCAGACTATTCGTGTCGAAGTGTCTGCATAGGATCGATCTTTGTTGCGTGACGCGCAGGAAAGTAGCTGGCGCCGAACGTGACGGCCATCAGGAGCAACGACACCAAAACGAGAGTCGTCGCATCGTGAGCCTTCACGCCATATAGAAGTTGGGCCAGCAGAGGCGTGGCAGCGAGCGAAACCGCTAAGCCGATGGCCACTCCGATCAGTGAAAGAACCATCGCTTGCCGTAATACGAGTTTGAGGACCTGGCTGGGCTGTGCTCCCAGTGCCATCCGCAGGCCGAGTTCATGAGTGCGTTCGCCGACCGAGTAGGAGATCATCCCATAAACTCCGACCATGGCAAGAAGCAGCGCGATGGCGGCAACGAGTTCCAGTATCTGGCAGAGAAAGCGCCACGGGCCCGCCGAGTTCGAGACCGTCTGGTCCACCATTGAGATTCCAAAAACGGCGGACTCGGGAGCAAGCTCGGAGATCGTCCGGCGCACGTCCTGCATGGCGGCTTTCGGTGCGGAGTGGGTACGGATAATGAGGCTCTTGTGAACCCGAGTCTCCGTCCAGGCGGAACGGATGCGGATTGGCATTTGTAGATAAGAGATGTAGACCTCGGGCTCGCTGGGCACGGTCAGCGAAAACTGGTGTACGTTCCCAACCACTCCAACAATTTGCCGCGGCTTCTCCTCGGGCGAATCGTCGAAGGTGATAGTGCGGCCGATCGGATCATCGTTTGGCCAGAACCGTCGCGCCATGGCTTCGTTGATCACGGCTACCCAGACGTTACTCTGCGTGTCCTGCTCGCCGACGCCTCGGCCCCGCAGCACGGGAATGCTCATCAGCGGAAAATAACCAGAACTGATCGACTGCCTCAGAACGGATGGTTTCTCAGAGGCGGTCGATGAAGCCTGCCCGCCGATGGTAAAGCCGGGCGAGGCGTATTGTGGCGTTTCGAGAAGCGGGAGCCAGTCGGCCAGGGCTGCATCTTCAACCCCAGGTATGTTTCGGGCGCGCTCCAGCACCCGACGACAGAAGTCACCGACGGGCGGAAGAATGGAACTCAGCCCGGTAGTGTCCTCGGTGGTTGAATCCATGTATTTATCCCCGGTCAAGCGAACTTCCGCCGTCAGGAGATGCTCGGGATTGAATCCCGGTGTCGTGCGCAGAATACGCACTACCGTGTTGATCATCAGTCCAGCGCAGGTGAGCAATACGAGCGCCAGAGCGATCTCAGTTACGATTAATGTATTCCTGGTGCGATGGCGGGAAACGGTTGCTGTGCTCCGTCCGGCTTCGCGCAAGCATTCGTTGACGTCACTTTTCACGGCGCGAAAGGCGGGAATCATTCCGAAGGCAATACCGTTGAGCACGCAGGTACCAAAAGTGAATAGCAAAACCCGGCCGTCCACGACGGTGCCCGCCGCCCTCGGAAACCAAATCGGAGCCGACACATTAAAAACTCTGACGCCCAGAAACGCCAAGACCAGTCCGGCAATTCCTCCGAGGAGAGAAAGCAACACGCTCTCAGTGAGTATTTGGCGGATCAGGATTCTTCGGTTCGCTCCTAACGCGACCCGCACTCCAATCTCTTTCCGGCGCCCATCCCCGCGAACCAGTAGCAGATTGGCAACGTTAGCGCACGCAATCAACAAGACCAGTCCCACGGCTCCAAAGAGCAGGTAATAGACAGAAGCCGACCAGCCAAACAGGCGTTTCTGCAAAGGCTCGACCCTTACGCCCAGGTCTTTGTACGCTTCCGGAAAAGCCTGTTCCAAATGTCCTGCCGTTACGTCCATTGCGGCCTGAGCCTGCTGAATAGAAACGCCTCGTTTCAGTTTCCCAACGACGGTAAACCAGCGCGTATCATCGACGCCGGAACCCGCCGGATTTCCCTCTCCGTGGACGATGTAAACCTCTGGAGTTCCCCAGCCGAACAGATCAAACCCGGGTTCGAGGACGCCCGCAATTGGTGCCGAAAACGTGTCGACAAAGATCTTCTGGCCGAGCACGTTCGGATCGCCCGCGAAATGCCGCTTCCAGAACTCGTAACTGATCAAAACGCCGGAGCCGGGCTTGTCGACGAGGTCGACCGGGGGAACGGCACCGAGGAAGGTCTTGATTCCGAGCAACGGTAAGAGCCGAGCGCTTACGTGCTGCACGCCAACGCGTTCGCCCGATGCCGCGCTCGACATGGCTACAAAGTCGGGATGCGAGACAAACTCCAGTGCTTCAAACACGCTGTTGTCAGCTCTCCAGTGAGCCACGTCCGTGCCCGAAACTGGCCGTGACCGCATCGGAGCTTTCCGCTCGACATTGGACACGGAGATGAGCCTGTCCGAATCGGGGTAAGGAAGCGGACGCAATAGAACTCCGTTGATAACGCTAAAAACCGCCGTGGTGGCCCCGACTCCAATGGCCAGAGTTAGGACAGCAACCAGTGTAAATGCCGGGCTCTTACGTAGTCCACGGACCGCGTAGCGCAGGTCTTGCACGGAAGCTTCGACCCATCCATTCATAGGCTTGGTTCTCGTTTCTGATCTGCAAGTCGCCGGACGCGGTCAGTCTACACCTGAGCGACTGTTCGAGACTTCCCGGTACGGCAGAGGTATTAAAGCCGCGATTACACTCACAGCCGCACTCCTATTGGATCAGCCAAGGCCGACAGTGGACGCAAAGAGCAGGACAGCGACGTAGAGTACGCATGCGAGCAGTTCCACAGCGCCTGTGGCCCTCAGCCCTCTGTTCGCTGCACGGGCCGTCTTGTAGGCGAGACCAACGAACCGCGGGACAATACCGGCCTAAGAACATACCAACCCTCATCGGTGCGATCCACGGTTTTGGCGGCGCAAGGTGAACCGGCAGGGATGAGCCAATTGCCTGAAACGTCGCGTATGAAATCACAGCGCTCGCGTCGCATCGCTCGTCGCATCCTCCCTACTCCCCTGGATAATAGACACCTTCCGAGAGAAAGTGTTCCGGTGTTGTTCGTAACTGTCGGAACCAGGCGTTTGCGCTCAAAATCCCCCTCAATGAGCGATATCGGGATTTCCCGTCAATTGACAATAGACGCTGCCGCCAGTTTTGCGTAGCACCTATTCCGAGGTAATCCCAATCGTTCGTAGCCACCTCTCTGCTAACCGAGGCCATTCCGTAATCGGGAACTCCGTACGACGCAGCCCAAACCCGTGACCTCCGTGTGCATACAGGTGCATCTCCACCGGAACGCCAGCTTGTTTCAGTGCGGCATAGTAGACCAGCGAGTTTTGTACGGGGTCGATCGGGTCATCCTCAGCTTGCACCAAGAACGTAGGTGGCGTCAGCTTGGTAACCGGAATATAGGGATTCAACTCATAATCGTTAGAAGTGTGTTGCTGCATGTGTCCCGGATAAAGTGCGATGGCAAAATCCGGCCGGCAGCTTTCTTTGTCTGCTGCATCGACCAAGGGATATAAGCGCTTCTTGTAATTCGTGCTTATCGCTGCGACCAAGTGTCCGCCTGCCGAAAAACCTAGCACTCCGACCTTGTGCGGATCAATGTGCCATTCCGCAGCATGCAATCGCACGAGCCCCATGGTTCTTTGCGCATCTTCCAACGCCATGGGCGAATTTGGGTACGCCCCTGATCTGGGAGACAAGTGTTCGCCCGGAACGCGGTACTTCAACAGCACGCAAGTGATTCCCTGAGACGTGAGCCAATCGCAGACCTCAGTACCTTCGAGGTCCATGTACAGAACCCAATAGCCGCCGCCAGGAAAGACGACAACCGCAGCGCCAGTATTCTTTGTCGGCGGCGAATAGACGGTCATCGTAGGCCGTGATACCTTCCCCACGACGACGGCACCCGGTGGCTCCTCGCCAACCCTCTCCATGTACTCCGGCCCGGCGACAGGCTGTGAATCCGGCACCGTGCTCGGCCATATCGGCACCTGTGTATGTCCCGGCGATGGTTGCCAAGAGGCCGTTTGCGCCCCCAAAGCGAGAACACCCGAGACGACGAAGAGAGCGAGAAACAGGAGGTTCATCTTCACACTACACCTCATCCATAGACTTGCGATGCTCAGGGCAGTCTAAAGCCCCTAGGCTTCTTCTACCAGCGAGGGAATCTACATAGTGAGATAGTCAAAGAGTTTTGGTGAAGTGGGTTTGTTGACTCTGTAGCAGACTCCTCGTTTAGCGGCACTTGTTGAAACCAGCGATTTCACTCAGAAGCCCCACACGGCTGGGTCGTGAGTGTAAAGGTGACTTACCGCCAATCATCGCGGTTGGGTCGATTTGGAATATGCGATAATCCACTGCTTAGAGGCGGTCGAGGTTGGGGGATAAATCGTGAACCCTCCGTGTTCATTGCAGCGTGAGGCAAATGAAAACCAGTCGGCACAGAGCCAGGCGATCGCTCGTTGGTTCAAGGTCACATTTATGGAAATCCTGCGTGGAATCTGGCGGAGAATCACAATACGCATAACCAGATCTTTGATCACAATGTGCTTACTGCTGTCCGCCGTCATGGCTCTGCCGCTGGCTCTGGTCGGCACGGTACCGGCACAGACTGGCGATCCTGTGAGCGTTTCCGAGACCCTCCCTAAGCACCGCGCGCCACATGCCCCGCTGCCCAGCAGCCTGCCCGCGCCGAAGCTGATTGGCGACCCCGCCACGCGTCTGCTGCGCAGCTACAGCGGCAAGCCCATTGATGTCAAAACCTATCACTACAACCTACAGCGCACCGGATGGAACCAAAGCGAAACGGACCTGACGCCCGCCACCGTCGCCTCCTCGAAATTCGGTCTGATCGCGACCTTAGATGTGGATGGCAACGTGCTGGCCCAGCCGTTGCTGGTCTCGGGTTTCGTCATGCCCGATGGCAGCACCCATGATGTGCTGATCATCGCCACGGGCCACAACAGCGTCTATGCCTTCGACGCGCAGACATACGTCATTCTCTGGCAGGTCAACCTGGGAACGGCGCAAGCCACCAACGATGTCGGCTGCGGCGACGTGCAACCGGAATATGGAATTTCCAGCACCCCGGTGATCGTCCGGACCGCTGCCAACGCCGCGAAACTCTATGTGGTCGCGGCCACCGAGCCCTCGCCGTTGCAGTTCATGACGAAACTGCACGCCCTCAACCTCGCCACTGGGGCCGACGCCATCACACCCAGCATCGTCGCCCCCTCGGCCACACTGAACGACGGGTCAACCGTTGCCTTCGATCCCCAAAACCAATGGAATCGCGCCAGCCTCGCCTACAAGGGCTCTCTCTACTTAGGCATCGGTTCGCACTGTGACAATAATTCCAGTGCGATAACCGGCTGGCTGCTGCGCTATAGCACGAGTCTCAAGTTGCAAAACGCCTTCCACACCATCGAGACGCAAGGCGGCACCGAACTGGCGAGCATCTGGATGACCGGCTTCGCCCCGGCGATCGATGCGAACGGTAACGTCTTTGTCGTCACCGGGAACGGCGATTTTGTCCCAGGCAAGAAGGACTGGGGCGAAAGCGTGCTTAAGCTGCCGCCCGCCCTCACCGGTGTGACCACGTCCTTTACCCCTTCCACGTACGAACAATTGAACAATAACGACGAGGATTTCGGCTCTGGCGGCGTCATGTTGCTGCCGGCCGTAAAAGGCCAGACCGCGCCGCCGCTCGCTGTTGCCATGGGCAAATCCAGCATCCTGTATCTGCTCAACCAAAACAGTCTTGGCGGCTTGAAGAAGAACGATGCTGGCGCACTGCAGGCGCAAAGCGGCGGCGGTGGCGGCCTGTGGGGCGGTCCGGCATTCTACAACGGCCCCTCCGGCCCCACCGTCTTCACCCAGACAGGAGGCGATGTGCTGCGGGCGTGGGCGCTTGCCGCCGGCAGCACTCCTTCGCTTACCCATCGCGTCAGCGGTACTTCCAATGCCGGCTATGGCGGTTCGCTGCCGATCGTCTCCTCCAAGAGGGCGGTCGCCAATACCGGGGTGGTCTGGTTGATCAATCGCGCGAACGAACCTTTTGCCATCGAGGCCTACGATGCAGTGAATCTCGGCGCTCCTATCTTCACAGCGCAGATCGGTACATGGTCCAACGCCGCCAATGGCAACCCATTTCTGACGCCAATGGAAGCGAATGGGCGCGTCTATGCACCGGGCTACAAGGTAGTTCAGGTTTACGGCCTCATACCATAGGGGACGCGCCCCGTGATCGGCACAGGCGATAGCACTCCTTCGAAAGACGTGCGCACCTCATTAAGGAGATCCCGGCTTTCATGAATATCTGTCTGAGACAGGATAACGAACCCCCAGCGGCAATTGTGAAGCATGGCTGGCGTTATCACCACATTGGTATTCCCACTCAAACCCCGCGTCCCGATGAGATTCACGTGCCCCACCTACATATTCACGTGGTGGGATTTCAAACCAGTCCATTTGGCGTTCAGTGGATGCGATTTGATCCAGATGCACCCTATCCCGAGGTGGTGAAGACCATTCCTCATGTAGCTTTCGAGGTAGACGATCTCGCAACTGCACTGGTTGGGCAGGAGATTTTGATTCCACCGAACAGTCCGAGCGCGGGAGTCAAAGTGGCCATGATCCTCGATAATGGCGCACCAATTGAATTAATGGAGTTTTCCCCACCCCGAGAATTGCAAAGAGAATAAGCGTCGTAAGCCAAACTGGAGTGCGCTTTCGGTTGATTGCGCTGTCGGTCGTGAGCAGAAGCCCGCAGTCGTTTTCTCAGAGCTGATTTTTCGTTTTCTTTTTCCTCTTTTTACTAAGGTCTTCCAATAGGTACTTAAGGGACGCACATTCCTGAATCACAGCTTCGAGCTTTGGAATAGTTGTCCGCAACTCGCCCTCTTCGACAATGCCGTCGGCGAGGGTTTCCGCAACGCTCTCTAGAGCTTCTCCGACTTCCCTGATCAGGTGGGAAACCGCGACAAGTTCCTTCTCCAGGGTGATGTCCGGCTCAGGGAGTTTGAACGCCACCCGCCCGGCTTGGCTCTCAAGAAAATCAAGGGCTTCATAATTCCTGAGGAGCACGCACATCCTTGGCAGCAGGTAAGCGGGCAACTGACGTTCGCCTCTCAGCCAGTACATGAGTGAGCGATAGTTCGTCCCCAACTGTTGTGCGAGCAATCGAATATCGTATTCGACTTTTATCTCTACAACCCGGCTCAGTATCGACGGAAGGTCGTTGGCAGCCACGTTCGCTCCTGTCTCAGGCACATTCGTTCAAGAAATCAGTTCATTTTGAACGGTAAGAGCGTTCATTCTAGCTGAATTGAGCAGCGGCGAGATGTGCGATTAAACTGGCTGGGCGTCGATATCTTGACTCTGTACGCTACGAGTTACAGAGATGGGCCCGGGAGCAGTTCGAGTGACGCTCGGAACTGTATGAAAACATTTGACAAAGGAACCAGTGGGAATTAGCTTTCTGGGTCACCGTGTTTGACTCTGACTCTGCGTCGCTGGGGCGGTTAAGCAGGAGGTTGAATGTCCAAGAAGTGGTACAACTACATCGTTTCCGTCGACGACGCTGCCGGCACCGATCAAGACCCGTTGAATGCCCCGCCGAACCCAAGAAACGCTCCGGCCAGTTCCAGGAGCGCGGCTCAGAGCGTGGCCGACATCGCATCCAGCATAGCGTCGGAGCCGAAGTTTACTACTCCAATCTCCGACCCCACTTCATTCGAGGAGATCTACAAGGCGGCAGAGATCCCTCCCGCCCCGCAAGGCTATTCGATCCTCAAGATCTCCCACATGCTGGAGAGCGAGCACCTTCGCAATTTGCCTTCGGACGTAAAGAAGTCTTCAGTTTTGGTGGCGCTCGACGCCGCGGGCGTGGACATCAAAGAAGTCATCCAAGACGCAATTCGGCGCGACCGCGCGCTGGACGGGTACGAGCGGGTGCAGCAGCGCGCTACCGAAGAACTGGAAGCGCGCAAGAATAAAGAGAACAGTGAGATTCAGGCACAAATTGATAAGTATGTAACCGAGCAGAGAGCGAAGATCCAGAGCAATAATGAAGAGGTATCGCGGGAGAAAGAACGTTTTACCGGCTGGCGGTTGAAGAAACAGCAGGAAGAAAAGAAGATTGCCGAGGCAGTCGGCTATTTTGTCACCGAAAATCCAATTACGACGGGCGATCTGAATGCGCCGCCGCCCCCATCGAAGACAGCGCAGCGTTCCTGAACGGGAGGATTTATGTGGCAACGGTTAACGCGAGTGATGCGGTCATTCATCGGTTTCTTTATCTCGGCGGCGGAGGACCCGGAGATGATTCTCCAGCAGAATATCCGCGACATGAATGACCAGGTGCCGCGCATGAATGAAAGCATCGCCATGGTGAAGGCCAACGTGACACTGCTCGAAAGAGAAGAGTCGAAATACAAGGACGACGTGGCCAGCCTCACCGCGAGGGTGAAAACCGCGATTCAGGCTGGCCGCGACGACATCGCCGGCACCTATGCCGCCCAACTGGAGCAGACCAAAGGCGCGCTCGCCAGAAATCAGGGCCAGCTCACCACCGCCCGCGCCGCCTTCGACAAAGCCATGGCCGTGAAACAGGCCTTTATGCGCGAGAAAGAGCGGAAGACGCAGGAGGCGTTGGGCGCCATCGCCGATTACCGCCGCTCCCAGTGGCAGAAAAAAGTCGCCGATGCGATGGAGCAATTCGAGGTTGCCGGAATCAGCCAGACGCACGATGAGATGGTGCGCAAGATTGAGGAGACGACTGCTGTCAACGAAGCTCGCATGGACATGGCGATGAGCAACGTGGATCAGCAGAAGATCAAGATTGACGACGAGGCCGAGAAACTCCAAGCCAGCGAACTGGTAAAACAATTCAAGATTGAGATGGGTCTGGCATCGCCACAAGCCGCGGCGCCAGCGAGCGGGGAAAAAACCATCGGCGCGAAGGAACCACAGCGGACTTCTTAGCAACCGTTTCGTATCAGGGCATCGCTTTAGCGATGCCGAAGGTCGGTCAATGTGAGATGCCCCTTTAGGGGCTGCGAGAGAGCCGGGAGGAAAATTATATGGCAGTGAAAATTGAGCGAGGTGGATGGGTCCTTATTTTTCTAATCGGCGTGGCCCTGGTTGGCTACAGCCTGAATCGATACGGAGTCATAGATCTCAGCCAGTGGACGGGCGGCAAGAGCGCATCGAGTCACGGGGAGACGGTGGATGCTTCCAAGCCTCTGTTACTGCCAGCATCTTCGACGAGTAGCGATGCTGAGGTCCGTGTGCGTGTCAACGTGTGGGTCGGGTGCGTCGGGGGCCTGGTGGCGAATGGCGGACTCGACACAGTTCCCGACTCCATCTATGGCAAGAAAGGACTCAAGGTTTCGTTCAAGATCATTGACGATTGGACCGAAGGTGCCGCCGCGCTCGCAACCGATAATGTCGACGTGATGCTGACGACCGCGGACGTCTACGCCAAAGACTACGCGCAGTTTAAAGAAAAGGGATTCGGTTCGCACGCCTTCCTGATGGTCGACTGGTCACGCGGCGCCGATGGCGTGATCGGCAAGCAAGGCATCAACAGCATCGAGGATCTGGCGGGTAAGAAAGTGGCATTTGCTCCTTTCACTCCGTCGCACTTCTTGCTGTGGAATGGACTCAAGACCTCCGGCCTGAGCACCGCGCAGCGGAATGAAATCTTCAACCAGGCCATCCACACCAAGGATGGCATCGAGCCGGCGACCCTTTTCGCCCAGGAAAAAGTTGACGCGGCCGTGGCCTGGGATCCCGACATGAGCGACGCGGTTGCCAAGCGTCCCGGATCGAAGAAGATCTACGACACAAAAATAGCAAACCGTCTCATCGCCGACATTCTGGTGGTGAGTGACAGCTTTTCCGCGAAGCATCCGCAAACCTTGCTGAAGTTTGCCCAAGGCTGGCTCGAAGGCGTTGAATTCATCAAGACCCAACCCGAGCGTGCCTACAACCTGATCGGGACGGTCAAAGATTTCAATATCCCATCCGACCTGGCGAAGACCATGCTCGGTGGCGTGAAGCTTGCGGACTACGCCGACAACCGTTCGTTCATGGGTACCGCCGGATCAAATTCCGATTATGCCAATATTCTGGGCATGGCCGAGGACATGTATCGAGAATCGATGATCATTAAACACACCTTCAATCCGGAAGAGAGTCTGGATCGCCGCTACGTCGAGAAGCTGGCCGACAGCTTCTCCATGGCGTCCAGCGAAGCGCCCATCGAATACAAGGAGCCACCCCGGGGAGCAACTCCCATCGCGACCCAACATCGGTCCATCTACTTCGATCCCAATTCTTCTGCCATGAGCCTCGATTCGCGCGCCATTGTCGACGAACTCGCCGGCACCATGCGGGCCTATGAGAACACGATTGTCGATATCGATGGCAATACCGACTCGACCGGTTCTCGTGCTTACAACATTCAGCTCTCACACGCCCGGGCGGACGAGGTCAAGAACTACCTGATGCAAAAATATGGTTTTCCTTCGGCGCGGCTGCGGACGGCGGGCAATGGTCCGGACAAACCGATTGACAGCAATGCGACCCCCGAAGGACGCGAAAAGAATCGGCGCACCGACATCAAGGTCTATGCCAACCCTTCGAGCTAACTCTTAGAATTAGCTCGCAGAACTGACGACAGGAAACAATGAGCGATTGGTTCACCATTCGGAAAGATGTGCCGCCGTGGGTCCGATGGGCCGCCCCGTTTATCACATGGGGCGTCATCGTGTTGCTCTGGATCTTGTTGCCCTACTGGGAAGGCCCGCACTTTTCACTGCTGCCCACGCCCCTCGGAGTAATCCGATCCTTTAAATTGTTGTGGACGGAATACGATCTGCTCGGAAACGTATTCATGAGCTGGTGGCGCATCGCCCAGGCGTTTTTCTGGTGCGCGGTCGTCGCCATCCCGCTTGGCATTCTGATGTCCAGCTACCGCTGGCTGTTCGAACTCATAAACCCCGTAGCCGCTCCCATGCGCGCCATGCCGCTGACCGCGTTTCTTCCCGCGTTCATCGCCCTGTTTGGCATCGACGAAACCGAGAAGATTGCTTTTCTCTGGTTCGGAATGTTTTTCTATTTGTTGGCCGTGGTAGTCGAAGAGGTCAACCGGGTAGACAACGACCTGTTGGAAACGGCCTATACTCTCGGAGCCAAACAGCGGCACGCGTTGTGGTTAGTGTTCCGCGCGTCGTTCCCGGCAATTTTCTCGTCCTTCCGAATTCTCTACGATATCGGCTGGACCTACGTGATACTGGCGGAGATGTTGAATGCTCGTAAGGGCGTAGGCTACATGGTGGAGGCTGCTCGCAAAGTGCTGGATTTCGATCGTGTGTATGCGGGAATCATCGCCATCGGCATCGCCGCGTTTCTGTTCCGGTTTCTGCTGACGTTTCTCGAAGGCCGTCTCTTCCCCTGGCGCAAAGCGAGTTCGACGCTGGCCGGAGGCGGGGCGGCCGTTCCTAGCGCGACGGCACACCTGAAAGCGGCCAAGCACCGAGCTTGAGAATATGGAGCCTAAGAAATCAAAAATCACCGTCAGCAAAGTCAGCCGGTCGTTTATCAGCGCGGACGGTTCGAAAGTCGACGCCCTCGATAACATCAATTTCGAGATTGAGGATGCCTACTCCCGCGAAGGGCGTGATATCGGCGAATTCCGCGTTCTGCTCGGTCCCTCCGGATGTGGCAAGTCCACTCTGCTGCGTTTGATCGCCGGTCTGGACCAAGCCGACAGCGGCGAGATCCTGGTGAATGAACAGCCAGTACACGGTCCCGGAAAGGACCGCGGCATGGTATTTCAGAGATACACTTCGTTTCCCTGGCTGACGGTCGCTGGTAACATAGCATACGGTTTGAAGATCAACGGCGTTCCGGAAAAACAGCGCAAAGAGACGGTGGCGCAGTTAGTGCAGGATATTGGACTTAGCGGTTTTGAGAACGCCTATCCAGAGACACTTTCGGGCGGCATGCAGCAGCGCGTAGCGATTGCGCGCACCCTGGCGCTTCGTCCGGCGGTTATCTTGATGGACGAACCGTTTGGCGCACTCGATGCGCAAACCCGCAGCGAGATGCAGCAACTCCTGCTGAAAGTTTGGGACGAAACCGCGAGCACGATCTTGTTCGTCACGCACGATGTTGACGAGGCGGTTTATCTGGCCGACAGGATCTTTGTTATGAGTGCGCATCCGGGAACGATTATCGAAGACGTTCAAGTGCCCTTCGATCGCCCTCGCGATCTGGGCCTGAAAGAACGAAATGAGTTTCACGAATTGGCGAACTACGTTCTCGGCCGTCTGCGCAAAGCTCCCGGCAACGGACAAGTTCGGGTGAGTGTCTAAATGGCTCCCGCCGATCTCCAGGGCATGCGAGAAGACGATCAGCTCGGTGCTCCGGCGCCGCAAGACAAAATCAACTTTGTGAGAGAGGCGTTCCATCTGCAGTACAACTGGATCGCCATGGTGAGTGCGGGTGCATTTGCGCTGGTGAGCGGCAGCTTTCTCCCGATTATCCTGGCGGGCGGGCTGGAACTGATGTATCTCGCCATCGTTCCACAAAACTGGCGTTTTCAGCGGCTGGTGAAATCCTGGAAATTCGCCGAGGAACAGCAGAAGCACCAACAGAAACTGAGCGAGATGCTCGCGAGCTTGCCCGCTGAGATGCAGAGCCGTTATGTCCATGCCGCGCAAGTGTGTGGCGCCATCCGCAGCAACTTCGCGCAGTTTTCGTCGACCTCGCAAATCTTTTTGCAGCAAATCGACGCGCGGCTGCAAGGCCTGCTGAGTGGCTATGCCCGGCTCTTGTTGGCTGCAGCCCAGCAGCAGCAATACGTGAAGAGCACCGAACAGGATGGCATCAAGCGCGAGATCGCCTCCCTGCAAAAGGCTCTGAGCAGCGATCCGCCGAAAGTCCAGGAGATCAACAAGAAACGCATTGAGATTCTCACTAAGCGTCTGGAGAAGTTCGATAAGATTTCTGAAAACCGCAAAGTTGTCGATGCGCAATGCTCCGCTGTAGAGGATGTTCTGATGCTGGTGCGCGATCAATCGGTGACTATGCGCGATCCGCAGCAGGTGAGCGAGCGGTTGGACAGTCTAGTGCACGATGTCGAACAGACCGAACAGACGGTGCAGCAGGTAGAAGCGATCTTTAGCGACATGTCGCCGGACTTGGACGGATTGATGTCGATCGACGATTCGTCCACGTCTTCGGGCCCCAACCGTGTACGGATTTCGAACTGATGTCGAACCTAAGATGCCCTCGACTATAGCGACGACAACAACGTTAGGGAAATATCTCGACGGACTTCCCGCGTGGGCGCGCGAACTCTCCGAAAAGTACTACTCGCGTTCGTTCGCTCTTTTTGTGCTGTATGGAAATGTTCGCGACCTGGTACCGCTCCGCAGCCCGGACTCGACAACCTTCGTTCCGCTTGACGAATTTCTTTCCGGCGCGCTTTTCGGCCAGCGCGACGTAGTTCTGCATTACGACCGTGGCGGGCTAAACTTCGGATCGGCGGATAGTCAAGCCGACTTCCGCCGCGCGCTTGAAGGCTACGACAGTTTTCACGGCACTACTTATTCGCAAGGCGGTCTGCCGCGCAATCCGGACGCGGTATTGAACCTGCTCGACAACTATCTCCGGCTGCGCATTGCCGACGGCAAGAAGATCGGGCTGGTGATTGATTTCGCCGAGACCATCGCTCCCGCCGGCGATGTTTCCAGCATGTCCGCGGATGATCGTAATGCCCTGGTTATTCTCAAACGCTGGGCGCGCAATTCCGCTTTTCTGAATGCGGACGTCACCATTTGTCTCATCTCGGAGAATCAGATCGAGCTGAACCCGAGCATAGTTCAGCACCCCGGCGTTTCTTCGATTGGGATCCCGCTGCCCGACTATGCCGATCGGTTGGAATTTATCCGCTCGCAATTGAAAAATCAGGAATTGCCCGCCGGCTCCGAAGTTAACGATGAAACCCTGGCGAAGCTGGGAGCGGGTTTGAAACGAGTTCAGTTGCAGAGTCTGATTTCCCATGCGGTGCAGAATCGGCAACCGCTCACGCTAAAGTTTCTCTCCGACCGCAAGAAAGACTTGATTGAAGCGGAGTCCGGCGGTCTGCTGGAGTTTGTGCAGAGTCGATTTGACCTGTCCTTTGTGGCCGGAAACGACCAAGCCAAGCGCAAGCTGCAGGATGCCGCCAAAGCCATCCACGCCGGCAACACCGATGTCCTGCCCATGGGCTATGTAATCTGCGGGCCGGTGGGTACGGGGAAGACTTTCATCACCACTTGCTTTGCCGGCGAAGTTGGGATTCCGGCAGTGACACTAAAGAACTTTCGCAGTATGTGGCAAGGAGTAACAGAAGGAAATTTGGAGCGGGTCCTGACCCTCCTCAAGGCTATGAGTCCGATCGCGGTTATCGTGGACGAAGCCGACGCTCAACTCGGAGACCGTTCCAGTTCCGGCGATAGTGGTGTTGGCAATCGTGTGTTCGCCCAGATCGCGCAGTTCATGGGGAATACCGAGTACAGAGGCAAGGTGATCTGGTTTCTCCTCACCTGCCGTCCCGATCTGTTACCCGTGGACCTGAAGCGCCAGGGTCGCGCCGAAGAACACATCGCCCTGTTTTATCCCGACACTCAGGAAGAGCGCCTCGCGCTCTTGCGCGCCATGCAGCGCAAGGTCGGCATGAAGCCTTTCCCGGAGGATGTGGAAACGTTCTTCCTGTCGCGCGCCGGCAGCCTGTCGGGAGCCGATATCGAGGCGGTCCTGGTGCGCAGCCACATGAGGAGCAGCCTGCAAAACAAGTCCGTCATCGATACCGAAGACCTGAAAGCAGCCCTGGAAGATTTCATCCCGCCATACTACCCGACCGAAATCGATCTGCAGAATCTGGTCGCCGTGCTGGAGTGCACCAGCAAGAGCCTGCTACCTGAGAAATATCGAGATATGGACCGCGCTGATTTGATCCGTCAGACCAATGATCTACTTGCGTTGTCACGAAAGTCGTCGGACTAGAACCGGCAAGCGAGTGGTTGTGGAGCGCCCGATCTTCCTAATCCCTTTAAATCACAATTCCATCCATGCGGAAAGCCCGGCGCGTGGGCGTAAACCGCGGAATCGGCTGCGGTTGTAACAGCGGAGCATTCCCAGTCCAAAAGCTGGGGAAATCCCTCTTTTCACCCGTGCGATAAAAATGCAGCAGGTACGCCTGGTCACAGGCAGTGTAGTCACAAAACCATTGGTCGATATCCATTATGCCGATCTCATGGAGCACTGCGAGCCCGTAACACGCAGCCTCGCGTTCATAGGCGATGACCGCGGGAATCAAATCCTCATTCACGGGAGGTCGATTCTGCCGCCCAATTTCAAACAAAGCAGGATTTACATTCCACTGGACGGTGTGTCCAAAAAGATGCGCCAGCAGAAACAGTCTCTGTTCCGGAATGACCGCGTAGTCAATATCGATTTCCGCGCCGTCCAGATCCCCCGTGAGTGGATCGGGGATATCACGAGTCACAACGCGGATTCCATAGACGTTCTCGAGATGCTTCTGGACTCGCTCGGAATATTCATCGAACGGAGCTTCCATCGATCCATTGTATGCAATGGGTACGCGTTAGCAACGCGCGGCTTCGATCGAAGCGCAGCCCAGATACGGCGCAGCCGCTATTCGCCGGTGGGCAGCCAGGGTCACTCAGTGTTCTGCCCGAGATACGGCCGGAGTGCGCGCGCCATGAATCCAAGCCCACCCACAAACAGGATCAGAATCACGAGTGGGGTCCGGATGAATTTCTCGTCAACGGGCTTGACGCCAGCGTTAATTTCCGCCAGAGTGCCAAGGCAAGCAGCCCCGGCAGGTTGGCGAAGCCCGCCTAATGAGCTTTGTCGCGCCTAGCCCATGGCTCTCTTCTCGCACTTGGGCTGGGGATGTGCTAGAGTTTTGGCCAGGCCCAAGTCCGCTTCTGTGGGGTGTGCAGAGGGGAGGAGAAATTGCCTCGAATTTTGCTGACGACGCGTTGCCGCGACTCCGGCCTTTACGATTATTTTCGCGAAAATGCGCCGAGGAATTTTCGCTGGCGTTTCGGTATGCCGCGGACGATCTCGTTCGGCCTGCGCTTCCTGCGGCAGAATCTTCCGGACCTGAACATCCTGGAATATCCGACGCGCGCCGAGTTTTCCGCTCAGCTCAAGAGGGGCTGGGACGCCGTAGGTTTCTCCTTTTACCTCGAAGAGACCAACGACATCCTGGCGATGGCCGCCGAAGCGCGGCAGGCCGGCATCCGCGAACTGTGGGCGGGCAATTATGGCGCTCTGACTCCTTCCATCCAATCGCACTTCGATCATGTGTTCACCGGCTACAGTGAAGACGCCTTGGGACAGAAGCTGGGGACGCGTGTCGACGAAATCCAACATCCACCGCTAATCACCCGTTTCCGCCTGCCCGGAGGGTGGTCGTTCCCGCTCGGTGTTTTGTTTTCCTCGCGCGGATGCAGTTTTCGCTGCACCTTCTGCCAGACCACTGCGTTTGCGCCGAAACCAAAGGAAATCTCTCTTGCGTCTTTGGATCGAGTGCTGCGTTTTTATGTCCAGCACGGCATCCATTTTGTCCTGCTGCTCGACGAGAACTTCGGCAACCTTCCCTCGCATGCCGAGGCTGTCATCGAACTCTTGGCGCGCCACCGAGTCCGCTGGCTGGTGCAGTCGCGTGTGGATTTGCTCCTTCGGAACTTCAATGACTGGCAGCGCTGCGGTATGGAAGGCGCGCTATTCGGCATTGAAAGTTTTCACCAGGACATCCTCAAGCAGATGCACAAGAACGAGAGAGCAGAGGCGGCGTTCGAACTCGCCGAGCGGCTCAACCGCGCCGGCCTCTACGCCCAAGGCTATTACATCATCGGCCTGCCGCCGGAGACGCCGGGATCGATCTCTGAAGATCTGAGAACATTGGCTTCTTTAAAGCTCGATGTCACGCAAATCACCATCGTCACGCCGCATCCGCAGACGGAAATGTGGCAGGAACTCGATTCCGGTTACGGTATTTTTGAAAAAGATTGGTCTAAGTTCGACACCAAGCATCTCGTCTGGAACCACCCACACTGCGCGCCCGGCGTGCTGGAATCTCTGCTCGAGCAGGGCTTCCACTCCTGCTATGGAAAGGACTGGCTCGTGCGGACGTCGAGAAAGTTCCTCTCCACGAGAAGAGCCCAAAGCGATATTTCCAGCGTATTAATGGGCCCGGTACGCTCGCGATGGGCCTCCTCGGCACGACTGCCCTATCTTCCGGTGCAAGTGCCTTCTGGAGACCAGCAGGTCCGGAGCGCTGTCGCCTAGCGAGGCGTCCAGACGCGGAATTCGCCACTGCAGTGCAAAAGGCCCATCAGATACAACATACCGTCGTAATAGCGATATCGGCCTGAGGGCACGGGAGCATCCCAAAGAGCTTTGACAAACTCCTTGGCTCTTGGATCACTGGCCGCAAGGCTCGCCACCGCATTCGTCGCAACCAAACCGATCGAGTGATTATCCTGCACCATCTTTCCGTCCAGCGTGTACACATTTCCGTACTTCTGTAATCCCTGGGAAAGAAAAAACGCTTGGATGCGATCGCTCAGTTCCCGCTCTTGAGGAGCCTTTTGCCACCATGACCAATCTGCGGACCAGTTACTCGCAGTCCGCCAGGAATCGAAGCCAAAGTCGGCCGACTGCGAGAACTGGTTCGCGTGCGCTGTGCCATCGAAGTTCGCATAAACTGGAGCAAGCCCAGTCGCCGGATTCGTCGTCTTCACAAAAAAATCGCGGCTTGTGCCTGCCGCTTGCTCCCAAAACGCGCGGTCCGCGGGCGGTCCCCAGCGCGCCCATAATTCATAGAATGCGGGCAGGTGATACGACGGATCGGTGAAATCAGCAGGCCCGATCACCGGAACAAATCGGATCATTTTCGCTTCTTCATTGACTTCGCTGCCCACCGTTCGCGGCCCAAATTTTGTCAGCCCCGTCTTCACGGCGCGATGTCGCATGGTCGTGAGCAACTCGTCCGCCTGCGCCTTGTAGTTATAAATCCCCGCACCATTTCCCCAGCGGCCTGCCGCAAAATACAACGCCATCACGAAGTACTCTTCTCCGTCCGGTGCCGCAGTTTCTTCGTTCGGGCTGCCATCCGTCTTGCACGACCAGGAGAAATATCCATAAGACGGATGGTTAGGATCGCTAATGTACATATAAGTCTTCGCCCAATTCCATAGGGCATCGAATTCAACTTTTTTGTCGAGTTGGACGGCGATCATCATGCCATACGACACGCCCTCGGTGCGGACGTCATGGTTGTTCCAGTCGGTCAGGTACGCGAGCGGGCCGTCGGCGTTCTTCCCCGCCCAGAAAAAAACGGATTCCGTCTCCGGATTTCCATGGAACAACTGCCGGAAGGCTGCACTAATCTTGGCGGAAATCTCTTGTTGGGGATGCCCGGCTTCCGCAAATAGGTTGCGGTATTTCCCCGTTGCGAACGCCCCCGAACCGTCATGCAAGATTCTTTTTCCAGGGGGCGAATTGGAAGGCAAAGCCTGGCGCGCAATAAGTATTGTGACGAGCATGGGGAATAAAACTCTGCCCAAGAACCGTGCAAATCTTCCTAATAGGGACGTCATGGATTGTGTCCGCATCCTTTTTCGTAAGCCACCAGATTAACAAATCCGCGGACGCAAGCAGAACCGTAACGCACTCAGGACGGAGACGATCGACGCTTTCCCGCTTATACCCGTCCGGGGTGTCTCGCAGGTTTCTTGAGCCAGTCCGTCAATGCTTCGCAGTCTGTTCGAGGTTAGATAGGAGTCGCTGTATTTCTGAAAGTGCGGCGGGATCTCCCTTGGCCAGGTCTGCCGTGATCTGATCGCGCGTCACCAGGACTTCACGA
>Ga0182030_10007485_pt1 | contig 22767 bp, 19 predicted proteins | sample 812S3MmetaG_FD_121299 | JGI IMG/M metagenome (GOLD analysis project Ga0182030, IMG submission 121299) | Permafrost microbial communities from Stordalen Mire, Sweden - 812S3M metaG (Illumina Assembly) | ecosystem: Environmental > Terrestrial > Soil > Wetlands > Permafrost | place: Sweden...
AGCAAATGGCGGATTTCGGACTGGAAGCGCGTTCGGCTCGCGTCGTATATCGGCACGTTCAAAGCCGTAGTGGTTTTTCAGGGCGACGACACGCCGGTTAAATCCGACATCAAGCTCGTAACGTTGCGCGACTCCTATTACCAGGCGCGTTATGGGTCGCTCGAACCTGAAGAACGGCCGATTTTGTCGGAGTTGGAAGTGCGGCGCGAGCGGAAGAATGCTGAAGCTGTCCCGCCGGAGCGCAAGCGGCGCTGATTGCAGCGATTGCGGCTGCCCCTCGACTACGCGCCCTGCGGCGCTCCGCTCGGGGTGACATGCGGGAGAAGTTGCGCGATGCGGTCGAGTGTGCTTTGTGGGAGGGGGCCTTTCTTTTCAGCCGCTGCGGCGGCTTCGACTTGGGCGAGGTCGGAGAAGCCGACGAGGGCTGATGCGATCATGGGATTCGTGATCGCGAAACGCAGCGCCGCCTCGGCCAACGATGCGACGTGGCCTTCGCTCACGAGCGGCGTTAGTCGCGCGGCGCGCTCGACGTCGCCGCGATAATCGGCACTCGTGCCCATCGGTACGACGTTTTGCGAGCTGATTGCATGGCGTGAGGTCTCGCTGCTGAGCGCGCCACCGGCCAGGACCCGAATGCCGACGGCACCCATGCGTTGTTCGGCGGCGCGCGCCAGCACGTTCTCGTAATTCGCGCCGACCGCGCCGATCGGTTCGTTGCCCGCGCTGGCGTTGAGGATGTTGTAGATCACCTGGAAGACATCGAACGCGCCCGTTGCGATCAACTGAGGAATGGCCGCGGCTTCGCCGGTCCCGGAGAATCCGTAAAAACCGATCTTGCCTTGTTTGCGCAACGCTTCGAAGGCGGGGACGACCTCCTCGGTCACCGTTCGCACGTCGAGCGTGCCGTTGCCGCCGGCCAGCGTGACGGCGGTATGGAGCTGAAACACGTCGACGCGTTCGCGTCGCAGCCGGCGCAGACTCGCCTCGCACGATTGCGCGATCGCGAGACCGAGCTTCCCGCGCTGCTCCGGATCGGCGGGCGACTTGGTGGCTAACACGATGTCGGGGCGCAGCGTCGCCAGCACGCGGCCGAGATTCGTCTCCGATTCGGTGTTGCCGTACATCGGCGCCGTGTCGAAGTAGTTGATGCCGAGTTCGAGCGCCCGCGCCACCGCACGCTCTTGATCGGCGGCCGTGCCGCGCACCATCAAGCCGCCGATGTTGCCGCAACCAAACCCGACCCGCGACACGCGCAGCGCTGTGCGGCCAAGGATGCGGTACTCCACGCCTCAGAACTTCGCTAAGCGGGCTTCGCGCAGTTCATCTTGCCAGACGGCTTCCTTCGGAACGACGTGGTCGAGCGCGCGCACGTTATGGTACGACGCAGCATCGATGCCGCGCGGCGTGCCGCCGGACTCCGCCACGGCAACGGCTTCGAGCAGCAGTTGCCGCATCATGATGATCGCGCGATCGGTCGTGCCCAGGTGCTCGAGCGAGCGGTCGACGAGCGGACCCATGCTCTCCTGAATCGCGAGGTCTTGGGTATTGACGCCGGGGATACCGGTGAAGCTCTGCGTTTTCTGTACCGCGCGGTCGAGCAGATAATCGTTCTCGCGATTTGCCGTCAAACGGTAGCGATCGCGAGGATCGCTCCATGCGCCGCGTCCGGAGCTCTCTTCCGATTCCGCCACGAACTCGGGTGTCACCGGGATCGCCGGATCGGCGGAATAAAACCAGTTGTACGTCCAGGTGTGCGTGTCGTCGATCGGCACCCAAAAGTGCCCTTTGATCAGCGGGTTGTCTTTGAACTCCGAGGTGGCGATGTGGCCCCGAATCTGCGTCACCGGCATCACGTAGTGATAGAGACGCACCCACTGATGCTCGGGGAGTTGGCGCACGCCGGTATAGCAGTAGCCATAATCCGTGATCGACACGTCGATGCCCGGAATCGTGCGCTTATAGTCGGTGAGGAACGAGAGATCGCCCTTGTTCTTGCGGTGCATGATCGTCGCGTGCGAGGAGTCAAGGCCGCCTTCGAGCGCCTGCAGATAATTGCAATCCTCGAACGTTTTGGTCGAGAAGCGATGGGTTTCGGGAGCCCGGACGAGTTCGTACGCCGGGGGCGCCGGCTGCAGCGCGGGATCGCCCATGTAGGCCCACACGCACCCGCCGCCTTCCCACGTCGGATAGGCTTCGATGCGTACCTTGTCTTTGAAGAGCGAATCCGGCGGCTCGGACGGCATGTCGACGCAGGTGCCGGAACGGTCGAACTTCCAGCCGTGGTAGACGCAGCGCAAACCGCACTCTTCGTTGCGCCCGAAGAACATCGGTGCCCGCCGATGCGGACAATACGCGGAGACGAGCCCGACTGTACCGGAGCTGTCGCGAAACGCAACGAGATCTTCACCCAGGAGACGCACGCGTCCCGGCGCGCCGTCGGGCTCGCTCACTTCTTCCGAGAGCAGCGCGGGTAGCCAATAGCGCCGCATCAGGTTTCCCATCGGCGTTCCCGGACCGACCTGCGTGAGGCGGGCGTTCTGTTCCGGGGTCAACATCGCGTCAGGCTCCCTTCCAGAAAAGATCGGCGGCGTTCGTGGGCCGCTCGAGCAGTTTGTAGGTTGCGGCGAAGTCGAGCAACGGCTGCGCCAGCTTCGGATCGAGGCCGGTGGCGAACTGCACCCGCGACATCGTGCGCACGCGATCGATGTCGATCTTCGAGTAGCGCGACAATATCTCGGCCGTCTGCGGGCGGTGCGCGTTGGCCCAGCGTGCGGTGTCGTAAAACGCCGCGATGAGTCGTTTGATGCTCGCCGCATTGGCGTCGAGGTAGGCGCGCCGGCCGTACCAGATTCCGCTGTAGTAGTGCAGCGAAACCGTGTCGGCGGGGACCCCGATGATCCGCGTCACGTCCTTGGAGTCGGTGATGAACGGCTCGCCGTTGAGCGCGGCCGCGATCGTGCCGCGCTGTAATGCAGGCACCATCTCCGAGAAGTGCATCTCGAAGAAGCTGACCTTCGCCGGATCGGCGCCGCCGCGCCGTAACCATTCGATGACTTCCATCTGCGGCGCGCTTTTGAGCTGCGGCAGACCGATCGTTTGGCCTTCGAGATCCTTCGGGCCGCGCACGGAACTGTTCTTGGTCACGCACAGCGCGATCGTCACCGACTCCGTCGCGTGCAATCCGCCGCTCGCGATGATGGCGAGATCGAAACCGTGATTCACCGCGTTTGCGATCGGGATCAAATCGGTATTGCCGATGTCGAGCGCGTTGCCGATCACCGCGTTCAACACGACCGAACCGTTACCAAACGCCTCGGTGGTTGCCGTGACGCCGTTGCGCGTGAAGATTCCCTGATCGGCGGCGTAGAACGGCTCCATGAACGGTTCGCTCGCCTCGGCACCGATGCGTATCGGCGGCGCGTCGGCGGAGCGCCCCGGCAGCGGCGTGAAGGCAAGCGGTGAGGCTCCCAGGATACCGAGCGCTCGGGCACGCGTAAGCTGCATCCAGCCGAGTTCGCCACAGGCGCCGAAGTCCTCTCGGGCGTAGACGCACGCATGCGCATGCAATTCACCGCCGCACTTCTCGCGTTTGCCGTGCTGCTGCTGCTGCCGTCGGGCAGCACGCGCGCAGCCGGCTCGGGCGATGCGTTTGCCGCGCTCGTCGCCGCGGCGAAAGCGGAAGGCTCGGTCGTCGTCGATGGCCCGCCGAACGACGCGGTTCGCACCGCGCTGACGACGGGTTTTCAAGACAAGTACGGCATCCCGGTCTCGTATATCAGTTCGGGCAGCGGTCCGTCGGCTGCGCGCGTGCGCGCCGAACGCGCCGCGGGGAAATATCTGCTCGACGTGTTCGTGAGCGGCAGCGACACGCCGATCATGTCGTTTCTCCCCAGCGGCTGGCTCGATCGCATCGAGCCGGCGCTCATCGAACCCGACGTGCTGAACACCAAAGACTGGAAAGACGGGCACCTCTGGTACGCCGACCCGAATCACACGATCTTGCGCGTTCTCCAGTACGTGTCCGTCGAGTTGATGATCAACACGAAGTTGGCCTCGCCCAAAGAGATCACGACGTGGAAATCGCTGCTCGATCCGAAGTGGAAGGGCAAACTCCTCATCAAGGACCCGCGCTTGCCGGGGGCCGGGCAATCGCTGAACAGTTACTTCTACATCCACTTCGGGCCCGATTTCGTGAAGAAACTCTACATCGATCAGCAGCCGGTCTTCTCGGGCGACGCACGTCAGGGCGCCCAAATGCTGGCGCAGGGCGAATATCCGATTTGGGTCGGCGGCGAGTGGGGCCAGGCCGACTCGTTCCGCAAACTCGGCTATCCGCTCGCACCGGTCTTGCCGACCGACGGCCCCGGGATCCTCACCGGGAGCTTCGGCTTGATCAACCTGATGAACAAAGCGCCGCACCCGAACGCCGCGAAATTGTTCGTCAACTGGATCGCCGGCCGTGAGGGCGGCGCGATCTTCGCCAAGGCGATGCTGGCCGGTACCCTGCGCACCGACATCAAGCAAGACTGGATGCCGGCCGTCGAGCTGACCCAGCCCGGCCGCCAGTACTACGACGCCTACGACTACAAGTTCATCACGGTCGACCGGGACCAGGCGCTGGCCAAATTCAAGGCACTTTTGGGCCTCTGACCCCCCGGGGATCCCCGGCCGGGTGCCCGCTGTGTATTTTCTTCGTAATCTTTGTTATTGGGGTCACAGGAACGGCAGTTCAAGCGCCGGGAGGGGGGATGGGCAGGCAGGCGCCCTGCCGAAAGAAGGAGGGCCTGCCATTAGACAAAGGAGTGTCATGTCTGTCGCCATCTCCGGCTCCAATCCGGCCTACTCCCTGCAGTCGGTTCTCTCGGCGCAAATCGCGCTGTTGACGGAGACCGAGCAGGCCACGAGCGGCTCGCGAATCACGAGCGCTGCGGTCGACCCTTCGGGTCTGGCGATCTACAACAACCTCGAGACGCAGTCGCAAGGCGCGGATACGGCCAACGAAAACATCACGCAAGCGTCGGATGCCGTCAATGTTGCGCAAGGCGCCACGAGCACGATCCAGACCTCGCTGAGCCAGATCAACAACCTCGCGATCGAGGCCAACAACGGCTTCAACTCAGCGTCGGACAATGCCGCGCTCCAAGCGCAGGCGACGCAGCTCGCGCAAGGCATCAACCAAATCGCCAGCGAGACGAACTTCAACGGCACGGCCTTGATCAACGGCGCGAACTCGGGCAACACGCCGCCGACTGCCGCCACCGCTGCGATCACCAACGACAACGTGACGAACGCCGGCGGCGGGGTGGTGACGAGCGCCTCAGCTTCCGCCGCGACGACGAGCGGCACGTTCAGCGTATCGGTGGATGCGACCGGCAATGCCGACGTCACCTATACCGACAACGCCACGCAGACGACGACCGCGGTCGGCAGCTTCGCCGCGAATTCGTCGACGACGTTTAACGGCACGACGATCAACTTCGGCAATTTCTCGGCAAGCGACGCCGGCGCGTCGGCGACCATTCAGGCCACGGCGGCAAGTGCGGGTTCGACGCAACCGGCGGTCAGCGTGCAGTCGGGTGCGAGTGCGGGACAAACGACGACGGTTTCGTTTGCCGATGCGAGCACCACCGGACTGGGCATCTCGAACATCGACCTCTCGAACCCGGCCAGCGCGACGAACGCCGAGGGTCAGATCGGCAACGCGATCACGAACCTGAACGCGGGTCAAGCGCAGTTGGGCGCCGAGTCGAACTCACTCGCCAACCAGTTCAGCAACAACAACATCTACTCGAACAACTTGGCCAACTCGGCATCGTCGATCGGCGATGCCAACGAAGCGCAAACCGCCTCGGCCATTTCGCAATCGACGCTGCAGCAGCAGATTTCGATCGCCGTGCTGGCGCGCGCCAACACCGACGCCGGTCACCTGAACAGCTTCCTCAGCGTTTTCGCCTAGTCGTCAACGAATCCGGCAGCGCTCCGCGCGTTCGTACTCTTCGCGCGCTTCGCTGAAGCGGCCGAGTTTCTCGAGCAAGTCCCCGCGCATGCTCGGCAGCAATTGGGGTCTCCTTGGTTGGGGGTGTCCTATCTCTGCGTCGAGCGAGATGCCCCGAAATCGACAGACCGCACTCCGGCACGTTCGAGGCGCGGGATCACCTCGTCGCGGAAGTACGGAAACTCGGCCAGATAGTTGACGAACCCCATCGCGATCCCGCTGAACCCGGCACGCGCGATCGCGATGAACTCCGCGGCGACCGTATCGGGATCCCCGACCACCGGCCAGCCGCCGTAGCCGGCGGCGAAACGCACCCGCATGCGCTGGAAGTGCTCCGGCTGCATCGTCGTCGAGGACCCGCGCGTGCCGATTTCGACCATGCGCTCGACCGCATCCCAATCGGCCTGCTCGTCGGCGTAATAGCGGTAGTACTCTTCCGCTTCCCGCTTGGTCGGCCGGCAGACGACGCTGGCCGTCGTCATCACGCCGAGCCGTTTGCCGAGCGCGGCCGCCCGGCGGTGGGCGTCGGCCACGTTCTCAGCGGCCTGGTCGACGCTCATCCGGATGGTCGAGAGCAGATACGCGCAGTTCGCGATCGCGAAGCCTTTGCCGGTATCCGAACTGCCGGCGTTCATGATCACCGGTTGCGTTCCGCCGTAGGGTTTGGGCTGCGACTCGACGCCGTGCAGCGTGATGAACTCGCCGTCGAAGTCGAAGGTGCCCTCGCGCTCCCACATCATGCGGATGACGCGCAGCCATTCCGCACCGTGGACGTACCGCGTCTCGTGATCGCGCTGCGAGACGTTGAACATCTCGAACTCATCTTGATTCCATCCGCAGACGAGGTTGAGCCCAAAGCGTCCGCGCGCAACATGGTCGACCGTGACGAACTGCTTCGCGGCGAAGATCGGATGCACGAGCGGCGCGTGTACGGTTCCGAACACGGTGAGGCGTTGGGTTGCGCCGAGTAGTCCGCAGGCCCAGGTCACGGTTTCGAAGCCGGCGCCTTCGAAGTTCGTGGAGCCGCCGAAGCCCTTCCAGCGTGCAACGGGCAACATGAACTCGACGCCGGCGTCGTCGAGCATTTGCGCCAGCGCGACGTTCTCTTCCCACGACGAAGACCAACGCTCGGGCACCTTCGTGGCAGCGATGCCGGACGACATATTTGCGCCGAAAATGCCCAGTTTGAGGGCGTTGCCGCTACCGAGTTCGCTGCGATCGAGTGTCATGGCGGATGTGATACGCTGGCATTGCGCAAACGTCCGTCCCATGGTCCCCCGATTTCTCCAACGCCGAACCTTCGTGTGGCGCGTCTTCTTGGTCGCCGCCGCCGGCGTGCTCTATGCGATCGCGGTGAGCGGGCCAGCATATGACGCCACCACGCCGCTCACGCTGCCCCATCACGAACTCGTGCGGAAAATCTATGCGCTGCTGGCGTTCGCGCTGCTCGGGTTCGCGCTCGAACGCTCAAACTTGCGACGGGCGCACGGCCTCCTCGGTGCGGGGATCGCCGTCGCCGTCTACTCGTATGCCATCGAACTCGGCCAGATCTTCATCTCGCACTCGACCGAAACGTTCGCCCAGCATTCGTTCGATGTCGCGAGCGGCCTCGGCGGCGGCGCGCTCGGCGCGTTCGTCGCGCTGCTCATCAGCGCGCCGCGCGCAACTGCTCGCCGCACCGAGGCCGTCGTCGTGGCGGCGATGCTGGCGACGCTCGCGTGGGGCTTCAGCGTAACGTACGCATACCTCGACTGAGGGCGCTTAGGGCATCGGCGAAGCGAGTGGTCCCGTCGGCGGTAACGAGCTGGGGATGGAAACCGGCGTTGCCGCCGGCGCCGGCGTCGGCACCGTTATCGGCGCGGGTGCCTGCGGTGAGGTTTGTGCGAACGCGAGGCCCGAGGCAGCAAGCGTTAGCACGGTGCCGGCGAGCGCGGCGGTGATCGTTCTTTTCATGATGTCGCTATTATACCCAACTTCATCTGTTCAAGCGCGGCACGTCCGAGCAAACCATACGGACTGCCGTATGTTTCGGCGATTTCGAAATGGTTGTACGCCGTTCCGACAAGCAGCCGCACGCGTCTCCCCGCCGCCTCGAGCGCCGCTGCGAACTCGCGTGTCTGACGCTGGAATTCCGGCGACTCTTCCGTGCCGTATGCGAGCACGATCGGCATCGAGATGCGATCGATGTGCCGGATCGCGCTGAGCGCCGCGACGGTTTCGTCGTCGAAGTGAACGTACGAACTGCGCGCCGACAAGCGCACGGGCGTGAGTTCGTACATGCCGCTGCAGCACAACGCACCCGCGATGACCGTATCGGGCACGCCGTAGTCGCTCCACTTCGTGATGAGCGTGCAGCCCGTCAGGTGCGCGCCCGATGAGTGACCGGCCAGGTGAATGCGTCCCGGGTCGCCGCCGAACGACGCGGCGTTCGCGTAGACCCACGCCACCGCGCGGCGGATCTGATCGACGATCGGCGGCAGGCGCGAACCGGTATTCTCCACGCCGTCGAAGTCGAGCAGTACGCAGTGCCCGCCGGCACCGACGTACGTCTCCGTAATGAACCCGTAACGCTCCGATGAGTTCGCGCGCCATGCGCCGCCGTGAACGAACACGAACACCGGTGCGTTCGGGCGCGCCGTGCGGAAGAGGTCGAGGTGTTCCATCGCACCCGGACCGTACGCGTATCGCGTCGCCGGCGGCAGCCGCTTACGGGCCTCGTCGCTGAGCGCATTTTGCCGGCGGTGCATCAGCTCCGCGTTCGGCGCCCAGACCATCTGGTCGTAGCACGCATCGAGCTGGGCTTGATCGTAATCGAGAAAGACGGACATGCCCTGTATTTCGACGGTATAGATGATCGCACCGGCAATGCCAAGAACGAACGCCGGGTGACCGAAGCCCTCGCGCACGACCCGGCGATTCTGATCGTCGGTGATGATCTATTGGCCGAACGGGTTTGCGATGAGCTCGCTGCTGCCGGCGGCACGCGCGTACGCGTCGTCGCGCCGAAGGTTGCCGATGACGACGAGGAATTGCTCGAGGCCGGTGTGGCCTCCGCAGTTGCGATTCTCACGCTCTCCAGCGACGACGAACGCAATCTCTCGATCGCGCTGCGCGCGCGCATGCTCAACCCGCACATCCGCGTCGTGCTGCGCCAGTTCGGAACGAAGATCGGCCGCAAGATCGAACAAAATCTGCCCGATTCGACCGTTCTCTCGCCGGCCGCTCATTCCGCCGCGACGTACGCCGGCGCCGCCCTGGACCCGGGCTGTTTCTTCGCGTTGCGCTTTCCGGATATGGTGGCGGGTGCGTTCGTCGGCTTCACCTTCGGATTCGCGAACGAGCTCGACGTCGCGCATCTCACCGTCGCCGAAGCCGAACAGAAGCTGGGCTTGCGCGTCGTTGCGCTCGGCAACCTCTGCGAGCCGGTTCCCGACTCGCTGATCGATGCGAACGATACGATCGCCGCCTTCGGCCGGGTGATCGAGCGCCGCACCGAAACGCGGCACGAACGCGAACCGCCCGGCTCGCGCCCCTACGTGCGGCGCACGCTCGCGGAATCGCTGATCGAAACGCTGGCGCGCACGAACCCGATCCTGCGCACCATCGCCGTAAGCGCGGCCGTGTTCTACGCGGTCGCAGCGTTCTTTTTCCATCTCGCGCTGCACCTGAGCTGGCCGGGCTCGGCGTTTGACGTCGTCCAGGCGATGACCAGCGCCGGTTTCGGCGACACGTCGGTGGTGCGGCGCGGCACGGCCATCGTGCTCGGGGCGATGGTCGTGATGATCGGCGGCACGATCTTCACCAGCATCTTCATCGGTTATGTCAGCGCGGCGATCACGCGCGCGCAGTGGACCGCGCAACAAGGCTTGCGCCGCATCCGTGCCCACGGTCATTACGTCGTGTGCGGCGGCGGCCGCATCGGCGGCGCCGTCGTGAACTTGCTGATCGAAGCCGGCAAGCACGTTGTCGTGATCGATTCGCATCCCGACCCGACGCTCGTGCGACGCGCGCGAGAGAGCCGGCTCGATTTGCTGACCGGCGATGCCACGAACGAAGACGTGCTCGCGCTCTGCGACGTTCCGCACGCTGCGGCCGTCGTGGTGCTGACCAACAGCGATCCGGCGAACTTGGAGATCGCGCTCGGTGCGCGCGCCATGCGCGCCGACGTGCCGCTGGTCGTGCGGATGGAAGACCGCACGTTCGCGCAGGCCACGGCCAGTTTGTTCGGGATCGCGACGTTCTCGCCGGCCGCGCTGACCGCGCCCGCCTTCGCCGGGTTAGCCCGGTTTCCGGGAACGCTGGGCCGCGTCCGGATTGCCGGCAAGGAGCACACGATCGTGCAGCTCTGGGGCGGCGCCGGCACCCAAGCGCAAGCCGGAGCGGTGCCGCTCTGCGCGTGGCGCGCGGGGCGCGGTATCGTGTTGATTCACAGCTTCGAGGAAATCGTCGCCGGAGACACCGTGATCTACGCGATTCCGCCCGGCGTGCCGGTACCCGAACCCGGGATTGTCTCCGCCTAGGCCGAACAAATCGCCATGGAGACTGCCGCATCTTCGACGATGACGCTCTCTGAGCGCGCCGACGCGCTCGAGAAGCAACTGAGCGACGAACTCGATCGGTTCGTTCCGGTTCGTTCCCCGCTCTACACCTCGGGCGACCGCGATCCGCGCCTGCCGTTGGAAGTGAAATCCGACGAGGGTAAGTATCGGGGCAAGTTGTTCAACATGGGGCACGACAAGCGGCTGCCCAAGATGCCCGACAAGCCGACACTGCTCGACTTTTTCGAATACCGTATGGCGCCCGCAACCCACTTGCTGCAGAGCGCGACGCACGCGCTCAACGCGGGCTGCGAAGAGAAGATCATCATGGCGTGCCTCGTGCACGACATGGCCGTTTCGATGTTCATCCGCGGCGACCACGGCTACTGGGGCGCGCAGCTCCTCGAGCCCTACGTCGATGAAGAAGTGAGCTGGTCGATCCGCGCGCATCAGGTGCTGCGGTTCTATCCCGACGAGAAGTACGGCTACAAGTATCCCGATCTCTACATCAAGTTCTTCGGCGCCGATTACAAGCCCGAGCCGTACATCGAGCGCGCCTACCAGAAGATCAAGAACCACAAGTGGTATGAAACCGCGCGCCTGATTACGGTCAACGACATCTACTCGTTCGATCCGAACATGTCGGTGAGCTTGGATCCGTTCCGCGACATCGTCGCGCGCAATTTCCGTCAGCCCGAAGAGGGCTTGGGCTGGGACGATTCCCCGTCGTCGCACATGTGGCGCACGATCAACTGGCCGACCCGCTTCTTATAGGCAAACCGCCCGCGTCGAACGCGGTTCCGACCAGCAGCTGCAGGTAGCGGCTGTAGCTAACCACGCCGCCCGTGACGCCGTTGGCGCGCAGGTAGCGGTCGTAGACGTTCCAGCTGAACGCGAAGAGCCGCGGGTTGTAGTAGCGCTCGAAGCGTTCGCGGCCCGCGGCGAAGTCGGCCAGCACGGCCGGTTTGAGATGAATTCGCCGGCGGTCGCTCGCGGGTAACTCGCCGTACGTCCAGTACGCGCCGGAGTAGCGGATCAGCGGGTCGGTCGAGCGCAGGCAGGTCAACGACCCGATCAGGTTCGCATCGCCCTCGTCGCCGAATCCGGCGGCGTGCGACCACTCGTGCGCGAGTGCGCGAGGAACTTCAAACGGCAGAAACGTCGCGTTGAGCAGCGTCTCGAACGCGAACGGATCGTACTGACCGCCCACGCCGGCCATTTCGTATAGCCGCTCGGCGACGGTCGTTTTCGGCACGGTGACGGCGGGCGTCCAATCGTCGCCGAGCCGTTCGACGATCGGTAAGAAGTCGCGCGCCAATTCGGCACGCATCGCCGCAGAGCTCTCGCTGCGCATGCGGGCGTGCGCGGCCTCGACGTCGGTGTTGAGGATCGCTGCGATCCGGTCGGCGAAGGCCGATACGGCGGCCGGGGTAACGCGTGCGGCAACGTAGTCGACGCGCGCCGCAACGGGTGCGCGCCGGTAGTTCCAGCCCCACAGCAGGTTGAAGGCGATCACGATCGCGGCCGCGAGCGCCGCCGTGTGCGCGCACAAGAGGAGCACCTTGCGCACGCGTGTTTCGCGCGCTCGCCGCAGCGTCAGCGTCCAGCCCGCGATGACGAGTGCGGCGACGAGCGCCGCCTCGAGGTCACCGACCGCAAACGGCACCGCGTTCGAGAGCGGAACGAGCGCCATGTTCAGGTGCGCGTAGATGCCGTTGGAGTAGACGTGCTCGAGCGTCGCGGGCGGAATCGGAACGCCGGCCACGACGAACGCGAGCACGATCGATGCGGCGTCGATCGTGAGCGCGCGCTTCACGGGAAGAGGTACGTCGAGAGCTCGCCGACGCGCGTAAACCCGATGCGGTCGTAAACGCTCAGCGCGGCGGCGTTGAAGTCGTTCACGTACAGGGAAACCGTCGGATTGGATTCCAGCAAGCGCCGTGCCGTTGCCGCGAGCGCTCGCGTCGCGTAGCCGCGGCCGCGCAGGTTCGGCGGGGTCCACACGCCCTGAATTTGTGCGGTCACCGGCGTTCGCGCGCCGATGTTGCACTGAAAGCGCAATTCGTTGTCGACGATCCACACCCACCAGCAGCCGAGCTCGATCGCGTGCCGCACGCCGGCCACGAACGTCGAGCGCTGCGCGCGCGGATCGTAACCCAATTCGCCGAGGATCATGCGCGCGGAATGGTCGGCCACGAGTTCGGTCTCGTCGGTGCGCGCCTGCCGCACCTCGGCATCTTCGAATTCGATGAGTCCTTGCGGCCACAGCGCGTAGAGCGGCTGCCGCTCGCGCACGAGGACCGGCGCCCGATGCCAGGTCTTGACGCGATTCCAAATGCCGTCGACAGCGCGCTTGGGTCCGACGAAGCTGCGCATGCCGGGATACTTGCGCGTTTCGACCGCGAATGCATCGAGCGCGGCCGCGTCGTCGGCGGCCACGACGAGTTGCGAGCCATAGTAGATCACGCCGCGCACGGTGCCGTCACGCTTGCGATCGATGAACATCTCGTCGGGCGCGTAGGGGCCGTGGCCGCCCTCGAGGACCCAGTGCAGGAAGGCATTCTCAAACGGGCGCGCCGCCACGAAGGCTAGTGCGTCGCGTCGATTGTGACGGGTGACGGATTCGAGCAGGGTGTCAGCTAAGCGGTTGAACGAACGCCGGCTTCGTTGTCGGCTGGCGGCTACCGCCCTCCGGTTCAACGCTTACCGCGACAGCCGCCAAGTTCCCGGCATCTTCGGGAATCGGGACCAACGTGATGCCGCTTTGACTCGGCGAGAAGGTGACGCTGGGCGCGACCGCTTTGGCGCCACGGGCAAGCGTCCATGCTTGGTAGACCTTCCCGCGCGGCAACGGCGGCAATGAGGCGAGCGCCAGATAGACGTTCGCTCCGCGGGTGACGACCGTACCGTAGGCAACCGTATACCGCTTGGCGTCGCTCGCGGTGAGATCGGTCAGCATGCGCCGGTCGAGCTCAACGGTCCGCCGGTCGGCGTCAATGCGGGTTTGCAATGTCGCGACCCGCGTTTGGGCATCGTGCAGATCGGAACGTAAGCCGAAGTTCTGGATCACGCTGACGAGCGCGAACACCACGGCGGCCGCGGCGGCGAGGGTCGTGCCCCACATCGCGCTCGTGCGCGTTGCGCTCACCGGTGCGCGACGCGGCGAAGACGCGTCCGCACGTACCGAGGCCATCAGCCGTTCTTTCATGCGTGCCGCGCGGGCACTATCGACCGGCTCCTCGGCCGAGAGACCGACCAAATTCGCGGTTGCGCGCAGCTCGTCGTATTCGCGGCGCGCTTGCGGATCGGAGAGGATCAGCGCCGCGACGAGGCCTTGCTCCGAGCGCGGTAGCGTACCCAGCGCATACGCTGCCACGAGATCGAGCAGTGCTTCACGATCGTCGGGTAAGCTCATCGTGAAACTGCCTCGCTCAACGTTTCGCGCATGCGGCGTAAGCCGGTGCGGATGCGGGTCTTGATCGTGCCGAGCGGAATCCCGGTGCGGCGAGCGATTTCTTCATGGGTGATTCCGCCGAAGAATCCGAGTTCGATCGGCGTGCGCTGCTCCTCGTTGAGTACCGAGAGCGCACCACGGACGCGCTGGGCGTCGATGTTGGCGAACACGGCGGTATCGGTGGATGCTTCGGCGGGCAGATCGGCCGGGATCTCTTCGGTCGGCCGATTGGCGCGGCTGCGCACGGCATCGAGCGTCCGGTTGCGGGTGACGCGGCTCAGCCATGCGGCGAAGTTGCCGTCGCGAAACGCTTCCGGCGCACTCCACAAGGTGAGGAAGATCGACTGGGTGACGTCTTCGGCCAACGTCGCGTCCGACGCGATGCGCAGCGCGATACCGAACACCAGCCGGTGATATCCGTCGTAGAGTTGTTCGAACGCGTCGACATCTCGTGCGCGCACTCGCTCCATCAGGCGTGCACCGTCTTCCACGTACCATCCGTTCGTGCGGTCATTCTCGGAACCCCGGTCATCCAACGGGCGGCTCGGCTGCATGGATTGGGCCGAAGGTGGAACGGAGGGGCCCGGTGCCCGGCCGAAGCCCGGAGTGTGACCGGTGTTGCTGGGGCGGCCACCATTCTCGTCGGGCTCCTTGGGGTCGCGCTGCTGGTTGCCCTGGTGGCCGAACGGATCCGGGTTCCCAGCGCCGTGGCGCTGGTTGCGTTCGGGGCGGGTACCGCGGCGATTTATCCGATGGCCCTGCCGTTTCACTTCGGCGACGCGCTGCTCTTCATTTTTCTGCCCCCGCTGATCTTCGAGGCGGCGTGGTCGATCGATCCGGCCGCGTTGCGCCGGACCGCGCTGCGCATCGCGCTGCTGGCGGTGCCGGGCGTCGTGCTGGTGGCCGGGACGATCGGCGGCGGCATCGCGCTCTCGGGCCAACTGCCGCTGGCCTCCGCGATCGTGCTCGGCGCGATCGTCTCGGCGACCGACCCGGTCGCGGTGATCGCGCTCTTCCGCCGCTTGCACGTGCCGGTCGATCTGCTCACGATCGTCGAGGGCGAGTCGATCGCCAACGACGGCGTGGCGATCGTGCTCTACGCGCTCGCGCTGGCGTTTGCCACGGGGGGTGCCGCCGGCTCGCTTACGGCCGCGAGCGTGCATGCGGTGGTTGCGATTGTGGGCGGGGTTGCGGTCGGCGTCGCGTGCGCGTTCGTCGTGGCCTTCGTCATCGGGAGCACGCGGTCGGGGCCGCTCGAGATCGCTGCGACCGTCGTGCTCGCATTTCTCGCCTATCTCGGCGCCGATGCATTGCAGTGTTCGGGCGTGTTCGCGACCGCTGCGGCGGGCATTGCGCTGCGCGGCTTCGCCCACATCGCGCCGGTCACCGATAACGCCGACGACGTCGATACGTTCTGGAGTGCGATCGCGTTCATCGTGAACGCCATGGTGTTTCTGGCGACCGGTCTCGTGCTGCAAATTGTGCGGATCGCGCACCATCCCTTGCTGGTCGCCGTCGCGATCCTCGCCGCGGTGCTCTCGCGCGTGGTCCTGGCCGGTCTCGTCATCCGTCCGGCGACGTGGCGCATCACAGTGGTGTTTGCCGGCATGCGCGGCGGGCTTTCGCTGGCGCTCGCGCTGGCGTTACCGCAGAGCTTACCGTTGCGCGACGAGATCGTCGACGCCGTGTTCGGCGTGGTGCTCTTTACCCTGATCGTGCAGGGCGTTGCGCTCGAACCGGTGTTGCGCCGGCTCGGTTTTCAGAGCGGCAGCGGCGGTCCGTCGTTGTCTTCGTAGGTCGCGCGCGGCGGCGGCGGATCGGGCATGGCCGGCCCTTCCTCGTGCCCGAACGACGCCGGCATCCGCAGTTCGGGCAGATCGAACCCGAAGGACGACATGTCTTCGGACGGCCGTGGACGGCGCCGCGTTTTTAGCGGCGGTGAATCGGATGGCGGCGGCGGCGACATCGCGGGCGGAACGGCGGGTCCCGGCGGCGGCGCGGCCATCTTTGCTTGTTCTTCGAAGGGGACGACTTCTTTCGGCTCGAGGAAGTCGTCGGTCGACTCGTCGATGATGGTGTTGGCGAACGCTTCCGCTTTCGGAATCATCAGGCTGTCGTTGCGTTTTCGCCCGCGTACGATCGATGCATCGAGCAGCGCGCGCACGCCGTTGAGCGGAATGCCGGAAATCGGGACCAGGTTGTAGAGGTCCTCGACCGGTTCGACGGTCGCGCGCGAAGCAACGATGTAGGCGTTGAGATCGAAGGTGGCGGCCTGCAGGCGATGCGCGAGCGTCACGTCCGGTCCGACGATCGTGTATTCACGGCGGTTGGCGAAGCCGGCATCACCGGCGATTACGATCCCCGAATTCACCCCGACCCCCACGCGCAACGCGCGGCGTCCCTGCTGCGCCCATTTCTGCTGCATCACGTTGACGAGGCGCACAATGTTGATGGCGGCCCGCAATGCGTGGTCTTCCTGATGGCGGTCTTCGAGCGGGACGCCGAAGATGCCGACGACGCCGTCCTCGAGAAAGCGGTGCAGCACGCCGTGCTGGCGCTCGATCGACGATCCGGCCATCGCATAGAACTCATTGAGATAGCGCAGGGTCTGTTCGGGAGTGAGGTCCTCCATGAAGTGCGAAAAGTTCCAGATGCGGCACACCAAGATCGTCGCCCGCAGGTCGCGGCCGGTGAAGATGCGCTCGTCTTTCCGGCTGAGCAGCTCCTCGACGATCGCGGGCGGCACGTACCGTGAAAAGGTCGAGCGAACACGCCGAACTTCAGCCTGCTCGGTGCGCCAGCGGCGGATGAGGACCACGCAAACGACCAGCGCGGCGAGGAACGCCACGCTTACCAGGGCGATCGCCATTCGGGCCTCCTTCGACCTCGACGCGGTAAACCCGGCGCGATGAGTGAGGGTACGGATAAGACCGGCCGTTCCGCGCCGGTCCCGGGCTACGCCGGCCATGCCGATGCAACGGCTCGCCGGCTGAGCGACCAGCAAGTGCGGGCCTGGGTCGGCGAGATGCTGGCCGATCTCCGGGAGCGCGTCCCGGCCGGCGGCTTCACCGACCGGCTCGACGCGTTGATCTTTCGGTGCGAGTTCGGTGACCAGCACGTGGTCAAGGCGATCGAGGACAGCCGCTTTGCAGGGCCCGAGCTAGCGGAACTGCTTGAGGCCTGCGATCGCAAGTTCATCGCCGCGGCGAGTCCAGGCCGAGAGGCCGGCCCCGAAGGCCTCGGCGCGCTGGTCGAGGCGATCGAGACCGCGTTCAACGAGCGGTCGGAGTCGATCGTCGCGGGACTAAAACGGTAGCCTGATCGCCCCGCGGACCTTGTTGATCACGGTGTTCTCGGCGCCCTGAACGCTGGTCGGGATACCGAGTTCGGAAAACTCGTTCATCGCGGCTTGCGTCAGTTTGCTGACCTGGGTGTTGATGATGCCGTTGACCAGGTTCGCCACCAGCGATTGACCCGGGAGCACGTGGACCGTGGTGCCCGCGAGGTTGCCCGTCGTGTAGGTCACGGCCACGCCGTCGGACTGCGTCGAGTTGTAGACGTTGAGGGTGAGGCTGTTGTCATCGACCTCGATGTCGCCTTCGGTACCGCGCACGGCGATCTGCGTCGTCGGCGTGACGAACGTGTAGTTCGCCTTCTGCCCTTGCGGGTGCTCGACCTGAAAGCGCGTCTTCCCCTGATAGACGACGAACTTCGCGTTGGCGATGTCGGTCTGGTTGAAGAACGCGAGCTGCACGCGCGTCAGCGCGCCGAGCGTGACGATCGAGGAATCGGGCAGCGCGACTTGCGCGAGCGATTCGGTTTGCGTTACAGCGGTGTCGTTGTCGGTGAGCAGCTGCTTGACTTTCGGCACCAGCAAATGCGGCGTACCGTCGCGTTCGTAGGAAACCGCGCCCTTCACGTTGGTGAGCACCTTGTCGTCGTCGCTGCGCGCGGTGAGCGGCAGGACCGCGAGCGTCAGCGCGAGCGCCGTGGCGGCGGCCGTGCGAACTGCGGGCGGGTTGAGACTGCGCGCGATCACGGCGCCGCACAACAGCGCGAGGACCGCGAACGCCGTTCCCGGCAACGGCTCGGCGAGCACGAAGTCGCCGATCGCGAACAGGGTGCCGAACACGAGACCGAGGCCGGCCAGCCAGTCGATGAGCGCGAGGCCGAGCGATTCGCCGGGCGGCGCGGACGTTGCGAGACGGGCAATACGTTTCCAGCCGAAATCGTCAGGTCGCACGCGCTCAAAAAAACGGAGCAAGGTAGCCTCGGTTTCAGGCTGGGTCGCAAATGTGACGGCGATCCAGCCGACGGTGGTGATCGCGACGGTGATGAGCAGCCGCTTCGCCGTTGCATTGGGATCATCTCCGGAAATCGCGTTGAACGAGTAGAGCGCGCTGCCCGCGACGGCCGAGATCGCCAGGGCGGCGATCTCGCTCCATGCGTTGATCCGCCACCAGTACCAGCGCAGGATCATCACGAGGCCGACGCCGGCCGTCATCGTGAGCATGTATTTCCAGGCATCGCCGACCGAGTGCATCAGCGGGGTGATCCCCGCGGCGAGCACGAGGCAGACGCCGGTCATGACCCGCGAAATCATCACGTAGTGGTGTTCGTTTGCGTCCTTGCGGATGAAGCGCCGGTAGAGGTCGTTGGTGAGGTAGGACGCGCCGAGATTGAGCTGCGTGCCGATCGTCGACATGTAGGCGGCCGCGAAACCGGCCAGCATCAAGCCGCGCAGCGACGGCGGCAGATAGTCGACCAGCGTCTGCACGTAGCCGAGCTCGGGATCGACTTTGCCGTCTTGGCCGACGACGCCGTGCGGGTACAGCACGAGCGCGCACAACGCGACGAGGATCCACGGCCACGGCCGCAGCGCGTAGTGCGCGACGTTGAAGAAGAGCGTCGCCATCACGGCGTTCTTCTCGTCCTTCGACGCGAAGATGCGCTGCGCGATGTAGCTGCCGCCGCCCGGTTCGGCGCCGGGATACGATGATGCCCACCACGAGACGCCGATGAACACGAGGAACGTGGTCAGCGGCATCCAGCTGGCGTCGCCGGTCGGAAAAAACGACAAGAGCGACCCGCCGCCCGATGCATGATGGGCGACGTCGAGGACGTTGAGCTTGGCTTTGAGCGCTACGATGCCGCCGCAGGCGACGACCGCGGCGACGGCGAGCACGATCGCCATCGACATCTTCACGATGAACTGCAGCATGTCGGTGACCAGCACCGACCACAGGCCGCCGATCGTCACGTACAACGCGGTCAGCACGAGACAGATGTAGAGCGCCGGCAGCGTGGGCACGTGCAGCGTCAGCGAGAGCACTTTGACCATCGCGAGGTTGACCCAGCCCATGATGATCGTGTTGACCAGCACGCCCTGGTACACGGCGCGCACGCCGCGCAGCCACGTCGCGGGTTTGCCGCCGTAGCGCAGTTCGATGAACTCGACGTCGGTGAGCACGCCCGAGCGGCGCCACAGCGCGGCGAAGAAGAACACCGTCAGCAGGCCGCTCGCCGCCATGTTCCACCACAGCCAGTTGCCCGCGATACCGTTGGCGGCGACGAAGCCGGTGACCGCCAGCGGCGTGTCGACCGCGAACGTCGTTGCCACCATCGAGGTACCGGTGAGCCACCACGGCGCCTTGCCGCCCGAGACGAAAAACTCGCCGACGTCTTTCGTGCGCGCCGCGAAGTACACGCCGATCCCGAGGTTGATCGCGAAAAACGCGACGATCACGAAGATGTCGAGACCGGTCAGGTGCATTGGGTGTGCGTTGCCGGTCGGCTAGGTGCGAATCCTTCGTGCCCCGTAAAAGCGTTAGGGTGCTGCGGCTCGCGTTTGCTCTCGCGCTGATCCTCATCGCGTCGCGGCCCGCGGGTGCCGCGCCGGCGCTGATCCCGCGTCCGCTGCACGTCACCGCGGAGGCGTGCGGCAAGGGCCTCGACCTGCGGCGCCCCCTGCGCTTCGCGGCCGGCATCGATGCCGGCGGCTACACGATCGTGCGCGAGCGCTGGCTGGCCCTTGGCCTCCCGGCGCCCGTCACGAGCGCACCCGGTGCGGCTCACGACGTCGACATCGTGACGGATCGTTCGCTCGGGGCGGAGGCCTACCGGCTATCCGCCGGCCGCGCGGGCATCCGGATCGCGGCGGGCGACGGCGAGGCGGCGTTCGACGCGCTCGCGACGCTGGCGCAGTTGCCCGAGCGAGACGCGCGCGGCTGGCACATCGCGTGCACGTCGATCGACGATCGGCCGGCGTTGCGCTGGCGCATCGTCTCCGACGATATCTCGCGCGGTCCGTTTCCCACGATGGCCTACTTCAAGACGCGCATCCGCACGCTCGCCGGGCTGAAGATCAACGGCTACTCGCCGTACATGGAGTCGGTATTCGACGATCCGGCACATCCGTACGTTGCGTTCCCCGAGCGGCTCACCGCGGCCGAACTGCGCGAGCTCGCGACGTATGCGCGAACGTTCCGCGTCGCGCTCATTCCCGAACAGCAGACCTTCGCGCACATGCATGAGACGCTGAAGTGGGAGATACTCGCGCCGCTCGCGGAGCTGCCCCACGGTTATCTGATGGCAGAATCGGATCCGCAAACGTACGCGTATCTCCAGCCGCTGTTGCGCGCGGAACTCGCGGCGGCCGAACCCACGCCCTTTTTCCATCTCGGTGCCGACGAGCCGCTCGACCTCGGCCGCGGGCGCACGCCGCGCACGCCGGCGGTCTTTGCCGCACATGTCAATCGCGTCGCGGCGATGGTCAGTGCCGGCGCGACGCGGCCGATGATCTGGGATGACGCGATCCAGAGCGATCCGAGCATCCTGAACCTGATCTCGAAGCGAACGGTGATCGCCACGTTCCACTACGGTGCCGAACCATCGTTTACGAAATACATCGCAACGATCGACCGCGCCGGCTTCGATCAACTCGTCTCGCCCGGTGCCGCCAACTGGAACGAGATCTACGCCGATCTCGACACCGCGTATGCCAACGAAGCGCAGTTTCTGGCCGACGCCAAAGCGGCGCACAGCCCGCACGTACTCGGCATGCTCGAGACCGTATGGCACGACGATGGTGAATCGCTCTACGAAGCAACGTGGGCACCGGTGGCCTTCGCCGCGGCGTCGGCGTGGCAAGTTGCGCCGGTCGATCGCGCAACGTGGCACCGCACGTTCGCGCAGATGTTCTTCGGCGGCGACGGGGCCGGATTCGCCGCCGATCTCGACAACCTCGCCGCGATTCGCGCTGCGCTCGTGATGAAGCCGGAAACCGATCCGCCCGACTATCTCTTCTGGTCGGACCCCTTCGATCCGCGCATTCAAGCGCGGATGCAGACGCTCGATCTGGCCGGCATGCGCGTGCGCGCCGAACGCGTCCTCGCGCATCTGGCGCGCGCGCACCCGAGTCTCAACGCGCCGGCCGCCGCCGTGATGCGCCTCGCGGCGTTGCGCTACGACACGTTGGCGCGACGCTATCAGATCGGCAAGGAAGCCCGCGACTACTACGAAGACGCGCGCACGCACGCGGTGACGCACGACGACGGCATCGTATACCGCAGCCTCAACATTGCCAAATACCTGTGCTGGGAACTGCGCGATGAAATGACCGCGCTCGCGCCGCTCTATGCGGCCGCCTGGAACTACGAGAGCCGGCCGGCCGGACGCGACCGCGTGATGGTGCGCTACACCGCGGCGGCCGAACAGGCGGTGGCGCAGGCCGACCGTCTGTATGCGGCGGCGCGCGAGGATTATCTGCGCGGCGGAACGCTGCCCTCGTTCGACGACGCGCTCGGCCCCGCGCGATGAGCGGCATCGCGATCGTCGCGGTCTTCCTCGCGCTCGCCGGCCTGATGGTCGCGCGCAAACTGCCCGCGTTGCTGGCGGTGCCGCTGATGGCGATCGCGCTGGCTGCCCTCGCGGGGAACTCGCCCGCCGTCGTCGCCGACGTGATCGTGCGCGGCGCCGTGCAGCTCGCGCCGGTCTACGCGACCGTAATTTTCGGCGCGCTGCTCAGCCGCGTCGTGCTTGCAACCGGGATCGCGGAAACGATCGTCACCTATGCGGCGGAATTCGGCGGCGACCGGCCGTTGGTACTCGCGCTGATCCTGTGCGCAGCGGTGGCGCTGTTGTTCACCTCGGTGACCGGCCTCGGCGCCATCATCATGATCGGCACGATCGTGTTGCCGGTGATGATGACGGTCGGGGTGCCGCGCGTCACGGCGGCGACGCTTTTCTTGCTCGCGTTCGGCCTTGGGTACATCCTCAACATCGCGCAGTGGACGTTCTACCGCCAAACCTTCGGCGTCGATCAGACGCAATTGCAAAACTACATCTTCGCGCTCTTCGCCATCGACGCGCTGGTGCTGATCGTCTTTGCCGTCGTGCGCGGCCGCAGCACGCGCGATTACGCCACGTTCGCCGTCGCCGGAACGCCGCCGCGCAAACGGGTCGCCCCGTGGGCGCTGCTCACGCCCGTTCTGCCGCTGGTGCTCTACGCCGGCTTTCACGTCGACGCGCTGGTGGCGTTCCTGATCGCGGCGCTCTACGGCGTGCTCGTCACGCGTCCGCGCGAGCTTGCGGCTACCTTGAGCGCGGCCTGGATTCGCGGCGTCGAAGACGTTGCGCCCGCCGTCATCTTGATGATCGGCATCGGCATGCTGCTGGTTGCCGTCAAGACGCCGCTCGTGCAGGAAGCAGTGACGCCGGTAATCGCCGCGCTCGCGCCCCGTACGCCGCTCGCCTACGTCGTCGCGTTCGGTTTGCTGAGC
>Ga0182030_10007486_pt1 | contig 22763 bp, 20 predicted proteins | sample 812S3MmetaG_FD_121299 | JGI IMG/M metagenome (GOLD analysis project Ga0182030, IMG submission 121299) | Permafrost microbial communities from Stordalen Mire, Sweden - 812S3M metaG (Illumina Assembly) | ecosystem: Environmental > Terrestrial > Soil > Wetlands > Permafrost | place: Sweden...
CAGCCTTAAGCTTGGCTATCATTTTCGGGATTGTTTCGGACATATGACATCTGGGACTCCAGCCAAGAACAGCCTTCGCCTTATCAATGCTGATATCGTAATTATCATCTGCATGATCAACCATCCATGGTTTAACAAATGGTTTCTCAATGAATGGAATTTCGCTTTCCACCATTGCCCCTAATTTAGCAATTGGCTTGGGCACCGAGAAAGTTTTCCAATCAGTGCCGTGAATGAGCATCCCCATCTCTTTTTGCATTTCTTCATAGCTCATGGCATCAGGCTCGCCAATTTCAAATACAGAAAGATCAGGCAAAACATCCTTGTGGTCAACTACTGCTTGAAACGCCGAAACGAGATCATCGACGTGCATGAACGATTGTCTGACGTCAGTATCTCCTGAGTATAAATGCCCTTCCAATTGACCTTCGTAGATACGCTGAATCTGGTGCGCAATCGGAATTGAATTACAATTGTCACCATAAACTCCAGCGATTCGCAAAATCACACTGGGCATCTTGCCGTGCTTTTCGGTTATCACTTTTTCAGTTTCCACTTTTGAAAGCGGATACTGCCAGGTTGGCTCAATAGGTGAATCTTCAGTGATTTTCTCGCCTTGTTGATTTGGTTTGTGTACGAGCATCGAAGAAGAAAATACGAATTGCCCGACTTCAAAACCTTGCAATTCACGCAATAAACGCTCTGTTCCTTGCACGGTCACTTTTTTGTACATCGAACTTTCTTCGCCACTGAAGCTGTAATAAGCGGCCAGATGAAAAACCGCATCTATTTTGTTGCCGTTTCTTGTTTTTAGTAACTGAAAAGTTTTCTGCACGCTTTCATCGGAAGACATATCGCAAAATAAACATTCTTCCTTAGGAGTTGGATGCGGGGATTCGAATCGGTCAAATCCAACCACAAGAGTGTTTGGTTGCGCTCCAAAGTGTTGAGACAGGGCTTGCCCGAGAAAGCCGCTGCTGCCGGTTATCAATATAATGCGTGGTTCACTTTCCATGATCGAATTTCCCTCGTCGTTGAAAGTCGCGACGGGGCGAATTTGAATTTGGTTCCTCACAAGGCAATCACATTTTAGAAAGTGAGCATACAATAAGGATGCAACATCGATAAACATCGATAAACATCGATAAACATCGATAAACATCAATAAACATCAATAAACATCAATACAGGTAAACTCTTGTCCTCTAACCCTTCGGCTGCACCAATTAAAGAAAGATGCGCACAAAAGAAATATGACGCTGTTGTTATTGGCAGCGGTCCCAATGGCATTTCGGCAGCTATTGTCCTTGCCCAGAAAGGCATGTCGGTCTTGCTCGTTGAAGGACAGCGCGATCTCGGTGGCGGCTGCCGCTCGCGCGAGTTAACTTTGCCTGGTTTCACGCATGATATTTGTTCCTCAATTTATCCACTTGGTATGGGCTCGCCCTTTTTTCGCACTCTGCCTCTTGAGCAGCACGGACTTTCCTGGATTAATCCAGAAGGGACTTACGCCCATCCTTTCAACGGAGGGCGGGCAGTCATTGTGGAGCGCTCCGTTGAAGCTTCGGCAAAATCAATGGGACCAGACGCGCTTGCCTACGAAAAGCTAGTTGGTGCTCTCAATATTAATTGGGATACTCTTTGCGACTCGCTGTTGCATCCTCAAAAAATGTTGCTTCATCCGCTCTCTATGGCGAACTTTGGTTTAAGAGCGCTGATGTCAGCCAAAATATTTGCCGAAACTACCTTCAAGGGTGAACTAGCTCGAGGCGCATTCGCTGGCGTTGCAGCGCATTCGACATTGCCCTTGTCAGCGGCCACGAGTGCGGCTTTTGGATTGGTTCTTGGCGTCACATCGCATCCTGTCGGTTGGCCAATGCCAAAAGGAGGAGCACAAAAATTAGCTGACGCCCTGGCCAGTTATTTCACCGCATCTGGTGGCGAGATTTTGCTTGATGCCCCTGTATCGTCGCTTGACCAATTACCACCTTCGAAACTTGTTATAGCTGATGTGACACCGTGGCAGTTGGTCTCAATTGCCGAGTCTCAATTGCCCGGTGGTTATAAAAGACAGCTCGAAAATTATAAGTATGGGCCAGCAGTTTTCAAAATCGATTATGCGCTCGATGCGCCAATTCCCTGGCAAGCGCAAGGAGTTGACAGAGCGGCAACCGTGCATCTTGGTGGCACATTCGAAGAAATTGATCAGTCAGAATCCGGCGTCTGGCGCGGGCAACATGCAGAGCGGCCTTACGTCTTGCTTGCGCAACATTGCCTCTTCGACACAACCAGGGCACCAGAAGGCAAGCATACTCTCTGGGCTTACTGCCACGTGCCTAACGGTTCGAACCAAAACATGTCCGCTCAAATCGAAAATCAAATCGAGCGCTTCGCCCCTGGATTCAAGAAAACGATTATTTCCAAATCCTCAATCTCGGCATGCGGCATGCAAGAACATAATGCCAACTACATTGGCGGTGATATCAATGGCGGTGCTCTCACTCCGACCCAGTTGTTTACTCGTCCCGTTTTTAGACTGATACCATACTCAACACCAGTCGAGGGGCTGTATCTGTGCTCAGCCTCCACTCCCCCTGGCGGTGGCGTGCATGGCATGGGCGGCTACTACGCTGCTCACTCGGCATTGAGAAACTGGCGCGGCTAAGCTATTTCTTCAATTTTCGATAACGACGAATCAAAGCGTTTGTCGAACTATCGTGTTTGAGGTCTGGTTCTGTTTTGCTTTCCAATTCGGGCACGATTTTCTGAGCCAGAACTTTGCCAAGCTCAACGCCCCATTGGTCGAAAGAATCAATATGCCAGATGGCGCCCTGCGTAAACACACTGTGCTCATAAAGTGCCACCAGTTTCCCTAACGCTGAGGGCGTCAGTCTTTCGAGCAAAATAGTGTTCGATGGTCGATTACCTTCAAATGTACGATGAGGAACCAACCAATCAGGCGTGCCCTCGGCTTTCACTTGTTCAGCAGTTTTGCCAAAGGCAAGGGCTTCAGTTTGGGCAAAAACATTAGCCATCAACAAATCATGGTGACGACCAAGCGGATTCAGAGCTTCGACAAAAGCGATAAAGTCGCATGGGATAAGCTTCGTCCCCTGATGGATCAATTGATAAAAAGAATGTTGACCATTGGTTCCAGGCTCGCCCCAGAAAATAGGCCCCGTTGCATAATCTGTAATTGCTCCGTCTAAAGTGACGTGCTTGCCGTTGCTCTCCATTGTCAGCTGCTGCAAGTAAGCAGGAAATCGCTTCAAATACTGTTCGTAAGGCAACACAGCAACCGTCTGCGCTTGAAAAAAGTTGTTGTACCAAATTGTCAGCAATCCCATTAATACAGGCAGATTTTTCTCAAATGGTGCGCATCGAAAATGTTCATCCATTTCATGGAAACCATCGAGCATCTCGCGAAAATTATCGGGACCAATTGCGAGCATGGTCGACAAACCAATTGCTGATTCCATCGAATAACGACCACCGACCCAGTCCCAGAATTCGAACATATTGGCGGTATCGATGCCAAATTTAGTCACTTCTTCGGCATTGGTAGAAACAGCGACAAAATGCCTGGCTATCGATTTTTCATCGCTAAATGTTTTGAGCAACCATGCCCGCGCCGAGTGAGCATTTGTCATCGTCTCTAGCGTAATAAACGTTTTGGAAGAAATAACGAAAAGAGTTTCAGCGGCGTCGAGATCACGAGTGGCTTCGGCAAAGTCGGTGCCATCCACGTTTGAAACAAATCGAAAATTGAGATTGCGATCGCTATACGAACGCAATGCCTCATAGGCCATGACCGGGCCAAGATCGGACCCGCCAATGCCAATATTGACGATGTTTCGAATGCGCTTGCCAGAAAATCCTTTCCACTGCCCACTGCGCACGCGCTCGCTAAAGTCACTCATTTTATCGAGGACGACGTGCACGGCTTGAACAACGTTTTCGCCATCAAGCATGATTGAAACATTTTTAGGAGCTCGCAATGCTGTATGAAGTACCGCGCGTTTTTCAGTGATGTTGATTTTTTCACCGGCAAACATAGCGTCGATATGTTTCTTCAAACCGCAATCTTTAGCCAATTGCAAAAGAAGATTGAGCGTCTCGTCTGTGAGACGATGCTTCGAGTAATCAAGGTAAATGCCAACTGCATCGAGCACCATTTTTTCGCCGCGCTTGCCATCTTGCGCAAAGAGGTCGCGCATTTGCAAACCTTTGACTTTTTCGTAATGGGCTTGCAAATTTGTCCAAGCTGCTGAGTTGGCGACTGATTTGAGTTTCGTTTCCACTTGAATGTCCCTTCGCTGCTTGTTGTGTCAGTTGTCTGTATCACGTGCTTGTATCAGATAATGGCTTATTGTCCCACCATCGGCCCCAAGTTAAATGAAAAGCACGGTGTGCTAACAAAACATTCGCTATTTCTTCGAAAAAACCTCGACAAAGCCAAGCAGCGCAACGGGCTTTTGAAAAAAGAGGAAATTGCCAGTGGGGGACTCTTTTGAGGAAGACTTCAAGCTGTACAAAATAATAATAGTCTGCAAAGTGCCAACCAGCATTGCCACTCTCAAAGTCAAAGCGCCAGGGCTGGCAACCGACTCCAAACGCAATGCCTGCCACGTCAACAGACAAATTATCTCAAGATAGATGAGAGCCACATTTTTAATGATCATGTGCTTATGCAGCGATGAGAGCCGTTTGCCCAGACTTTCGGTAAGCATTCCAGTAAAAGGCAAAACCTGCAAGGCATGTATTCCTAAAAAATGCGCCACGCGCAAATCTCCGCTGCTTGCGCTCCAGCCAAGATATGGCAATTTAATCGATGCCACAGGATGAATGTTGAGCATCAAAACGCCTGGAATCAATCCAATAATCGTGAGAAAGACGCCCCACTGCAATGACAAACCAATTGTACGAGGCAAGTTTCTTTCGCGCAAAAGCATGACGAATAGAGCAATCAGGCTAAAAGCCACAGGCATAATGGCCAGGATGATAGTAATGAAAATAGCGTGGTCGAATGCTGTCGAAGTATTGAAGTGACTGCTCGTTCCACGAATTACTTGAGTGATGATGGCGCTCAACTCCACCATTGTGCCAAGCAATGACGCCATTGAAATTCTTTTGAAGAACGTCTTGTGCGTCGTCAGATATCGGCCAAACCAGATCAATGTTGCGCCGTAAATTGCCAGTGACGTACTGAATTTACAGGGTTTAGCCCAGACCAACTCGCCGTTGAGGCTTCTGTGGTCGACAAACAAACCAATCAGCGAAATCAACAGCACACTTAGACTAAAAGTGACAAGAGTCACAAGCGCTGGATTTTCCGCAAGCGCATTTTTAGTCACGAAAATAAGCCGGTCAATTGCTTTATGCACGTTGATATTCCTGTGCCGTCTTATTTTGCGCCTCAGCTAATGCAATTAGCGAGGTCATACCCACTTCGACCAGGTTATCAATCTTATGGGGAGGAATTGTGGAGAATATTGGTTCTACCGGAATAAGGTTCTACCGGAATAAGGTTCTACCGGAATAAGATTCTACTGAAATAAGAAGGCCACAGGCACGAAAATCCCTGCAATGAGCAGCAAAACAATCAATTTAGTATTGCGTTTGAATTTGAATGCCATATATATGCCGGTCAGCGCACTGGCAATTAAACCACTGGACATCAGTACAACAAAAATCTGCAAGAGCAATGATTTGGGTCTTTTGTTCCGTTTTTTCCTTTGTGACGGCGACGTGTTTTGTGGCCTTTCAGCGGTCACTTCCTTTACATCTGCTGACGGTTTGTCCGGCGCAATTTGATGTAAACGTTGATTCTTATGCACTTCTGCAATGGCCGCTATCCACTCTGGAGCGGTATAAACATCCTCTCGACTTTGGTGCAAATCGAATGTCTGCAAAGCGCCAGAAAAAGCGAAGAATATGATCGCTGGCGTGAAGAACAATCCGGAATAGAGATGAAAATTTCTAATAAACTTGAGCATCGATAGAAAACCTGCAGATTGAAATTCAGTGTTGAGGAAAGCAAATAAAACGACCGAACTGGCACAGTTCCTTTAACGGCACCTGTGCAACATCTTTGTTTTCGTCTTTCTCTTTGTTGCTCGACTTTTGCGCCTTTTCTAAAAGGTCGTGCTTCGGCACGCTAACCATACTTTTGTCTGCATCGTAAGCAAGAACTGGATAGGCCGAACTTTGCTTAAAAATGCTTGAAAGATCGCCGCCTAATTCACCTGATTCTTTGGTGGAAAAAAGAACAGGTTCATGATGTCGCATTTCTTCTATCAGAGTTTTCGCAAGGGCAGCCTCTGTCATATCGTCCAGGCGAGTGGTTTGTATTTTTGCGCCGGTTAAGGACTCAAGGCTCGTTTGAACAGCTGGCTGCCATGCGTCTCGCGTACCATAAACGCCTTCTTGATTAGGGAATTTTTTGCCGATTGCACACCCCAGAACCTTTCTCCACAATGGCATTTCGCCTTTGAGGTGGGCGATATCATCGTCACCAATTACATACTCTTGTTGGTCGCCTGGAAAAATCACAATGTAGGATACCTCTGCTTTACTTTTTCTGATCATCAAAGCAATTTGTTTGGCTCCGCCTTCTGTGCTGGCTAAAGCAATAATGCCGCTTGCCGCCCATCCAGGTGAAGCCAGTGGCAGCAACTGCGATTTAACGCTGCTTAAAATTTCATTCGCTTTAAATACTGTTTCCTCATAAGTCGCAGCAGATGGTTTTAAGGATGCAAACAACATTTCAATTTGCGCCAGGTCGAAATTATCTTTTTTACTTGTTACTTCAACATCGAGAACCTCGTCTGTGCCCCAATCCACAATCTTACCGACCAGCGAATCAGTGTCGCCACCGAGTAGCCCACTATGCCCCAGGTGATAAGGAAGGGACTTGCCACAAAATGTCGACGTTCCGGATTTATACTCTTTGAAGCCGGTAGACTTTCGGGCATCAATCTCCAACTGAAAGTCTTCATCGTCGTGTTTTGGTCTGACTCTGATATCTATCATGGGATAGTCGTCAGGACTGCGATTGATGGTGAAACTTCTGATTCCATCGAATTCCTGAGCCTGCACAAACTCCAGATGATCCGGCAAGGGTGATGGGAAAACGGCTATTGTCGCAGCCACTCTTTTCGCGTTATCCATTGCATCTTTCTGGCGTTCTTTGATAGCCGGAGCACACATATATTTGTTGAAGAGCAAAGCTAGGCCAGTGCTGAGAATAATCAGCACCACCAGTGCAGCCACAATTAACGAAATTATTTGCTTTCTACTGCTCAAAATATTTCTGAAAAGACCGCAGACACATTTAGTCTATCAGGCTTCGCCAATTACTTCGTCACTGCTTGTCCAGGAAAGTGCTTGGTATTTAGAAGTGATCTTGCTCTTGAGAAACTATTGCCGATCTCCTTTGGACTAAACTGCAATTCCTGCATAAATTGTCGACCCAGTTTCGTGGTGAATTTTGAGAGGAAATGGTCGAGTTTATCAAGTGTCGGATACGATATGGGTTGGCCGGCGAATTGTTCGATCGCTGGCCTTGACGGATAGTCATTTTGAAAAGCTCGATGATCCAAATCGATGTTGGCAATGCGCAATTCGCCAGGTTTTGCCTTAGCTGCAAAATTACGGGGGAAACCGTCGTGATCGCCAAAAATTGAAATTCGCTCGGCCACTGATTGCTCGAGCAAATCTTTAACGTGATCCTGATAGCCAAAAATGTTCTTGAAAGTATGCGATTGAAATAAATCACCATACCCGGTATCAGCTTCGCTTTGACCATATGTGCGCAAATCGCGAACACGCAGTTGAGCCGATAGGCTGCGACCAAAACGCTCCTGAACAAGCGACTTACCAATGCTAGAAGCTGGATCGGGACGCACCACGGTGACCGGAAAATCGTTCGTGAATGCCGAAGCATAATGCAAGTTATAAGCGCCGACTTCGTTTCTAAAACGTTCTGGAACGAAATCGCTCGCGGAGCGCACCAAGGCAAATTTTACAGCTCCCGTTGGCTCAGCTTCAAAATAGCCAGACTTAATTTGTTTGCGAGCTTCTTTGATTGCATATTCCGCGCTATCTGCATTGGGCAAGACGTTGTAAATCTCGAGATCCCGATTACCAACACTCGCTTGAAAAGTGCCTCGAGAAAGTAGATGTTCGAGTCCTTTGCGCTCATTATCGCGCCTGGTCCGCAGTCCGAGATCTTCCTCACTCATTTTGGGCAAATCGGCAACAAATTCAGCCCATTTAGACGAGCGTATCAAAGGCAGCTCGGCAACCCGTGCTAGCACCGACGGTGCTTCTTCCAGGGCAATTTTAGCGGCATCGAAAACTAATGGCATAGTGTGAGAATAATGCCGTTCAATCAGCCCTGCAAGTGGGGAAAATACGCAGTGCCACCGGAAACCGAAGGTCAATGTTCTCACTTGACAGTAATTAGCTAATTCGCTAAATTGAGAAGTATGAAAGATCCAACGACTATCTTCCGAGCTCTGGCAGACCCAACTCGCAGGCAGATTCTAAAAGCGCTTAAAGAGAAGGACTTGCGTGCTGGCGAAATCGTAGAGATGTTCACCATCTCTGCTCCTTCGGTGTCCAGACACCTGAGCATCCTCAAAGCAGCAGAGCTGGTGAGCGAGCGTCGGGAGGGGAATTCAATCATTTATCGCCTGCATGCTGAGCACTTGGCCGTTTGCCTCAGCGAGTTCATCAGCACGGTTTGTCCAATGGAGATTATCGAAAGTAAGCGCAAAAGGAAAGCACCATGAACATAGCAATTACTGGTGGCACAGGCTTTGTCGGCAGCCATCTAGCAAAATTCTTGACAGACAAAGGACACAACGTCATTTTAATCGCCCGCGGACTCGATCAACGTAATGAAGCCATGCCTCTGACAGAACGTATCCAATACAAACTCATTGGGACATCCAACGAGGATAAGCTGATTGAGGCATTCAAAGGTTGTGATGTGGTAGCCCATTGCGCCGGCATCAATCGGGAGGTAAGTGATGGCGACTATGACCGCATACATATTCAAGGAACGCAGAATGTAATTAATGCTGCCAAAAAAACTGGTGTCAAAAAAGTAGTGTTGGTCAGCTTTTATCGTGCCCGTCCAAATTGCGGCTCGCCGTATCACGAATCAAAATTCGCAGCAGAGGAAATAGTGCGCAACTCTGGTCTCGATTACACAGTGCTCAAGCCAGGGATGATCTATGGAAAAGGCGATCATATGCTCGATCACCTCAGTCACGTTTTCCATAGCATGCCGCTATTTGCCCTGGTCGGCTTCAAACAACAGCGTGCGGCACCTTTGGCAATCGAGGATTTTGTTCAAATCATGGAAGCGACCTTGATTGAAGGAAGATGTTCTCGGCAGACGATACCGATTCTTGGACCGGAGACAATCCCCCTTGAGGAAGCTGTAAGGCGTGTTGCCAAAGTCGTAGGCAAAATGCCCGCGATCTTTCCCATGCCCTTGTTCTTTCACCGTGGATTGGCCCAAATTCTTGAGGCAACGATGACAATCCCACTTGTCTCATCGGCACAGGTCCGCATACTAACGGAAGGTTTTGACGAACCCTCTGGATTGTGTCAATCACTACCTGAGGATTTGCAGCCAGCAACTAGATTTACAGAAGAACAAATTCGCAAAGGCCTGCCGCCGCCAGGCCCCTTCAAGCTGCATGACTTTAAATGCTGGAGTGCATGCACATGGTAATCTGGCGATGATAATCCAGCGGGGCAGGTTCTTTTGTTTTTTTTAAATACTCGCGAAAATATCTTATCGCTCGTTCAAATTCCTCCAAGTGGGAGCAACATACGGCACGCAGCGCATACGCTTCAGTCACTCCAGCATTTTTGCCAATGATTCCACTAAGAATGGGCAACGCCTCTTCGTACTGTTGATGAGCCATCAATTCATGAAGCGAGGCTAAAGCTGGTTAAACGAAGTGCTACCAGCGGCAGTGCAACAGCGTCTTCATCGCCGCCTATCCCGAAATTTCTTATAAAATAAATAAGTTAGGCAAGCCTTAAACCTCTTCAAACAAGCTTGAATGCTCGGCGCGATCTACTTAAAATCATCAATAAAGCAAGCAGGAGCTAGTCATGACGAAAGTAACGGCGCCAATTTTAACCTTCCTTTTTTCTTTGATTATGTCGTCAGCTTCAGCGACAGCCCTTTCTTCGACAGTGAAGTTCGAAAAATTCGCGGACCCAACCGAAAATGCTTTCTCTTATGAAGTGCCTACAAACTGGCAAACCAAAGGCGGAATTCTCCGCAAATCAGCAACAAACGCCAAGCCGTGGATGACGGTTACCTCACCAGATAATGAAATTAAAATCTTTTTTGGCGATCCCGAAGTTGCCAAACTGTATGTCATTCCAGCCAACGCATTTACTAAAGATACGGGGCTGAGTGGTAATTTCACTCGCTATTACAGCGGTGCCGAATTTGCCACACTGTACGGCAAAAGAGTATTGTCCCAAGCGGGCACTAACGTGCAATTGATCGAAGTTCAACCGTGCCCAGCTCTTGTCGATAGGATGCATGTTATGCAACAGCGTTATCCGCAACTGCAACCGCCAAATGGCGAACCTCGACTGGACCCAGCCGTTGCCCGTTTTTCCTTTATAGAAAATGGACGCCAGTACGTTGCCGGCGAATATGTCATGATCGCTCTCATGGGCACTCCAGGAGCACCTGGAGCGGGATGGAGCGTCGTTGGCGTACAAGGATACACAGCGCCCAAAGAAAGAGAAGCGGAAGCGCTGCAGATTATCGAACGGATTCGCACCAGTAGTGATATCAATCCACAATGGGTCCTTTCACAAATGAACACCAACAACCAGGCTGGAGCTGTTGCAGCGCAACAATTAGAGCAGATGCGGCAAAACTCATCGGCCATGCTCAATCAACAAATGAGTTCAGCCAATGCGTCGCTCAATGCTCAGCATCAAGCGACGATGGACATGCTCAATCAAAAGGCGGCAAACAATCGCGCCAATTTTCAGTATCAACAAGCAGCCAAAGCAGTCAATCATGAAAATGAGATGCTGTACATAAGGAACCAGCACCTGGAATATTATCGCCCCACAGGCACACTGTACGCAGTGCCGAATTACTGAGCACACTCAGATGTCAAACTAGTGTCATGCCTGCTTTTTACTTTTAGTGGGTTATTCTAAGTCCAAACGTGGTCATTAAAAAGCGCGCGTTTGCACGATCGATTATTGCGATCGAATCGAAAGGAGCCCATGCCATATTCGCCGCCCGAACCAAGTTTGGAACTGCAAACTTCGCCCACTTACTCGCCTGTTTACTACGCATTCGTTAAGTCTGCCAATACAGTCGGCTATTTTTCTCTTCTCTATTTGACATGGCGATTTTGCACACATCATCTGGACTGGCAATTATCGACCGGATGTGTCGCTTTAAGCGGCGGCTGGCTGGCTTTGACAAGAATCAAAGTCGATCATCTTTTGCAGACCTACTTTGATATATTGTCGCGCATTGAATTGCAATTACCAGTTGTGCTTGGCTTGATACTGAGTGTAGTGGCAATCATTGCCAAGGTCTATCATCCACTTTTTCACGTCGCCGCGCTCGGCGAAATAGCCGGTTGGATTTACATTTACATTCTTTATCTAAGCAATCAAAAGAAATTTAAAAAACAAGGCTACGGCCCTGTGCCCCTCAACACTTGGATAAATCCACCTGCCTCCGTGCTGAAAGCTGGTGATTTGATTTTGACGAGCGGTAATATCGCCAGAGAATTGCACGAAAGTGTTGGACATGCCGAAATGGTTGTGAAACTGCCAGATGGAGGGTTCGGTCTATTTAGTTCATATATGGCCAAAGGCACAATGATTCATCCAATCGAGGAGCTGACCGGTGCCTCATACAAAGGGCATTATGTGGCATTGCATTTACGCAATCCGTGGTCGGCGGCACAAGAAGATGAGGCGACACAATTGGCAGAACAAATGGTTCTCATCAACAGACAATGGGCTGCTGCAGAAAATATCCGCGTGACAAAAAGAATTGATTTGATTCCTTTGCCTGAGTCCCTTAAAACTCCGCTGCGCAAAATATTTCATGCCAGCGGCTACGACTGGTTCGGCACTTTCATGGGTCGAGTGACAAACGATCGCTGGACATGCATTGGCGCAGCATTGGAACTCTATCGCAGAATGGGCGTTAAGACAAACAAATACGGCACTGGATTACTCGGCGTGGGCACCACGTTGCTGGATCCGATATTGCCTGTAAGATTTCTTGCTGACCCCGCTTTTGAACTAATCACAACCAATGAATTAGAACTGAGAAGCCGGGCGAGTCGAGGTCGAGCGAATCGCCTTTGACGTGCATAAAGTCGTCGATCAAGTGCATGGTCTAACGAGAGAGATGGCGACGTAAAACTTGATGGCAACAGTGTTTTTTATTCTGTCAAAGACACTGGAATAGGCATCTCAAAAAAACAAATTGAACGTCGAGACTTTTTGGTGGCACAGGACTTGGACTGTCTATAGCACATCAGTATCTTGAGCTAATGGGTAGGCGCATAGGCTTGAACAGCGAGTTTTGCCATGGCACGACAGTCTGGTTTAGTTTGCCTGCATCAAAGCCTGAGTAAGCGATTCTTGTTTTCTCGGCTCGAACGCCAAGAAATTCAATTTTGAGAAACGGTAATATAATAATTTGGAAATCTTACCGACAAAATCAGCCAATTCCCAGCCGATAACAGCTCTCAAATCGCCACCTGCTTTCGCATTTATCAGTGACCAGCAGTCAGCGACAATTTTTTGAAGGAAAAAGTAAAACTGCATTCGTGCGTCAATGTTAGCAGCTAGTCAATTTTGAATTGATCCGACCAGCATTGATCCAGGCTGTCAATTGTGCAAACATTCTTTGCACCTCTTTGCGGTTTACTTAGACATGAAGTATTTCATTGGCACGTCATTGCTCGCGCTACAACTGGCAGCAACTCCTTTTTCTGCTAGCCTGGCTGCAAAGAGCGAATCTCCAACTGTCCCTCTTGAATCAAGAGCACATTCACAGACCTGTATTGCAAGAAACTCTTCTGGAGAGCAAAAAATGGACGTCTTTGTATCTGAGCTGATGGCGAAGATGACATTACAAGAAAAAATTGGTCAAATGAATCTGCTCTCAGTCGGGGCTGATGTCACAGGTCCTGTACTCAGTCAAGGCGTAGAAGAAAAAATCGACAAAGGCATGGTCGGTGGACTCTTTAACGTCTGGGGACCTTCGCCTGTGCGGAAATTGCAACAGCGAGTGATGGAGAAATCGCGTCTTAAAATCCCCATGATTTTTGGCTATGACGTGATTCACGGTCATCGTACGACTTTTCCCATTCCTCTTGGGCTGTCAGCTTCTTGGGACCTGGATTTGATCCAGCGAACCGCAGTTGCCGCAGCATCTGAAGCCAGTGCCGACGGCTTGAACTGGGTGTTTTCGCCGATGGTCGATATCACACGCGACCCGCGATGGGGACGCGTAATGGAAGGGGCTGGAGAAGACCCTTATCTCGGTAGTCAAATTGCACACGCCATGGTGACGGGTTACCAGGGCCAAGAGAAAATGTTTGGCACAGACAACGTTCTCGCCTGCGTTAAACACTTTGCATTGTATGGCGCCGCTGAGGGCGGACGCGATTACAATACAGTCGACATGAGCAGGCAGCGCATGTACAACGAATACCTGGCTCCATATAAAGCGGCTGTAGATGCGAATGTCGGCTCAGTTATGACCTCTTTCAATGAAGTTGACGGCATACCTGCCAGTGGCAACAAATGGTTATTGACTGATCTCTTACGTAAACAGTGGGGCTTCAAGGGCTTCGTGGCAACCGACTACACCGCTATCAACGAGATGGTCGCGCATGGAGTAGGCGATGAAAAGCAAGTCACGGCGCTCGCTCTTAACGCAGGCACCGATATGGACATGGTTGGCGAACTCTTCTCAAATCACGCAGAAGAATTAGTAAAGTCCGGAAAAGTTTCAATCAAGCAAGTAGATGATGCGTGCAAACGTATTCTTGAAGCAAAATACAAGCTGGGTTTATTTACCGATCCCTATCGATATTGCGATAAAGAGCGGGCCCGGACTCAAATATTGAGCAGTGACAAAATTGCCCTGAGCAAAGAAGCTGCGATCAAAAGCATGGTGCTTTTGAAGAATGACAAAAATCTATTGCCACTAAAATCCGGTCAAAAACTTGCGTTCATCGGACCATTCGTTAAGGACCAGGGCAATCAACTCGGTAGCTGGAGTGGCGCTGGTCGCAGTGAAGACTGTGTCAGTCTATGGAAAGCTCTTGAGACGGCCGAGTTGACCAAAAACTGCAGTTATGCAAAAGGCTGCAGCATCATCAATGATGCAGCGCTGATTGAAAAGCTAAATAGAGATGGTGCGCACCTTGCGGTGGATGCAAAATCGGCACAAGATCTGATCGACGAAGCCGTCGAAACTGTCAAAAATGCTGATGTGGCCGTTGTTGTGTTGGGCGAGCCAGCAGCGATGAGCGGCGAAGCATCGTCTCGCACATCGATTGGTTTATTCAACAATCAAGTGGCATTGTTGCAAGCTTTAAAGAAAACAAGAAAACCAATCGTCCTGCTTTTGATGAATGGTCGCCCACTTACTTTAACGTGGGAAGAGCAAAACATGGATGCCATTCTCGAGACATGGTTTGGCGGATTACAAGCCGGACCGGCTACTGTGGACGTTCTTTTTGGCCGCGCTAATCCCTCAGCAAAACTATCCATGACTTTTCCGCGTAATGTTGGTCAAATACCAATTTATTACAACGCTAAAAATACCGGTCGACCTTTTCTTGAAAACAGCAAATACCACTCTCAATATCTCGACGTCTCCAATGCACCGCTGTATCCATTCGGCTATGGGCTCTCCTATTCACAGTTTGAATATTCCGATGTCTCTTTGAGCAGCCCGACTATGAAAGCGGAGCAGTCGCTCAATGTCAGTGCCACTGTTAGCAATTCCAGCAAAGTAGATGGGGTCGAAACGGTCCAGTTATACATCCGCGATCTGGTAGCCAGTGTAACCAGACCCGTTAAAGAGCTAAAAGGTTTTCAAAAAGTAGCTCTCAAAGCAGGTGAAAGTAAAACTGTTTCATTCACCCTAAAATCGCATGATTTGACTTTTTACGATAGCGAACTCAAAAGCATCGCTGAACCAGGTGATTTCAAAGTTTTCATAGGCGGAAACAGTCGTGATACCAAAGAGGCGAGCTTTAAATTGCTCGCCCCTTAGATTTGCAGTCAGGCGCGACAGCAAGCACGTCTAAGGCAACTACAATAGTAAGACACGTCCATGTGCCTTGAAATTTTGCCGCGGTTTGTCCGTCACTTTCTTTAGCCTGCATGGCAAATGACTGGGAATTATTTGCCTGAACCGGCGATTCACCGGCACCGGCTGTTGTGTAATTGGTCTGCACATGACCGGAGAGCATCTTGGCGCTCACACTGGAAAATTGCACCACGGCTAGGACCAGACCGGCTGATATCAACGCTTCGATTGAAGAGCCAAACCGGCTTTCTCTTTCGGGGAAATTGTCTATTTCAAAACAAGAACAATAATCAAGAGGATCTATCAAGCTAAAATAGGCCATATGAAATTGACGAAGATCGCAAATTCAACCCGCTCGCGGTTGATCACAACCGACAGTCCCTTACGGAGGCACTACTTTAAATCAGTGCTTCTTGTCCTTCTTATGAACAGTAGTTTTGCCACCGCTCAAGATTTCGACATCAAGTTTCCTGCTGACTTAAGCACTCCTGAAGGCAGCACTGCTGGTGGTGCTGATGCTAATTCCGGTACTCGCAGCAATGCAACTGTGCCAAACGAATTGCTCACGCCACAAGATCCCGTTTCATCTCCTGTAATCGATCCATCAATGCAAGAAGGCTCGCCCATTCCTGACGTCATTAATCCAGCTGTGCCTGAGAAAAAGAGCGCCAGCGCCGTCAAAGCAGCGACCGTCGCAAGCGCCACCGAATTATTTGATGCCGCCAAAAAGTACGAAGTGAATCAGGAATTCGGCAGGGCATTGACCTCTTATGAGGATGCAATCAGATTGTTTCGCGCATCCAGGCACGATTCTGACGCATCATTGCAGAATCAAGTGGCGCTAAGATATGCAGCTGTGCTGAGAAAGCTGAATAATCCTCAAAAGGCTGCTCTTATAGAAAAGGAATTCGGCGCTTCTCAGCCTTAAATTGGCTTTCACCATTTTTCATCGCTTGTCGCAAGCTCCTTTGCCGCCTGCTGCTTCGCTGCTGCCGTCGGCGAATGCAGATCCACATTCCTGGTCTGGACGGAATTCGTCCAGGAGCCATCTGCCTTTACACGTTTCTTAGTGGTCGCATCTACATCCATCACGACGTGGTGTAGAGCTTGCTCAAACTGGGCCATCGATTTCTCCCCGCCTTGCCCCTCGTCTGGACTATACTGACTTTAATCATTGACATCTTCGTAACACAGTAGCGACTGCCAATAACCCATGACTGATAGCCTAAGTCCGCAAGAACCTTACAGCCTCGACGCCACTTTAGACTCAAAGCTAATTCATAGCGTCCCCAATTTGGTCGACGACGAACTTGCAACGCGGCTATCCAAACGCGGACAAATTGAATTCTCAGCTTTTCGCACAAGACGTTTTATCATAGTTTTTTCTCTTTCCATTCTTGTTGGAATGAGCTGCACTCCTGCTTTCCAGTCGTTATTTCAAATACCACTGCTGTTAGCGGCACTGATCATGGCATCGATTGCCGGCACGAAAACAATGGCAGTTTCGCGCGCATTCTACAGTCGCCGCTACGATCAAGTGGCGGTTTTACTGCCTAATACCATGCGTATCAATACAATGTGGTATCCGCTCACATATTTTCAATATCGAAGAACTTTGATGATCCAGCTCCAACTGCTTTTGTTGGAAGGCCGTTTCGCTGAACTGGAAGCTCTTATCCGCTATTACTGGGGCGCAACTGAGCGACAGCGAAAGGAATTTAGCGGCACGCCGTCCAACTTTTTTGTAGCGAATGCGCTCGCTGTAGCATATTTGCAGCAAAATAAATTTAGCGCAGCAGAAAAGATTTATTCTGAATTACTCTCTGGTACCAGCGCAAAAAACGCTCGGGTACTCTTGCTCAACAACTATGCATATTGTCTGATTCGCAATAAACGTTTCAAAGAATCGGAGAAGATTCTCACCGAGGCACTCCAACTTAATCATCGCGACACCAAGTCATCGGCAGCGCTTCGTTTGCAAATGCTCAAAACCAGAATCTTGCTTTCAAAAAATGAACTTCAAACAGCCGAAGATTCGGTTGAAGTAGTGATGACTCTTGCCACCAGATTGAAAGAAGTTGCTGAGGCGACAGCATTCTGCCAATACATACTAGGCGAAATACGCACGCAGCAGCACTCTTATGAAGAAGCCAAACTTTATTTTCAAAATGCCATTGAGATCATGCAATCGGCAGACAACCCAAATTATGTAGTTTTGCTGGAATGTACAAATAGCCTGGGCGACATGCTAACGCAGTCTGGTCAACAGGGACTGGCACAAGCACAATATTTGCGAGGAAGACAAATATTTGCTCTATACCTCGAACGAGAAGATTATGCTCTGGATTTGATGCGCAATCGGCTAGATGATCCTACGCACACGTCATTTGGCGTAGATTTGATCAGGCTAGCCGACCGCATCAAATATCTCGATACCATCGCTCCGTGATGATCGTGATTAAATCGCGATTTACAAATTGCGATCGAATTCTGTTACGTGCGTATTTCATATCTGAAAGGGCATGCAGGTAATGCGGATGCTCCCCGAAAAAGCCGGCGTAAGAAGCTAGCGGTGTCATCACACCAAACAAAACCAAAAGTGCTGAGGTTTCAATCAAACGTGTATTCATGTAGTACTCTCCAATGCGAGTTGATGCTGAAATTGTGGAGAAAACGGGCAGTTTTGCAAGCTAAGTGTTAATTGCTAGCATTCCGCCACAGGGCGCGAAACTGTAAGCCTGTACAGCTTACCGCAAATTCTGTCTGTCAATAAAGAGGGAACTCAATCAATGAAGAGCATGGCAACTCAAACATTGACACTGCAACTACTATCGCCCTTTAAAAGCCTCTTTGAGAGTAAAAAATTGCGGAATTACACATGTCCGCAAAATCAATTTCGTTGTTTAGTAAGCAAATAATTTTTATTTGTTACCGACTAATTCAAAGGAATTTTCGAAATGGTATCGAACTTTATAACGCACAGCATTAACCGCACTTCCCCAGATGCTCTCATTTTTAACAGAACCTTTCTCAACTATGGATCCAGAAATGCAGTAGATGTCTGTCTGCATAGACTGGTACAAGCAGGTTTGATCAGGCGGTTGGCGCGCGGCATTTATGTCCGTTGGGATTGCAAAAGGCGTTTCACAACTCAAGATCTTGGTGAAGCAAAAGCCAAGCACTTTAACCGCACCATAAACACGCATCCTGCCGATAAAGCTTCAGAACTCAAACTCGTTAAGCGAGGCAATCCAGACCGCACCTTCCATGCAGAAGGTCGTAACACATCATTTGAAACCCATTTTGGACGAATTGTCTACCACGCTACTTCCGCAAGACGCCTGGCTTTGAAGAAACTAAAAACAGGTGACACAATCAATGCCTTATGGTGGTTGCGTAAAGATGTAGCAACCGAGCAGCACGTCATTTCAATTTTGAAGACAATGAAAAGACAAGAGAAAGAGGAATTTTTGTGGTCCCATGAAAGAATGCCAGGTTGGTTATCGGACCTTGTTCACAGTGCCAATGATGGAAAACTATTTTTTCCTCTAAAAAAACGCTAAAACACTTAACGTGTCGCACGTCCATTTCCAAAGTTTAAACGGATCTTCTACCAAATCTGAATTATCCTCTACTGCTTTTGAGCCACTGGTTTTGTCCCTAAGAGTTCAGAACAGTTCTTAGCGTTTCTAATAAATTCAGCGAAGAGCATTTTATTGTTGTCAAAGTCTCGCTCTGGATGCCACTGCACGCCAACAATAAATCGTGAGCCGTCCTGTTCAATTGCTTCTGGCAAACCATCAGTGGTTCGAGCAACGACCTTCATGCCAGAGGCAACATTACCCAGGCATTGATGATGAGATGTTGGTACTGAAAGCGATGTCTGCTTATAGAGTCTGTTCAATAGAGAGTCCTCTGAAAACGACACTTCGTGCATGCGAGGTCCAGATTTTGCATCATACGAACCACCGTGAATTACTTTTGACTGCGGAAATTTCGAAGGAATATCCTGCACAAGGCTACCGCCTTCGGTGATATTAAGAAGCTGACAACCAGCGCAAATTCCAAGAATTGGCAGCTCGGGAATGTCCAAAGCCGCCTTGATGAGATGCAAATCAAACTCCGCGCGCGAAGAAGACATAATTTTTGTTTTGTCTTCGGTTTTTGCACCGTAGCATGCAGGCGGATAATCAGCGCCTCCTATGAGAAGCAAGCCATCCAACTTTTTGAGCACTTCCTTCAAGTCATTCGTCTTCATGGGTGGCAATAAAACGGGGATGCCACCTGATTTCTCGATCGCTTCGAAATAATAACTTGGCACCGACGCTTGTTTGGGAACTTCATCAATGTCGACATTGATACCAATGAGTGGTCGTTTTTCTGGGTTTTTAGCTTTGTCAGCATCGCCGGCTAAAACATTTTCCTGCGCACAAAAGCAGGTCAACAAAGCGATCAACACCGCCGTTGTTAACTTTTCACTTACTGAATTTGAGCGCATTATTCTCTACCTTCGGTTGCAAATATTCATTTGAATGTTAGTCCTTCGTTTTCGATCAGAGTGTAATTCGTTGTGATTTCTTCACCGATTTGAACATCGCAGACAGCAATATCTATACCAAATGGGTCTAAATTATAGTCGGGGCGCACATTGGAATTGTCGCTGTGATTCATGAAGCGAGCGTCGTCTGCGCAGAGTATAAAGGCATCTAAATGAAAATCAAGATAAGCGTATTGCTTAAACCATTCTAGCGCCGGCAAAGATAGCACTTTTATTTCTGCTGCACCCTTTTGAATGTCAAAGCCTCTGACAAAACGCCAGGTCTTTGTTCCTGCAGCAATAGACTCGTCTGCAAATAATCCAATGCCGTGAATGCGACTTTAACCGAGCTTTGTTCTGACTAATAACATGGCGTTTACGATGGAATTAACTCACTTAGAAATTAATTCGGCAACTCCTTCCTTTTTTTCGTCCAGTCTCACACTCTTGTCGCCTTTCACGTATTTATCGAGAAAAGCAATTGAGTAAAAATCAATCAGCTCCTTCTGCTGGGTATTTTGATTGAACCCAGTCCACCCCAGGTGTCCCATCTTATCGAATTCGATAAAATATGATGGTGTGCCGGTCTTAGCAAAAGCTCCATTGCTTCTTTTTACTGATGGCGTGATACCAAAGTCACGAGTGCCGCCCTGGTACATAACAGGAATCTTGATACCACTGAGAGTGTCATGAGCAATAAAAGGTTCGCAATATGGTGACAGCGCAAGCACCGCTTTGATATTGGGAATCTGCCACGAAGGCCACGCACCAGCCAGTCCGAGCACCGTATAGCCGCCAAGAGAATGTCCACACAGAGCCAGTTTGGACCAGTCAATTCGCTCATTCCAGTCCTTGTCCTTATGCAAAGCAGTCAGCAAATTTTGAATATCTTGTCCACGCTTTTTGTATGTCGTCTCACTCCAGTCCGTTGCCTTGTGAAACGGAACTTCCGGCGGCTCTGTGCCTTGTATGCCCAAAGCCGTGGCGTCGTCGTGGTCTGGCGCCATGACAAGATAACCAGCTTTGGTCAGAGCCAGCATCAAAAAACGTGATTGCGTATTGCGCCCTTTAAAACCATGAGAAAAGATAACCAGTGGCATCGGTTGCTTGACCGTCGGCGGCCGCCAGACAGCCACTTTAAGTCCGGCAATAGTAATGAATTCTTGAACAGTTGCCTGTTGGGAATCGGCTATTCGCTTTAAAAAGCGACCTTGAGCATTTTCATCTGCAGCTTGCGTATTTGCTGAACCTAGTAATAGATAAAATACAACAAGAAAGCAAGTGAAAGCATTACGGCTGGAGCGCCTTCTGCCGCCAAACAACCTGGTCACAACTGCTGATTTCATACTGTTCCTGCGCTTTTGCCCTCAGCAGGCACTATCGGTTGCGGTGCCAGGCCAGGGATGGCCTGGACAACAGTTTGTCCATTGCTTAACGTGAGACTTTCCGCCCTACGGTTGGAAATTCACAAGCATTTCGCGCGCGAGGAATCGAACCTCGCTTAGATCTTACGACAAAGGTGAGGATTTGAGCAATCTAAGGTTTTGAACAATTTTATGCCATCGGTACATTCGATGGGGTCGAATTATGAAGTTGCGCGTAAATGTGATCCGCATTATCTGCACGGTGACCCAGCGACTTGCTTCTTTCGTAATGAAATTGGAACGCTTTAGCAGCTTCTTGTGGGGTATGCGCGGCTTTGATATGGGCCATTGCAACATGCTCTTTACCGTTCAATTCATGCATGACGAAATCAGCTTGAACGTGCCAGTCGGTGACAGGCTTGTGTTGCGACGCCGCGAAGTTTTCGAGGTCGGTTCGACGCCCGGTTACCATTCCAGGCTTGTTTTCCCACTGACAGAAACCAATTGCTCCTTCCTTTTTGTTATGGGCATTTGTGCAGAATGAAGATTCTGTCTGGATATTGCCAAGTATTCCTGAGGCTTGAGCTTCAGTAAATCCATGGTCCTTAAAATAATCAAAGAGTTGTTTGGCTTGCACTTGTTCGCCTGGTCCAAGCGGAGCATCCGCCCGACCGGTTGGGATCATGCCATCGCCCGAGCCACCATGACCTCTGAAATGGCCTCGACTGTCGAAGCCACCGTTGCCTTCGAAACCACCACCGCCGCCGCCGCCACCGCTGTCACCACCACCGTTGCCACCACCGCTGCCACCACCACTGCTTACGCCGCGGTTCACAAAACCGTTCTCTGGAGCAGGGGTGACAGGAGCATGAGGAGCTGGTTGAAATGGTACAAAGTCTGGCAAATTAGGCTTGGCGTTAACCAGGTCTGTCATCCACGCAGGTGCCGGCTTTCCAGGATGAGCCTTCTGATAAAGACGAATCATTTCTTGAGCGGCTTGTTTTTGATTATCGGATTCATGCTGAATAGCGTCGCGCAGGCTCTTGTTTCCTTGTGGATCCTGGCTTTGAATTTGAACATTGATGCTGCCGTCACCGCTTGGTGTCGCTTTGGGATTGGCCACCATTTGACCATCCGTGTTCAAGAAAAAGTCCGGCTGACGATTAGCCTGAGCGTTTTCTGACGCGGAGCTAAAGCGAATTGGCGCACCGTTATCCACCGCCTGAGCAAACGGATTAGGAATGGAATTCGAATCACTGCTCGAACCGATTGTCACGGCAGGCAAAATGTCAGCCATTTGAGCATCGCCTTGAGCACCGGCGGTGACCATGATTGGAATGTCACTGGCTCTACCAATCGGCGCCAGAGGGTGCGATGCTCCACTCCAGGACGTATCAGCGACATCATTTGTTTGAGCGCCTGGTTTGATCGCTGCTATATCTCCAGCTGTCGGAGAAAAAAACGGGTGATTAGCGGCAAATGGCGTCTGGGCGTTTGCTGC
>Ga0182030_10007487_pt1 | contig 22762 bp, 20 predicted proteins | sample 812S3MmetaG_FD_121299 | JGI IMG/M metagenome (GOLD analysis project Ga0182030, IMG submission 121299) | Permafrost microbial communities from Stordalen Mire, Sweden - 812S3M metaG (Illumina Assembly) | ecosystem: Environmental > Terrestrial > Soil > Wetlands > Permafrost | place: Sweden...
GCGGTCCGGGCCTTTGGCGAGATAACAAAAAAAATCGCACAAGGCGCGTTCAGCAAATTCCCGAAGATCAAGAGCGTCCAGCTCATTGGCAACCTCGCGCTGCGCGATAAGCACGGAAGCGATACTGTTGACCGCGCCGTCATGGTGAAGTTTTCAAAAGTGAAGGCGGCGACGATCAACTGGGAAAACGTCGACCCCGCCAAGGTCGTCGAGATCGCCGACAAGCACTGGATCTTGCCCGAGTTGGGCGCCGACAAGAAATAATTCGCGGATCTCAGCGGTGTCCGGGTCGCGGCCATCCGATAGACCTGCCACGACTCTGGGAAGCCCGACTGGCCGCGATGACCTGCGCAGTGTTGGAGACGAGCCGACGGTTCGAAAAACCAAAAGACAGGCGTCGGGTCCGGCGCCCGCAGGTTATCCGCAGCATATCCACAGCGTATCCACAGGCCTGAATTCCAGCAATGCGTGAGCAGCCACAGAGACTTGCTGCGCACACATTCACAGGCGCAAAAAAAGTCGGCACCGGCGCAGGCTCGCCCCCGCGCAGGCCGGCTTTCGCCATTTAAGGCTTCACGGGTTGAGTAGGTGCGGCGTGAACTCTGGCTTTACCGGACGCCGTCTGGCGATCGCGCGCGGCGTTCAGTTCTTTCTGCATCTTCAAGCGTTCGTCGGCTGTCATGGCCGGCTTTTCGCGCTTAGGGCGCGGGTCATAAATGCTTGTTTGCGGAAGCGCCGCCTCAGCTCTCGCGTCCATCAGCGATGAGCCAGCAGTCGAACCCGCGCACCCGCCAAGCAAGAGGCTCGACAGCAGCAGCGCTGCCGCGGCAAACGCCGCTATATTTCGCTCATACGCAATACCCATGGATGGTCGTTCATCCAGCATTGCGGGCCAATTATGTCCGTCAGCCGGCTGGACGCGGTTCCTCGTGGGAAGAGCACCGAATGCCTCGAAATGGAAAAGCCGCCGCTGGCGATGAGTCAGCGGCGGCGGCTCCATCAACGCCTCGGTTGGCGGCCGCTCCATGCCGCGGCGCCCGGCGCGTCAAAGGCGCGAACCTGAGCCCGCGCCGCCATTTTATTCGGGATCAGCAGATCCTGGTCGGATTCTGGTCAATGCCCAGCTTTCCGTAGTCGATGTGGATGCTCTGGGGAAGATGGGCCACCTCGTCTCCGCCGGAAACAACGTTGAGTTCCTCATCCGACAGTAACTCCACTCCCTTCGAAAGCTCGCGTTCCTGGTTCTGCATGTCTTATCTCCTGCTAGGGGTGGGGAGCGACCTTCGCTCCCCAGGCCCGGAGACTGAAGCACCTTCAAATCAATTTCGGTGATGCAGATCACTCACGAAAAACCCGCCGGCGGACCGGCGGTCCACTTCAGCCGCGTGAAAAGCGACAAGAGTCTTTTGATAGTTCTCGTGGACTTTCATTGAGCTCTTATTTGATCCAATGGTTCTGATTTTGCGATGATTGCAACCATAGAGCAGGAGGACCGCAATGACTTTGTTTCGTTCCACCGCAACAACCACGATTGCTTTTCTGGCACTGATTTTATTGCAAAGCTCAAGCCTTGCCGACGACAGAGCATTGATCGGCACCTGGAAACTGCAGTCGTTCGTGCGCGAGGTGGCGGAAACCGGTGAACACTACAATCAGCTTGGAGAGCATCCGGAAGGCGTTATCGGCTACGCTGAGGATGGCCGCATGTACGCGATCATTCTAGCCGGTGATCGGGCAAAACCACATGATGAGACGCTTACCGATGCGGATCGACTTGCACTGTACAAATCAATGATCGCATATGCCGGTACCTATACGGTGGAGGGTCCGAAAGTGGTCCATCATGTCGACCTTTCATGGAACGGTTCGCGGGCGGGAGGCGATCAAGTCAGATATTTTACGATTGAAGGCGACACTCTGACGATCAAGACCGCGCCGAATAAAAGCCCGATCGACGGTCGAGAAGGCGTGGGCATTCTCGTCTTTCAAAAGATCAAGTAGCGCGGCGCGGAGCATGTCGGTTCAGGGCAAGTCTTGCGACCCGAAGAACGGCGAGACAGCGCCGCTCGCCCTCCTCGACCGGAATCAGCCAACCCGCTGCCCAAGGGCCCGATCGGAAAAAGGTAGGCTTGGCCTCGTCGAGAGGTTAGGATCGAGACTGGCCCGCTCACCTTGCTCAGGAGGCTCGAACATGGCACGGCACCTTTTCTTCGCGATCACCCTCATGGGCATCGGAATGCTCCTCAACTCCCGGGCAGAAGCCGTGACCGACGCGGCGCGATGTGAGGATCATGCCGCAAATTGCGTGGGCAGATGTGCCAACCCCGGTTCTGGGACCAATGACAACAGATGCATGTGGCACTGCGACCGGCAGGTGACCGCATGTTTGATACGCGTGCATGGCGCGGCCCGGCGGTGGTGGTGACGGGATCGAACCGCAGGGGCGCGGCGACAAGAAAGCCGCCAGCTGAGGCGGCCTTCAACGCAGCTGCCTGCGCGCCGGCGTTGGTCTTGTTCAGAATCCGGGGTTATCCTGCTGGATCTTGGCGATTTCGATGGCCTTCACGGAAGCGGGCAAGTCAATCTTGATCCTGCCGCCACTTACCAATTCCAGTTCTTCCACCGTCAACTCGCGAACGTCGTCGTTGAAATCGATCATCGCATTTCCCTGTTTGTCTCGGGGGCAGGATCATTCCCGCCAACCGTGACGACAAGGCTATGAGGACCCAAGATCGGCGGCGGTGATCTGCGTCACGCTTGAAGACGGACCACGCCGAAAATCAAACATCAAGCGACGGCCTGTCGAAGCGCCGGATGTTCATTCAGCACGTCCTCCTTAATTGATACCGCCTGAACCGCCCGGAAAAGTATCGCCGCCGTCTCGAGATCGTTCGCCTTGACGCACAAGACCACGATCTGGCACACGGCGGAATCGCGCAGCAGGTCGTCAGAAATCTTGACCGCAATTTCCATCGCAGCCCTGGCGGCCCTTTTATATCGCTCCGTCTCGTACTTATGGGCCCTGGTTTTCTGTGCCTTGGTTTTCGCTGCGCCAACCTGGCGGCCGACTTTTTCGGCGCTGCCAGCAGCGGAATTGCAGACGTCGCGTATCCTGCGCGCCGCTTCAAGGTCGTCGATCGGCCACCGGATAACCTCGTCCCATACTTCCTTTGGCTTGCCCCTGAACCAACGCATCGCCACGCCCCCGGGAGATGATCTTCAAAGCATAGATGGCCGTGTCGCAAATTCAATTGTCAAATCCGCTGGAAATGCCGGCGGCAGCATGCGCCGTCCGTGCGCTGGCGTGCTGGACGAGGTCAACGCGCCCGTCGAATTCAGGGGCGACCACAGGGCCTCGTGATCCCCGACCCATACGACCGAAAACCATTGGAAGGTGAGCCGCATCACATACACCGATGGCAACATGGCTATGTTTCCGCTATCGATTGGAGGCCATTATGCGCAAACCCTTACGTATTGGACGAAACATTCTCATTGTCAGCTTCATGCTCTGGTGCGCCTTCAGCTATCAGGACAGGCATCGTTTTGACCCGCCCAAAACCAACACCACTCGATCCGTGTCTTGACACCCCTATTGCGGTCGATCGCACCACGGAGATCCGACATGTCGAACCAAGATCATTCAAAACCAGCGCGGGGGACGCAGTGAAGCGGCATCGTTTCGTCCCATTCCTGGTCGTCCTTCTAACGCCTTTCGTTGCGTGCCTGGCAAGCGAAGACGCAGCCTCGCAGGGCCGCCTTGATGGCAAAACTGACGCTCCGGTGAGCGCTCAGCCTGATCGATCGCAACAAGCTGTCACCCCCAACGCTACGCCGCCTTTTACAACCGAACTTAACGGCCATCTTACCATTCGCGACAATCGGACGGCCACCGAGGTCACAACCAAGCGGATCAAGATCCTTTCGCAGGGCGTAGTCCAATCTCTTAGTCAGCAACAAGTGCAATTCGTCGAAGGGATGCAAAAGCTCGAAACGCTGGAAGCATTTACGGAAAAAGCCGATGGCCGGCACGTCCCTGTCAATTCCGCAAACATCATTACGCGCGACGCGGCTTCTGGTCTGCAGGCCACCTATGCCTCCGACTTGAAAATACGGACGTTCATTTTTCCCGATGTGGCAGTCGGCGATACCCTCGTGATGACCCTCAAGTCCGATATTTTGCGCGATTTCTTCGCCGGGCAATTGATGGACTTCGATGTTTTTCCGCGCAGCCTGTCCGTGACATCGGCCAAATACACAATAGAGGAGCCGACAAGTCTCGATCTCTCGGTTCGGGCAACCGGCAACGGCGCCTCCGACAAGACGGAAGTCGCTGGAGGCGTTCGGCGTCACCTGGTGGAGGTGACCGGGGCGGCCTATCGGCCCGAGGAGCCGGGAGCGGTTTCGCCGTTCGATCGCGACCCCTACATGGCGATTTCGACATTTCACTCTTATGAGGAGTTGGGCCTTGCCTATGGTAAGGCGGCCTTACCCCAGTCGAAGCTCACACCGGAAATCAGCGCGCTCGCCGACGAAATTACGAGAGGAATAGCCGATCGCAGGAAACAAGCCGCGGCAATCGACGCATGGGTCAAGCAGAATATCCGTTACGTGGCGGTTTACTTCTCCGTCGGACGCGTCGTACCGCACGATGCTGCGACGATTCTGAAGAACAAGTTCGGCGACTGCAAAGATAAAGTGACGCTGATGTCGGCGCTGCTTATGGCCAAGGGCATTGCGAGTGAAGCCGCCTTGATCAATCTCGGCCTGGCTTATTCACTTCCCGAGCCGCCGACGCTCGCGGTGCTCAATCACGTGATTGTCTATTTGCCGGAATTCGATCTTTACGACGACCCGACCGCGAATGTCGAGGACTTCGGAACGCTGACCGCGGAGGCCTATGACAAACCCGTCGTGCGCGTTTCTGCGACTGGCGCAAGCCTCGCCCGCACGCCCCCGATGAAGTCCGAGGACCACACGGTGCAGGTCAGGACAATCGTTCGATTTGCTGCCGATGGCACCATTAGCGGTCAGACCGAGGAGACCAGCACGGGAATACTCGCCGGTGGCCTGCGTTACGCCGGAAGTCTGGTGCAGCAGGCAGGTCAGGAGACGATGGTCCAGCGTCAACTTCAGAGCTTTAACACTCCAGGCTCCGGACGTATCGAACTTGGCAGTTCTGCGGAGCTGCACGATCCCGCCGTCATCAAAAACGAGTTTACGTTGAACGATCGTTTCAAGGCACCTGCGCCGACAGGCAGCGCGGCTATTCCCGGCGGAATGCCGTTTTCCGTGCGGCCCGGCAATTACCTGTTCGGTGCCCGGCTCAGCGGAAGACAATCCGCCTTCGCCTGTCTCGCCGGCCGTCAGAGTGAGGATGTTGAGGCGATATTCGACCCGGCTCTGCCGATGCCAATCCCGTTGGTCGCCGCAAGCATCGACAACGCGTTCTTTACCTATAGATCGACCTACCGCATCGAAAATCGGTCGTTGAAGATCCACCGGGAGTTCGTCTCACGCGTATCGCGGCAAGTCTGCCCGCCGGAGGCGGAGGCGCAGATAGCGGCTGATCTGAACAAGGTGCGCGCCGATGTGTACAGCGGCTACAGATTTGGCACGAACACGCCGCCGTCGCGACCGGGCGAGCCAAAAACCCCGCCGGTCGCGGAAATCACCAGCCAGGTCATCGCGGATCAGAGCAGGCAGATCGCCTTCCTCTATGAGCTCAAACCCGATTGTTCACCCGTCGCCTTTGCGATTGTCTCCACCATCGAACCTCCGAAGCATGGCAAGATCTCTGCCGACCGCGGAACCGGTTACTCGAACTTCCCGCAAAATAATCCGCGATTCGATTGCAATAAAAGTCAGACCGAGGGTGTCAAGATCACATACGAACCCAATCGGGGATTTGTCGGCGACGATGCGCTGACGGTTGATATTCTTTATGCGGACAAGTCGGTGTCTCGGCGTCATTACTCGATTAAGGTCGATCCGGGCACGAAACCGCAATCCGCAGCGCAAATCACCGAGGTGACACGCGTCGCGGTGCGAGATCAAAGGCTTCGGGTCGCTACTCTGTTCGATCTCAATCCGGATTGCTCGGTGATCGGAATCCCTACCGTGCGGATTGTTGAGTCATCCAAAAATGGCAACGTCACTTTTGAGAAAGGCAGCGGCTTTCCGAACTATCCGGCGGACAATCTCCGCTCCAAATGCAACGTCAGTGCCGCGGACGGACAAGTTATTTTCTATATGCCAGAACCCGGCTATGTGGGATCTGACTCTGTGACGGTTGAGATCATTTATCCCGATGGCGCGGCAAGAACGCGTCGCTATGCAATAGAAGTGAAATAGTGCCGTCGCCGGCGGTCGGCCTGCACGGGTGACGGGCGTGGCGGAATGAATGACGGGGCCGTTCCAGTCGGCGGCCTCTTGCAGCAAAGGCGACGCTGCCAGCCTATAGACGCGCCTGGATAGAATTGAGGATATTGGTCGTGGTATCGATGAATTGCAACGCTTGCTGGGTTTTGCCGAAGGACAGCGGAAAATGCGTACACTGATCCGACAACTGAGCCAGCCGGTTTCGTTCGCTGGCCAGGATGGCATTCGATTTTTCGACCGCAAATTTAACAACACCCCGCATCGGGTTGTTGTCGCCAAAATCAGTCATCTCCCTTTCAATGGTAATCAAATATTCGTAGCTCGAAAGCTCGTCAGAGATCTGAAGAAGCTCCCGGATCGTCGATTTTACGCAGTCTGCGTCGCCGCTGGAGATGTCCGTCCGCCTGGATGTCTGAACCAGATCGCCCATCAAATTCTGAAATAGCGGCTTGATGTCCTCAACTTTCTTTAAATCGCTTTCCGTGAGGACGCCGCTGCTGCACACGCTCGGCGCAAGCAAAAAAATCGCAATTCCCAAACCCCACGACTTCATCCGTCCGCGACACGTGTCGGCCCATAACCGAACGGTAAAAGTGCTTTCCGGCTCTGCCTGGCACGCGGGTGCACTGCCGAAGGCGGCGAACTTGCGCACTGGATTCCTGACCCCGATCGCCGCCATTTCAGATCAACCTGCAAGACGCCCCCATGAGCCTAGTCCCAATCGCTTTGTTTCGCTAGAGTAGCCGGGAGCATGGGACCTAAGGTTAGCACCGACATCCCTGCCCCGCCGCTCCGATATTGGTCAACGCGGCGGCTTGGTCGGGCATTGTTTTTGTGTATTATTCGCCGGCGGGAACAGGTGGAAGCTGTGTATTTTTGCCAGATTCGATTGGTGTGCGCGGGCTATGTGCCTTTCCTTGCCCCGACCGCGAACCGGAGGATGATGGGGTGACGGTGTCGTCGCAACGGACATTCCGCGCCGCTGCGCTACGGCGAGCCGCATCGCCCGAACAGCTTGACCACCTCGTCTACATTACCAAACCGTTTGATTGGATTCTGACGTTCGTGATCTATCTGGCGCTGGCGGCCGCACTCACTTGGGGCGTCGTCGGGCGGATTCCGACGCGAGTGGCCGGTGAAGGGATTCTGGTCAGCGATGGCGGTCGGGTTGTGGATGCGGTCTCCGACGCCGCAGGGCAGCTTGCATCAATCAACGTCACGGTAGGCGATCACGTCCAGCAAGGACAGCCGATCGCGAAAATCGCCCAAACCGATATTCAGCGACGCCACGCCGACGCTGTCGAGGTCTTTCACGAACGCGAGCGCGAGCATGCCGACCTGACATCGAAAGTCGCGAGCGAGCTCGCTTCGAAGAGCCAGAATTTCGTCAAGCTCGAGGCCGCATTCGACCAGGTCGTGAAGGCAACCGATCAACGCATCGAATATCTGACGGTCGATGTCAAAAATCTCGAGGGCTTGTTGGCCAAGGGATACACGACCCGCCGCAACGTCGAGGATCGCCGGCGCGAGCTTACAGATGCGCAGCAGCGAAAAGAGGATACCCAGAACGAAATCCTGAAGTTACGATCACAAAAGACGGATCTCGAGACGCAGCGCCAGCGCGAAATCCAGCAATCGGAATTCACTCTCAATGACGCACGCCGGCAGATGGACACCATCGGCGGAACGTTGAGCCAGAACACCCGGGTCCTCAGCCCGATCGAAGGGCGCGTCCTTGAGATAAAGGTCTCGGCGGGCTCGGTACTTGCCGTCGGGACACCGGTCATCGCAATCGAAAGCGAAGGTACACGGCTCGAGGCTCTCGTCTTTATTCCGACAGAGCGCGGCAAGAGCGTGAAGCCAGGAATGCAGGTCCGCATCGAGCCCAGCACGGTGAAGCGCGAGGAATTCGGAACCATGGTCGGTACCGTCATGACGGTATCCGATTTCCCCATAACACCCCAAGGCATGGCGGCGGTGCTCCACAACGATACGCTTGCCAACCGCTTTTCGCGCGAGGGCGCACCTTACGCCGCGAGGGTCAGCCTGGAGCAGGACGCCAGCACCGTCAGCGGATATCGCTGGGCCATCGGAGAGGGGCCGCCCATTCGTCTCAGCAGCGGAACCTTGACGCGGGCGGAAATCACCACTCGAAGGCAACGCCCGCTCGATCTGGTCGTGCCTCTCATCAAGCGGCTGACGGGGATCGACGGATGACGCCCCTCCCCCGGCAAGACCGGATCAGATGCGGCCGCGGTCAGGTCGACGTCGCGCCCGCGGACTGCGCTGGCGCAACGCGGTGAAGCGGACACCGACAATCCTGCAAATGGAAGCGGTCGAATGCGGCGCCGCGGCGCTGGCGATGGTGCTTGCCTATCACGGCGCGTGGGTCTCGCTGGAGCAGCTGCGCATCGCATGCGGGGTCTCACGCGACGGCAGCAAGGCGAGCAACATCATCAGGGCGGCGCGCAGCTTTGGTCTTGCCGCCAACGGCTTCCGCAGAGAGCCCTCGACGCTGCACGAAGTGCCGATGCCTTGCATCATCCACTGGAATTTCAATCATTTCGTGGTGCTGGAAGGCATCCGTGGCGATCACGTCTACATCAACGACCCGGCGATCGGACGGCGACGGATCGACATGGCCGAACTCGATCGCTCGTTCACCGGCGTCGTGCTCACCATGGAGCGCACCGAGGCGTTCAAGAAACGCGGCAAAAAACCGCAGGGACTCCGGCTGCTGCTGCGCGAGCTGCGCGGCTCGAAACAGGCGGTCTGGCTGCTGGTGGCCCTCAGCTTCGCGTTGATCGTGCCCGGTATCGTAGCCGCGGGATTTTCAAAAATCTTCGTCGATGACATCCTGATCCAGCACACCACCGGCTGGCTCGTTCCGCTGCTGATCGGCATGGCCATAACCACGGCGTTCCGGGCCATACTGACGGCTGCGCGCCAATCGCTGTTGCTGAGGCTGCAAACCAAGCTTGCCGTGGTGATGATCAGCCGCTTTCTCTGGCACGTCATGGCGCTGCCGGTCGAGTTCTTCACCCAGCGTCACGCCGGCGACATTGCCAGCCGGGTCGGCGCCAACGAGCAGATCGCCCGCCTGCTCTCAGGCGGCATCGCGGCCAACGCGCTCAACCTGACATCGATTTTCTTCTTTGCCGCGGCGATGGCTATCTACGATCTGCCGCTCGCTGTGATCGGCGTCAGCATGTCGCTGGCGAACTTGCTGGCACTGAGATTCATTGGCGAGCGCCGCCGGGATCTCAGCCGCAGTCTGGCGATCGAACAGGGCAAGCTGGTGGGCGCCACGGTGAGCGCCGTGCGCACGATCGAAACCCTCAAGGCAAGCGGGTTGGAGGACGAGGCCTTCGGTCAATGGGCTGGGATACAGGCCAAGGCCCTGAACGCGGAGCAGCAGCTTGGGACGTCCGCGATCGTTCTTGACATGCTGCCGACGCTGTTCTCCGGGCTGACGGTCGCTGCGATCCTCGGCATCGGCGGCTTGCGCGTGATCGAGGGCTCCCTCACGCTAGGAAGCCTGGTGGCATTCCAGTCGCTGATGGCAAGCTTTTCCGCGCCCGTCACGGAGCTCGTCAATTATGTCGGAAGCCTGCAGACCATCAGGGGCGCGCTCGAGCGCCTCGAGGACGTGTACAATTACCCATCCGACAAATCCGGCAAGGGCCTCGTCGCGGCGGATCGCTTTCCTCCGAAGCTGAACGGCAGGGTCGAGCTCGGTAACATTCAGTTCGGTTACTCGATCCTGGAGCCGCCGCTGCTGACCGACCTCTCGATCACCGTCCAGCCGGGTTCCAGAGTGGCGCTTGTCGGCGCCTCCGGCAGCGGAAAATCAACCCTCGCCAAACTGATTTGCGGACTATACCGGCCCTGGGCTGGCGAAATTCGCATCGACGGATGGACCGTGCCGGAAATCCCTTCCCAGGTCTTCGCAAACTCGGTCGCCTATGTCGATCAGGACGTCTTCCTGTTCGAGGGCACCGCGCGCGACAATTTAACGCTGTGGGACTTGACCGTGACGGAAGCGGACCTGTCGCAGGCGCTCAAGGACGCGGCCATCTATGAGGACATCGCGACGCGGCCGGGAAACTACGACTGCTATGTCAACGAAGGCGGCACGAATTTCAGCGGCGGTCAGCGCCAGCGCATCGAGATCGCCCGGGCGCTGGTTTCCAATCCTTCGGTCCTTGTGCTTGACGAGGCAACCGCAGCGCTCGACCCGATCACCGAAAAGGCCATCGACGACAACATGCGGCGCCGGGGCTGCACCTGTATCATCATCGCCCATCGCCTGAGTACGATCCGGGACTGTGACGAGATCATCGTGTTGGAGCAGGGCAAAATCGCCGAGCGGGGAACCCATGAGCAACTGATCCTGCATCAGGGTGCCTATGCGAAACTCGTGGCTCAGGAATGAACGAATCCATCTTCCAGCGGACGCCAGCAATGGCCGATCAGGAGGCGGAGGTCTATCCGCCGACCCGCGTCGTGCTCGATGGCCGTCGTCCGAAGCTTCTCGACCACCGCGGGCACGTGTTGCAGGTGACGGCAGGGCACGTCGACGTGTTCGCCGTCAGCATCGTCGAAGGCAGCAGCGAAGGCCTTCGACATCATCTGTTTCGGGTCGAGTGCGGCGAGATGCTTCTCGACCTGGAGGGATCCGCGGATAGCGCGGGCGGCCAGATTCAACTGGTCGCGGTGGGAGGTCCCGGTGCCGAGGCACGGGTGCTGCCACGGCTTGAAATTCGATCGCTCGACCTCGTCGCCACCTGGATCAGGCAATTGGCCACGCTGATAGCGGGCCCAAATCCGGGCTGGGAGATGCGCGAAGTAGCGCACGAAGGTGCTACCGAGATGCAGCCCGGCGAACGGTGTCGCGGTCCAGGACGCGGCATCATCTGGGTCGCCTTGCAGGCCGGTACGGCGAAGCTGATGGGACTTGATCCGGTGCTTGCCGCAGGCGGGCCGCCTTTGCCGCTGACATCCGGGATGTGGGTCGAAGCCGGCCAAACTGCCTGCACCGCGGTCGCAAGCGCCGGCATGCCGGATGCGGAGGTGCTGTGGCATGCCATCGATCAATTTCATGGTTGCGCCAGGGTGTGTATCCGGGACTATCTGGCGCGCGATGCCGGCCGCGAGACCCGGCGCCTCGTTCGCCGCAGCGAGCTTACGGCCGCGCAGACATTCGAGTCTTTCGACCGCCTCTCCGCGATCGTGGTCCGGCGCTCTGGCCGCGTGGAGGTGGAAGCAGATCCCTCGGATCCCCTGCTCGCCGCTTGCCGGACCGTCGCCGAGGCGGCTCGCGCGGCGTTCATTGTCGGTCCCCGGCCCGCCTCGGCCCAGCAGGAATTCGCCGATGTGATCGAGATCGCGCGGACGGCCCGGCTCCGGGTTCGCCAAACGCTGTTGCGGGGCGAATGGTGGAAGCAGGACGCCGGCCCGCTGCTGGGCTGGCACGGCGAGGAGCGCCATCCCGTCGCGCTGATCCGCGGCGCGAGAGGCCGGTACACCATGATCGACCCGAGTGCGGGCACGCGCCGTTCGGTCGACCGGTCTCTGGCAATGGGATTGGCGCCGGAAGCTGTGACGTTCTATCCGGCGCTGCCATCGCGCCAGCTTCGATTTCGGGACCTGCTGATCTTTTCGTTTCGTCAATCGAGCGGCAACGTCGGTCGTATCGCCCTTGCCATCATAGCGATGGGCCTGCTGTCGCTGGTCACGCCGCTTGTCACCAACGTGCTCGTCACGTCCGTGATCCCGCGCACCGAACTCGACCAGCTCGCGTTTTGCGCCCTTGCGCTTGCCGTGACGGCCGTCGGCATGGCCAGCATTCAGACCCTGGAAGGGCTTTCGATGCTCAGGCTGGAAGGCCTGATCGACTGGAAGCTGCAGGCGGCGATGATCGACCGTTTGCTCAGGCTGCCGGCCTCGCTGTTTCGCGAATATACCGTCGGCGACTTCGTCGATCGATCGATGGGGATCGAAGCGGCGCGACGGATCTTCACCGGGCGCGTCATGCGCGGGATGATCGCCGGCTTGTTCTGCTGGGTCAGCATCGGCTTGATGCTTTACTACGATCTCAAGCTCGGGCTGGTCGCGCTTGTGCTGACGATCGTCAGGGCGCTGCTGATCATCGCCACCAGCGCGATACGGCTCTATTACGAAAGCAAGCACTTCAATCTGCAGGGCAAGATCGGCGGCTTTGTGCTGCAGCTGATCTCGGGGATCGGCAAACTCCGCGTCGCCGCCGCGACCGCTCGTGCGCTGGCGGTGTGGTCGAGACAGTTCGCGATCCAGAAGCAGTATTTCGTCGCCTCCCAGCGGGTGGCCAACGCTCTCGGCATTTTTGAGGTGTCGTTTCCAACTGTCGCCACCCTGATCATTTTCGCGACGGCCGTATTTGCAGAGAGCGCCCTGCTGGTCGACATCGGCGGCTTTTTCGCCTTTTTCGCCGCATTCGGCCAATCGATGGCATCGGTCGGCGCGTGGGCCGCGGGTGTGAGCGAAGCGCTGACCGCCATCCCTCATCTCACCCGGCTCCGGCCGCTGATTTCCGGCGTGGCCGAGGTTTCCGAAGACCGCAAATCGCCGGGGCAACTAACGGGAGCGGTTGAGTTATCACGCTTGACCTTTCGCTACGTGGCGAGCGGCCCGCCCGTCCTCGACAACGTTACCTTGAGAATCGCGCCGGGCGAATATGTCGCCATCGTGGGTCCTTCAGGAAGCGGCAAGTCCTCGCTGTTCCGGTTGCTGCTGGGCTTCGAAAGACCCGAGTCCGGCGCCGTGTTCCTCGATGGCAAAGCGATCGATACGCTCGATATTGGTGCCGTGCGCCGGCAGCTCGGCGTGGTGCTACAGAACGGGAAACTGGCGACTGGCAGCCTCTACGAGAATATTTGTGGCGGCGTCCAGCTGCCGCTGGAGCAGGCGTGGGAGGCGGCGCGGCTAGCAGGTCTTGATGCCGACATCGAGCGAATGCCGATGGGCATGCATACGGTGGTCGCGGAAGGCGTGAACACGCTCTCCGGCGGCCAGCGACAGCGAATCATGATCGCCCGCGCCATCGCGCGCCGGCCCCGCATTCTGCTGTTCGACGAGGCGACGAGTTCGCTCGACAACCAGTCGCAGGCGATCGTAAGCGCTTCGCTCGGCAACCTCAATGTCACGCGGATCGTCATCGCGCACCGGCTGAGCACCGTGCGCCGGGCCGATCGCATCGTCGTGCTCGTCGATGGCAAGATCGTGCAAACCGGGAGCTATGCGGAACTCAGCAACACGCCCGGAATGTTCGCCTCCTTCGCCCAGCGGCAGTTGCTGTAGCGGACGTGTGAAACCGCGGACACCGGCGACGCGGCCGCCAACGCCAGGCAACCGGGGATGACAATGGTCCGGAGTTTTCGTCTGCGACCGAATGCGAACTTCTACGGCCGCATCCGGTCCGTCGCCGTGAGATATTTTCTCGCATGGGCGACCAACTGCGCATCGCTTGGATGGTCGAGAGTTTCCACGCCGGCGATAGCCTTCCCCAGCCTGGGGTCATGAAGGCGGATATATTCGACCAGTTCTGTCTTTGCATTCGCGGGCCCGGTGATCAGGACGGCGCCAGCATCGGCGACCGATTCAGCGACTTCATGAAGATAGTCGGGACTCGTCGTTGCGTGCCCGCTCCCGATCGAATTTGCCTTGTGATGGATGTGTCTGGTCGGATTGTCCGGGTGCAGGACGAGTGTTTCGACCTCGGTCGGACTGAAATGAAACACACGGGCTTCACGGTGATCGATCCAGATCAAGGCATGGTAGTGGTGTTTGGTCAAAATATAGATCCTTTCCGAGAGTCATGCGAACATGACTGCTGACACAGCGAGTAACTGAACGACGGGCGAATCCGGGACGAATTCAATTCGCCCTCGCCAACGCTTCGCCACGCGTATACTCCACAAGCCCGTCAACCGGCAATCCGTGAGGCGCGTCCCTCGCAGTTGAAGTGCGCAGGTCGAAACGCAGACAGTTCGAGCGCAGGATCCGGCTCGGACACCAGGGTGAGGTTTGCCCCGATCCCGAAGGTCTCCAGGCTGACACGGCGGCAGCCTGACGTATTGACGGCCATGATCGCTGGTCAATATTGCTCGCCGCCGAAGATCTGGCGGTAGTGTCACTCTGGAAATCTCAACTCCTGCGGTTGGCTCCGATAAGTTTTCGAACCCAGGCTCCCGCGGAATTGAGTCGCTTTCCGCTCGTGGCATGTTTAGGCTGAAATATCATGGCGCGCTGTCGTGTGTCGCCCATGACCGAGAGTGCTGCGCTTCCGCTCCCCGTGACTGCTTGTCTCTTCATGAAGCTTCATTACGCAATGCGAATCGGCAAACAATGACAGGCGCTCAATCCAGATCACTGCGCGTCGGGGTTCGCGTTTGCTGGGGCGAAGACAAGAATGACCAGGGCACTGTCACCGAGATGAACTGGGCCGGCGTGGTGCTCAAGTGGGACAATCGCAGCGAGCAATCCGTTTTACATAACGATATGACAATGGTTGTCGCCATCGGATGACCGGCACGCCTACAGCTTCCTGATGATGTTCTCGGCTGCAGATTTGGCATCCGACTCAGACGTGGAATCCTCCGGGGTCACGAAGCTCGATGTGGTCTTGCCGAGGATAAAAGAGCCGATTTGCCGGACAGGGGTTATCGCCGCGCGCCAATGTCCCGGTCGGCGCTGATAGGTAACAATGGAAAATTGGGATAGCTCGGCCATAACACCTCTCGAAGCCGACCCCGCACCTGCCATGCCGCGATGTCAACAAGCGCCACGCGATTGCGGGCCCAAGGCAGTTCCCCCGCCGGCCTGATCGGCTGGGCGGAACGACCGGCTGCAGGTGAGCAATTTTGACCAATGCTATCGCGAGGTTGCGTGCGATCTCGCGGCAGTCGCCACGCGGCTTGATCTTGATTCAGAACATTATATCCAGCTCTGACGCCCGCGCGATCAATCGTGTTCGGTTTTCGGGCCTTCTGAAGCGTCCTTCTGGGTTACCTCGGGCTTGTCGTGCAAAACGGCATTTAACAGGGAGTTGTGCACTTCAATTTTTCCGTTGTAACTGATGAAGCCAAGTTTGCGGAATTTGTTCATGAAAAAGCTCACGCGCGACCGGGTGGTACCGATCATTTCAGCCAGCGTTTCCTGACTGATGTTGGGACTGATGGGCTGTGGGCGGCCATCCTTTCCAAAATTCGCCAGGAGAAGCAGCAAGCGAGCCAGCCGCTTCTCGCTCGAGTTAAAGAGCTGATCGATCAAATCTTCTTCAATTCGGCTATTTCTGGTCAGCAGATATGCCATGAACAACTCCGAAAACTTCGGTTCGCTGTGAAGCATGGCCAGCATCGCTGTTTTCGTGATAGCCGTGACCAGGCATGGTTCCATCGCCGTCGTGGTCGCGATGCGCAACGAATGGCCGTTCAAGCAGCCTTCGCCGAAGAACTGGCCGGGTTCTAAGATCCCGACGACGGCTTCTTTGCCCTGTTCCGATATGACAACAACCTTGACCCGACCTTTTTGAATGTAAAACACCGTGTCTGCCGCGTCTCCCTGAGAGAACACGATCTGGTCCTTGCTATATTCAAGGATCGTTTTTCCCTCGCCCACCTTGGCGAGAAATGCCTTGGGATCAAATGAAGCGTGATCCATCTTTTGCCATGTCCGATTTGGTTCGCGCTGGGGGTATGTATATTAACCCATCAGGCCGCGAACGTCCGCAATAAAGTGCCACGCCAATTGCCGCAGGGGAAAGCGAGCCCTGCCGGGGCCGCAACCCCCTCGCGAACCCGGCAAGCGTCGGCGAACGCAGCTCTCCTGCAATTTCGCAACGATTCGGGCTGGCAGCGATGAAATCGTCGTCTTGAGCGGTGTTGAGCACCATGCAATATTCACCACGATTATTTTTGTCGCTTGCATAGAGTGGTTTGGTCCGCCCGACCGCGTCCGCCTCCGGCGCTATCGACAAAGAAGTGCACGGTAAAACCTGCATAACCGCCAAAAAGGGTGGCGCCTATGGAAGCCTGCGATTTGTTCGCCATGGGGAGGATAACGGTAACAATCCGCCGCTGTCTGGTTCTGGTTTCAATCGCATCGATCTTCGCGCATGCAGGCATCGCTCGAGCGCAGAATGCTGAACGCGCGCCTGACACCATGGCCGCCCGCGTGTTGGCCTGCGCCTCCTGCCACGGCGACAAGGGCCAGGGTACCAACGACGATTATTTCCCGAGGCTCGCGGGCAAGCCGGCCGGCTATCTCTACAATCAATTGGTCGCGTTTCGGGACGGGCGGCGCAAATATCCGCCGATGAACTACCTTCTGGAATTCCTGCCTGATACATATCTCAAGGCGATGGCGGACTATTTCGCGTCCGAGCAGCCACCCTTCCCTCCGCCGGCAACGCCCGCCGTCAGCGCCGCGATCCTGGCGCGCGGAGAAATGCTGGCGACAAAGGGCGATCTCGTCCATGAAATTCCTGCCTGCGCCAACTGCCATGGACCGTCTTTCACCGGCATGGAGCCGGCCATCCCCGGCTTGCTGGGGCTTCGCACCAACTACATCAGCGCACAGCTTGGTGCATGGCGCTACGGCACGCGCACCGCTGCCGCTCCGGACTGCATGCAGGTCGTGGCGGGACATCTGACCGAGGACGACGTCATGGCTCTCGCCGCGTGGCTTTCGGCGCGCCCGATGCCCTCGAACCCCGCGCCGGTGCCGCACGGATCGCTACCGATGCCGTTGTCGTGCGGCAGCGAACCGAACTGAGGGGCAAACCATGGCAACCCCGCACTTCCCGAAGCGCATTTTTTCAACAGCGGTTGGATCACTGGCGTTCTTCATGCTGTCCGTGTTTCAGGCATTGGCCCAGAGTCAGGCTGCGGCGAGCGACAAGGCGTCGATTATCGCGCGCGGCGAATATCTCGCCCAGGCCGGCGACTGCGTCGCCTGCCACACCGCGCCGGGTGGCAAGCTGTTCGCGGGCGGTCGCGCCATGCCGACGCCGTTCGGTACGCTCTATACTTCGAACGTCACGCCCGATGCCGACACCGGCATCGGCAAATGGACCGCCGATCAGTTCTATTCGACGCTGCACGCAGGGCGCTTCCCGGACGGCGGCCTGCTCTATCCGGCAATGCCGTTCGGCTCCTACACCAAGATCACCCGGGCAGACAGCGACGCGATCTTCGCGTTCATGCAATCCGTCCCGCCGGTGAAGCTCCAGAACAAGCCGCACGATCTGAAATTTCCCTACAACAACCGCTCCCTCATTATCGGCTGGCGGACGCTGTTTTTCACCGAGGGCGAGTACAAGCCGGATTCGACAAAGTCCGAAGAATGGAACCGCGGCGCCTATCTGGTGCAGGGCCTCGGTCACTGCGCGATGTGTCACTCCGCGATCAACGCGCTCGGCGGCAGTTCGGAATCGGCGGCTTTCGAGGGTGGCTTGATTCCGATGCAGAACTGGTACGCACCCTCGCTGACGTCGAGCAAGGAAGGCGGTCTCGGAGACTGGAGCATCGAGGACATTTCCGACCTGCTGCGGACCGGCATCTCGAAACGCGGCGCGGTCTACGGTCCAATGGCCGACGTTACCTACAACAGCCTGCAATACATGACGGAAGCCGATACCCGCGCCATGGCCGTGTACCTCAAGAGCCTCGCCGAGCATTCGGTGCCCGACGCACCGCGACCCACGATATCAGCGCAGGAAAGCAGCTTGCTGCTGCGGCTCGGTCAGACCATCTACGCCGACAAATGCGCGAGCTGTCACGGCGACAAGGGACAGGGAAAGATTCCCGACTATCCCCCGCTCGCCGGCAATCAATCGATTGAAATGTCGTCGGCCGTCAATCCGATCCGCATGGTCCTCAACGGAGGCTATCCGCCGGGCACCGCGGGCAACCCGATGCCTCACGGAATGCCGCCGTTCGCCCAATCGCTCTCGGACGACGAAGTCGCGGCCGTCGTGACCTACATCCGGGTTTCCTGGGGCAATCACGGAGTCGCGGTTTCGGCCTCCGCAGCCAACGCGCTCCGCTCCGCGCCACTGCAGTGAGAACGCCATGATGCTTTCGCAGGATACTCCTTCGCCTGAAACCGAAGACGCCAGGATCGACGAGATCGTGCGGTCGGGTCCGCAAGGTGCGGTCGTCGTTGCGGGCATCGCCACCGCGATCGTCATCGCGTTATGGTTCGCCTTTTATTTCATGGTGTTCCTGCCGCGAGGTTCGGTGCAATGACGTCCGCATCCGATCACGACGATGGCGCGGCGGTCGCCGCCCGCATCGAGCGGCGATGGACCGTCATATCCGCGGGCATCGTCGGCCTGCTGATCGGCGTGGCGATCTTCGCCGGAATCCACAAGGCGACGATGCCGCAGGCCTGGGTCGAGACGGCAAACCCGCAGACGCTGCACCTCTCCGGAGAGTTTGTCGAAAGCAATCTTGGCAGCACCGTCGAGGCCGACGGTTCGGTGACGGTCCGCGCGATCGGACAGCAGTTCTCGTTCACGCCGCAATGCATTCTGGTGCCGACCGATACCCCTGTCAGCTTCCGGGCCACCAGCGCCGACGTCGTCCACGGCTTCCTGATCGAACGCACCAATATCAACTCGATGCTGGTGCCCGGCTACATATCGGCGCTGCCGGCGAAATTCGACACGCCGGGCGAACATCTGATGCCGTGTCAGGAATTTTGCGGCCTCGGCCATGAAGGCATGTGGGCCAAGGTCAGGGTGATCGACAAGACCACGTTCTTCAAGATGGCCGTCGACACGCGGAGGCTGTCCTGTGTTGAATAGCAAGCGGCTCGTGCTCGCACATTTCTGGCTGGCCTTCGCCGTGTTCGGCCTCGCATTGCTGCTGGGCGAATGGCAGATGTTCGTGCGCAGTCCGCTAAACCTCTGGATCGGCAATTCCGAACTCTACTACCGCTCGGTCACGGCACACGGATCGGCGATGGGCTACGTGTTCCCCACCCTGATCGCGATGGGTTTTGGCTACGCCATCACCGAGTTCGCCTTGAAGAAGCCGCTGATCGGCAGGCGGTGGGCCTGGGCCGGCCTCGCGCTGGTCGCGGTCGGCGCCGTGACGGCCATGATTCCGGTCTCGCTCGGTCTCGCCTCGATCCTCTACACCTTCTACCCGCCGATGATAGGCAATCCGTTTTATTACATCGGTGTCGTGCTCGTCGTTGTCGGCTCCTGGATATGGGTCGCGCTGATGTCCGTCAACATGGCGGCGTGGAAACGCGAGAATCCCGGAAAGCCGGTCCCGCTGGCGATGTTTGCAAACGTCGCCGGCGCCTATCTCTGGGGATGGACCGCAGTGGGCGCGGCAATCGAAGTGATCGTCCTGATCCTCCCGGTGGCGCTCGGCCTCAGGACCACGATCGATGCCGGGCTGTCCCGCGTGTTCTTCTCATGGACGCTCCACGCCATCGTCTATTTCTGGCTGATGCCGACCTACATCGCCTATTATACGATCTTTCCGCGGGCGATCGGCGGACGCCTGTACAGCGACGCCATGGCGCGGATCGCCTTCATTCTGTTTGTCGTGGTGGCGATGCCGATCGGCGTGCATCATCTGTTCGCCGATCCGCAAGTCGGCGCCGGCTTCAAGTTCATTCAATCCGTTTTCACGGGGATGGTGGCACTGCCGACGCTTGTCACGATCTTCACGATCTGCGCGTCCGCCGAACTCGCCGGCCGGCTGCGAGGCGGCAAGGGACCGTTCGGCTGGGTCGCCGCCCTGCCGTGGGACAACCCGATGATGCTGGCGGTCGCCTTCTCGTTCGTGATGCTGGGATTCGGTGGCGCCGGTGGCCTCATCAACATGAGCTATCAGCTCGACGCCAGCATCCACAACACGCAATGGATCACCGGCCACTTCCACCTGATCTTCGCCGGCGCGATCGTCATCATGTATTTCGCGATCGCCTACGACCTCTGGCCGCATCTGACGGGGCGCGCGCTCGACAGCGTCCGGCTGATGAAGGCCCAGTTGTGGCTGTGGTTCGTGGGCATGATCGTCACGACGTTCCCGTGGCATTATGTCGGCATCCTCGGTATGCCGCGGCGCATGGCGTCCTACGACTATGCCAATCCGGCGATCGCTCCGCAGGCGCTGTCGGTTTCAATCTCGGTGTTCGGCGGGTTGATGCTGCTGATTTCGGCCGGGTTGTTCTTTGCGGTCCTGATCCGCGGCCATCGGGCAGCGCAGACGGATCCCGGCGAGTACCGCTTCAGCATCGCGGTCCATGAACCCGTACGCGTGCCCGTCGCGCTCAATGGCTTTGCGCTTTGGCTGACATTGATGATCGCCTTGACCGCCATCAATTACGGCTATCCGATCGCCCAGCTTCTCGCGCTCGGGGGTAACGCGGTTCCAGCCGTCTATGTGGGAGCCGCGCGATGAGCGCAGAACGCCTTTTCACTTTCAGGAATCCGTGGTTCGCGGCCGGCGTCGGCATCACCGCTGCGATGGTGGTGCTGTCATTGATTGCCGGTTTCGTGTTGCTGCCCTATGCCACGAAGAATTCGCAGCTGGCTGGCCTCTGGGATGCCATCTGCAGCGCCGCCGGCGTTCCGCGCGCGACCGCCATCTCGGGATCGCCAAAGCCGACATTCGTCACATCGAGTGTCGTGATGAACCCACAGATGTTCGGCCCGACCGACACGCGCTCGGTCGGCAGGGGCGCAACGCTGGCGATGCAATGCGCGATCTGCCACGGATCAAACCGGCAAGGCCAGGTCGATACGCCCAACCTCGAAGGCCAACCGGCCGCCGCCGTTTACAAAGAACTTCGAGACTTCAAGTCGGGATCCCGGACGAACGCGGTAATGAGCCCATTCGCGGTCAAGCTCAGCGAACAGGACATGCTCGATCTCGCTGCCTATTATTCCTATCTGCCGCGTCAGCCCGGATCGCATCCCGATCCCGCCTTGGCGGCTCCCCCGATCGTTTCCCGGGGCGCGCCCATGCGCAACGTCCCGACCTGTTCTTCCTGCCACGGCACAACTGACGCCAAGCTCGGAACACCGTGGCTCGACGGCCAGTCGGCCGTCTACATCCAGACGCAACTCGAGGCCTTCGCTTCCGGCACACGCCGGAACGACATCAGTCAGCAGATGCGCAATATCGCCCGCCAAATGACTTCGGAAGAAATCGACGAAGCAGCCCGTTACTACGCGGTCCAGCCGTGAGATTCGATATCGAGATTGATCACCGCTCTGAGGAGCAAGCGAGTAATATCATTGGAACTTTTGACTTGCTAACCCGTTGGCAATTATCACCGTGGCGAACCTCAGCATTTACCGGTGACTGAGAGTGTTGTGCTCCCGCATAATCCGGGACCGACACGTTGGCCATTTCACCGCGCAATCAGCTATTGACGGCATCGTTTGACCCCAGGGCGTTTCTGGGTAGCGCAGGCTTGGGGAAAACCACCAGAAAATATGCCAAGAACGAAGAAATATTCACGCAAGGAGAAGCTGCCGGATCCATCTTCTATATCCACAAAGGAAAAGTAAAAGCCACGGTATTATCCGAGCAAGGCAAGGAAGCCGTCGTCGGAATTCTGACGCAAGGGCAGTTCTTCGGCGAAGGATGTATAAAGGGGGCAAAACTGCGCACCGCGACCATTCGTGCCATGGAGGAGTCTCTTCTCACATCGATAACGAAAGCTGCGATGATTGAGATGCTGGCGACAGAACCGACATTTTCCGCGTTCTTTTTGTCATACCTGCTGTCGCGCAATAGCCGGATTGAAGACGATCTGATCGACCAGCTGTTCAATTCCAGCGAAAGACGGCTCGCCCGACTTCTCCTGCTTCTCGCGGACTTCGGCAAGGAGGGAGTGACTCAGCCTGTCCCGGTCATTCTTAGCCAGGAAACACTGGCCGAAATGATCGGTACCACCCGTTCTCGCGTCAATTTCTTCATGAACAAGTTTCGTAAAAACGGTTTCATCAGCTACAACGGAAAGATAGAGGTTCACCGCTCGCTGCTGAATGCTGTCCTGCGTGACAAGCCGCAAATCAGGGAAGACGAGTAGGCGCCGGGCTCGCGACCGGGATCGCCAAAATAAATGCTTTAACGTGATCAATATTGAACAAAAAACCTGCCGTTAGACTGGCAGCTTTCGTCCCGTCACCAGTTTCACGGTGACCGAGATCATGAGGTAGCCGGCCGCCATGCCGTCCGTACGGGCAAATTGGCTGCCTTCAACACGCCGGACGGCTGATGCCTGAAACCTATTCTTCGTATCTCGCTCCGCTCAATGCGAGCGAACGTCCTCATTGCTCGAAATGCAGCACCCGAATGACCCTGGTCCA
>Ga0182030_10007488_pt1 | contig 22753 bp, 22 predicted proteins | sample 812S3MmetaG_FD_121299 | JGI IMG/M metagenome (GOLD analysis project Ga0182030, IMG submission 121299) | Permafrost microbial communities from Stordalen Mire, Sweden - 812S3M metaG (Illumina Assembly) | ecosystem: Environmental > Terrestrial > Soil > Wetlands > Permafrost | place: Sweden...
GGAGGCAAAAGAGATCCAAAATCATGGATATGTGAGTCTGCACGGAGATATGGCTTAGATCAGTAGGAGAAGAGGAGTGCGGGGTCTTCCCCGCGGGGAAATGCAGCGACATACGGAATCTTATTTGGCTCAACGCTCGGTACAAACGGAAAAAGAGGAGACATGGAAATATTGAAATTCCGCAGAGTAATGACGAATCTAGGGCATGATGCTACAACAGCTTTGTTGATAGGATCGTCCAAGAAAGAGGAAGGAAGGTTGTGTTCTGAAAGAAATGCGGAGCTTGTCCGGCAGCCACTGCCGAGTGGGCGGCGCTCTGCTGACAAGGCATGCCGATAACCCTATTCGTGATCAAAAGACAGCTGCCACCGGTTGCCAAGGTTACCAGCCCACTTGCCTAATTAGTCCGAGAAAGGAGCAACTGCTTATTAGGGTGCAGAGTGGGGGTTGCTATGAGGTAAAGCGTTTGTAGGGGTATGCTGTCACTTGCATGAACTTTAGATTCTGGCATATTAAAGTTCAAAGACCATCGAGGAAAATAAGTATTAAAGACGCGCAAACAAGGAATTTTGGGAGATTCTGTAATAATATTAACGTCTCGAAGCGAAGTATAAATTGTGGTAATCTATAGCAGGGACTTCAGATACTTAGAAGGAAGATTGCCGGTTGCACGATCTCACGATTATCTTTTCAGATGCACGCGCTTTGATCGGAATAAGCCTCTCGCGTACCTGTGAAATGCAACGTGGGCCCGAAGTGGGGACAGGGGTAGCTACAACATAGTATTGATATAGAGCTAAGGCCATCGAACCTCGGGCCAACTGCCGCCGTTTGACAAGGCGGAATCAATACGCTCTCTACTGACAGCTAAAAGCTAAGAGCTAAGAGTTAAGAGCTCAAATGAACTTCACGTTTCTATGGTGTAGTTGAGAGCATCCTCCAGTCAACTGCTTAACTTAGCACTTTACGTTGAAGCCGCAATTAAGCGCGTTTCCCCCGTTTCCCACATCCATTGAAAGCTCATTCTATTCAGATAAGATCATTTGCAAAATTGTAAGATTGTATACCTGAGTGAAAATGAATCTGACTCCTGTTCCTCCACCGAGCTTGCTAGAGTACGAGAGCCGAGGGTGAGAATCACCATGGATTTGAGACAATCGATATTGGACTAGTTTGTTAAACTTCTCAGGTTATAAAAGTTAATATAAATATTGCTGGATTTGAGAAAAGTATACTTGAGTATAAGCGCAATTTTAAGAATTAGGTACTCAAGATCTGAAAAATTGGTCTTACATGTATGAACAATTGATTTTCTACTGCAGCTTATACTCTGGTACATGTAGTCACACCAAGACTACGGTCTCTTGATTCAGTTGCCAAGCGATATAGCAAATGCTGGAATAAAAGTAGATCAAGTGATTGTTTGGTTGCCATGTTAAGCTTGCATCAACTCCTGCAGCTAACAATAAGGCACTAGCCTAGTCTACCGACACCTGTAGCCATCTCCGAATCTCGGACCTGTGTGCTCATATTTTCAAGATCTTGCTCATCCTTTGCAATAACTTCCTTGCGATCCTCTCTGTAGGCAGCTAGAATGTAGTCTAATGCAATCAAACTCTGTACACACTCCTTTTTGTGCTGCCTCCCTAAATTTTACATCACTCCAATTTCCCGTGAGAATACCCTCCACACGCTCACCAAGACTGTTATCAACCTCTGTCCTGAATCCTGCTATCCACATATTGCCCCAAGGCTGACGACTTGCGCGGGGATCCTTTGCTGAAAGCACGTGGATATCAAGGCTCAGATCCGCGCGTTTGAGAACAAGTTCACTACACTCGTTCATTTTGGCTCCATATTCGAGAGGTCGTAGAGAATTGTTCAGGACTAAGACACAGGCGATCAATTATCGGAGGATTGAGCCACTTTCAGTGTGTTCGTAGACATAATCAACTAGCTCATGACTGGACCATTTCTTATTCTCTCGTTGTGTCTCACTTGTAGAGATACTTTAGCAAGGGCATTATGTATAGAAGAAGGAGGTCGCCGTCGACGTGAAGCATTTCTCATCGTCAGTCCCGACGTAGACTGATTGATACCATAAGGTGGACGCTGCTACATCTTTACTAGGCGTCATTAAGAAAAAGGTGACCCTGAAGAGGAGCAGAACCTGGAGTTTCACTGGATCAGGGTATGTCGGACCGCCAGAGTATCAAAAGACTCAAAATAACCTATCTATACAGAAATTTTAACTAAGCTTAATTGGGAAGTGAGCACTATTCTATCAATCTCAACCTTAAAGTTAAGTTTGCTTCGGCATTTAGAAGTTGAATAGTAAATTGAGAATGATTATTATTACATTTCCTTGTGCTTCATGCCGTGCACTTGAGGAATGACAAAAGAGAAACCGTAGGTGAAAAGTGGCAGAGCGCAAAAAGTATCCCATAAGCCAGGAAAGAAATCTCCCATAACAGTTCGTATTGTTGCATATAATGTCCCAGAAAGAAAATCCCCAGGTCTATCGGCATTATCTCGCACCGAATCCCATACTAAACTCCCGTGCTCAGTCAATATCCTCTCCTTTCTCACTGAACGGATCAACATCTTCGTAGTCGTTGGAGAGGGTATTAGTAGACACAACCTCGAAGTTACTTTTGTTCTCCTCAGCGGCCTTCCTGCTTTCAAGATGCTTAAGCTCTAACATACTCTTCACACAGCCGGCGTTTGCCATCTTCTCCACCATCTGGAGAGTCTTATTAGCAAGAATTTGCATGGCCCATCGATCCTCAAGGCAGATCTCCGTCTCCATGAACCGTTCCTTCCATTCGTCGTTCCATATAGGGATCTTCTTGTCCAGCTGATTGCCAGCCACGCACAACATATCAATACTAAGCTCTGGGTACTCTATGTAAGTAGAGTGCCACTCTTTCCACTCTTTGCTGCCAGCGACGCAAATTTTCATTGGATTATAGCGACCGAGAAGGTCGGCCATCAAGCGTTGAAGCGCGGAACCCTTTTTGGTATGCTGGTATGCGAATTGTGCGACGTCGGTCGTGGGCCATACTTCCTTTTTTTCGCCGAAGCAGAGGATTTTTTTCATGCAGTAGTTTTGGAAGCCAACTGCGTGGATCTTTTCGCCCATTGCCCAGAGGCCTTCATATTCGTCTTCCAGAGTGATCATTTCCTCAGGACGCATCACTTCGGGACTGATAGATGAATTGATCATTCCCGATTGTAGCCAGATAACGAAGTTCGCAAACTGCGAGGGGTTGATGCTGGTGAGGATGAGGTGTGGAGTAACTGCTGCGTTGAGGATAGGGTCGAAGATCTTGCGGAAGAAGTCGGAGTGTACAGTCAAGAGATCTCGATGTAGGAGGAAAGTTCTCTTCTCTGGGCCGATGAGGATTGATATAACCGGGCTGGAAATCATAATTCTGGCATTTCTTAGTAGTTTGAAGATTTTGGAAAGGCTCTTGGTGATGAATTACCTTGATCCAATCTGAAGATGACGGCGTTGGCGCTCCAAATATTCATTACTATCCTGCTTACAGCATGCGACCAGATTATATACTCCAGAACAGAATTCATCCTCATCGTGAGGAGTGTTTGCCTTGCTTGGCATTTTGATATCCTTTTCTGAATATCTTAATTGTGTAGATCGTAAATATTAACTTAAGCCTGAGTACTGAAATTCGATGAGTTTTGGCTGGGTATTTGTGTCAAGGACAAATTATGAAGGAGGAAAAGATAATGAAGAGAAAAGAGGGAAATGCTTCATGATTATATAGAAATTGACGTCGCGACGTCACAAAGCTTGATAAGTTCCCACGTCGCGTTTCCTTTGACACTGCTAGTGAATTGTGAAGGCATCAAAAAGAGGAAGGAATTTAACTAGCCGGCTTTATTTGGAAGCTCTGTAGAGTCAATTTATCTAAACTTTGACAAATCAATGCAGTTGATGGAAATGTTTACGGGGATTAAAATACTGCTAAGCAACATAAACCCATAAAGGGCATCTGTTCTTTTAAACCCGAAGAATACATGTCAAGAGTAATCATTGCCAATTGCAGCTTCCCACATGAATTCTCTTGGAAGTAGACCACAAATAATATGACAAGTAAGTGTGTGTTTGTGTGCTTGTGTCCTTTTTTCGGAACTTTCAGCCTCACCTGCGCCAGAGCATGCCTTTGTTTTCCTATGCCGTCTTAACAAGAGCCAAAATCTCTTAGCTGGAAGCGACTTGAAAAAAGCCAGATAATGTTCAGTTTTATGTCTTGAATCTTTACTCAGTTTCTTCTCGAGATAGCTCAACCTTTGGTAAATTTCGGCTACCTATAGGACAGGTTCATACCCATTCCGTCAGCAATTAACCCTAGTTGCTGGTTTGAGATGTTTCTCATTGCTAGTATGCGCCTCGGGAATCAAAATTGGCTCCATTGGCTGCCAATTTGTGGTTCAAGCTTTCCTTATTCGCTACTCCGCGCCCAGTAGGTCAGTATCCTAGGTAGTCTGGATAGCGAGCGCTACCAATCATGGGGGCGACGATCAGCCCATGCATGATCATCACGCAACCCTGGTGGCAAACAATAAGAGAAGAGCTTCCAAATGGCAAGATACAAGAACACGCCAACCGCCTTGACTCCAAAGCTAATTCTTCTTAACCAAAAATCATTCTACGAGCTAACGCGAATCAATTCCCGACTCTCTTGAGAGTTGAACCCTTCGATTTGTGTCTAGCTACTGTGCTTTAGAGTCTCCATGCCTTCAGACAACGAGAACGACGCAGCCCAACCTGACCAGGGTGAAGACATATCCCAACGAAAGAACCAGAAGCCATGGAGCCCTCCTCAGAATGCAGTCGATAAACTTTGGAGTCGCTTCGCTGTTAAAATATCCAGCTCTGTCACCGCCGTACTACCTGCCCTGGAAGCGGCAGGAGCTACACCACCGCAAAACCAGGGCGAACCACTATCCAGCTACTTTCAGGAAGCAGCTGATATATGCAAGCAGAGAGTTGACAAGATAAGTGAAGAGTACAGACGAATCAAAGAGAGATATCGCGACCCGCATTTCGATATCGACTTTGATCTCAAACGCAAGCGTGGAATATGCCTGGGCACATTGCTAGATCCAACCAGTTGGGCGTTGGTGGATCTGAAGGCCCAAAAATTGGTACAAACTCCTTGGTCGCAGGCATACCCAAAATCGGTCCAACGTGTTCACGTGAGTACCCACCCTCGTATTTGAGAATTGCAGGACATAATTGACTCTTCCTTTTAGAAAATCTTTGACGGGAAGCAAACCTTTTCTCCCGGTAGCGCGACTCCCCGTAAGTGATTGGTTTATACTTGGACAAATATGTTCTAATTCTTATCGCAGACGATATTAGGCAAGGTGATACACTTGGGAATTGCTGGCTCATGTCATCCTTGACTGTCCTAGCAACTATCCCCGGATTGATCGAGCACATTTGCGTAGCACGAGACGAGCGTAATTTTATTCCGTGCTGTTTCATTATGAACAAAACTAATTTATATTGCAGGTGTCGGTGTATATGGATTTCTATTCTACCGTGGTATGCAATCCGTCTATTAGGAAAAGCCGCTCGTAATAACTTCAAACCTAGACGGCGAATGGAAATCAACCATTATTGACGATAACCTCTACCTATCAGCCCCTGACTGGGATAGTGAAAGTTTCTACGGTCGACCCTATCCCGAGAGAACCGTCTTCGAAAATATGGAGCTTCCCGATAAAGAAACAGAGTATATAAAGCTTCACCAGAGAGGTTCAAGAGCTTTGTGGGGCGGCCACTGTCGGAGTGGGAATGAAACTTGGCTTCCACTGCTTGAGAAAGCTTTTGCAAAAGCTCATGGGGATTACTACTCACTGGTTGGTGGGTGGCCAGGGTATGTCTCATTCCGATTTTGACACTGCCTATGACTACCCAATCTGGATTATTCTTAATTCTAATGACAAACTCTCTCACAGGGAAGGGCTTGAAGATCTTACAGGTGGTGTTACGACAGAATTGTTGATCTCTGATATTTTGGACGATGACGATTTCTGGGAAAACGAACTAAAGAAGAATCTGGATTTGAAGGATAAAGCGGAGATCCTGTTCAGCTGTACCACGGGCATCTTGGATAGTGCCGTCGGTGAAACCCGGGGAGGGATAAGAGAAGAACACACATATACAATTATGGCCGCCAAACAGCTCAGGTCAGGTGAAAAGCTCCTCCTAATACGGTGAGTAGCGCTTATGAATTTTCCGAACCCCACAAATATCTAATTCTGTTAGCAACCCTTGGGGTACGCTCAAGGAAGGATTATGGGATGGGGCTTGGAGTGATGGTTCAAAAGAATGGACCCCAGAGACTCTCTCTGAGTTAAATCACAAACAAGGAATTGATAGTGAATTTTGGATCCTGTACGAAGACTTCTTGAGAAAATTCCAAGTAATCGATCGAACTCATCTCTTCATGGATCCAGGTTGGAGGCTAGCACAACAATGGAGCAGCGTCGCCGTCCCTTGGGGCGTTATGCGTCACCAAGATAAGTTTCACTTTACCGTTAAGGCAGACACCGCGGTTGTTCTAGTCCTTTCGCAACTCGACGATCGCTATTTCAACGGCCTTGAGGGACAGTACATGTTCAAACTGTACTTTCGGCTTCATCCTGTGGAGAAAACCAACCCTCAAGACTACCTAGCGCGAAGTCATGGGAATTTGGTCATGGACAGGAGTGTTACCACAGAATTGTCGAATCTCAGGTCGGGAACTTATTCCGCCTTTGTTCAAGTTCTTGCTAAACGCTTGCCATGGAAGAAATCTGTGGAGGAGGTAGTCAGCAAACTTTGCCGTGATAAGGATATCGAGGCAAATGAAAAGCTATATGATGTTGGGCGCTCATATAATATGGCTCATGCGAAAGGATCCGAAAACCTCAAGAAGCATATGAGAGCTCGAGTCAAAGAGGAGAAAAGGAAACACGAGCGAGAATATCGAAGGAATCGGGCTCGGATGTTGAAACAAAAGCGCCAAACCGAAATGCCGTCCGGTATTCCTCTTGAGGCAACCTTCCAGAAGCCGGAGCCAAGCGATAATACCGAGAAGGACACCAAGAATAGCCAGGCCGATGCTCCAAAGAATTTATCTACCACCATGGTAGATTCTGCCCTGGCTATCTCTGTCTTGGGTCTCATCAAGACTGAGAGTCCCCTTAAGAGCACCTTACCAGAGAACCCTCTAAGCCAGACACAACCATTCCCTATCGACGCCCCAACCGAGTCAATCAAGACAACATCTGATCAAGTGACCATAACTGAAAAGATACCAATGATCCCTTCAAAGTACAACGAGTCCTCGAGTAGCGCAAGCGATTCCGATTCCGATCCCGAATATCAGCACGAAAAGCTTCAGAATGATCTCGCAAATCTTTCTTACGAGACGTCCAAATTCGATGATGAAATTGGCGACCAAGAAAGCTCCATAGATCCCTGGAATGCAGTTTGCATGATCGGTTTGAGAGTTTACTCCAAAGATCCAGATCTGCGCATCACAGTGGTTGAGCCAGGCAAGGGCGAGAAAACGGGATTGGATCTTGACGATAAGCTGGCTAATATGACAGGACCACCCACTTCTGAGGCAAAGCCTGAGAGAGGTGGCAAAGACGAAATACCGTTTAGATTAAAGGTCAAACGATCGTCCACGAGCTTGGATTAAGACTGGAGGGGGTTTCCTTCACTGTCATCTCCCATGTTTGATTTTCGAGTTTTTTTGCGCGTAACTTCTTTGGCCCCGAGTAATTGCTGCTGTAACCTGAGTTGTGTCCTAAGCCCCTGAGTATGCCGCTGAGTCATGCTTAGGGGATTCTCTTCTGTGCCCCTCGCGAATAGGTTATATATCCCATGCTACCTGGAACGCAGCGATACATCCGAGCCCACAAGGATGTCGCGATGACCCCCGTTCTTGATTCCCTCTCAAACCCATCAAAAGCCCCTACCAGAGCCGATTTGAATCCCTCCAGCTCTGTTTGGGGCACGTGACTGGTGATTTGGCTCAGGTCACCTAAGCCTCAGATCATTGGGCTCTCATGTTCGTAACACCATATCGTCTTTGATCCAAGTATATTATTTAGTATCGCGTTGATGTATGATTCATCAGCGGCTGTCACAGCTTTCGTTGCTGCAGATCAAATTTTCTAAAGTTGAATTTTTAGTTATTTGATGCACGTTATAGTAGAAGGCGAATTGGGTGTCGCTGATTTGTTATTAAATAATTATTTTTAGTGAGCCCCATTTCCAGACAGCTTGTGGCTGTGTACCCTGCCAGGTTGTACTCCAAAGGTGCCGTCACTAACTATCATCGCAGAGCGGAACCAATTCTTGCCATAACAGTTATCTGGACCTTTAAACCCCATGCAGCCAGCACCTGCGCTCTTAGCTGCGAGGTTGTCAGGCGTCAAAAGCAGCTTGATATTGGCCGAAATCGACGTACAGATCCTATCAGAAGTTTTTCCCTAGGATGAAATGCTGACTGAAGGGGACATACTGGCTCTAAGTTTGTCATCCACTCTTCGGTTGCTTTGGAATAAGCTCCCTAGTTGTGAATTCGGATGAGAGACATGAGAAGAAGATGAAGCTTATGAAGAAGAAGGGAGATCAAGAGGACATGATGGTTTTGCAGGGTACTTCGATGTAAATTCAGCTGAAGCAGCTCCAAAGAGCAATGCCACGAGGCACAACGCGATCGACGACCTCTCTACCTGTAGTAAGAGTCCACGTTCTATCTGTAATCTAATTACCTTACTTCCGTCCAATTCCAACAATAGCCTTCCCTTTCAATACTCTATCTGGAGAATTCTGCTCTACATGCTCAATCATCAAATTCCTCCATTGCTTCCTCTCTTCGGCTGTCAAATCCGCCAACATCGGCGCCAAGAACGGCATAGAGTCCACCGTGAAATCCACAACCTCTGCTGCATCCTCAAATTCACACCACACCGGGATCTCCACCTCCTCGTAATCCTTGAACCCGGCCGCCTCAAAAATGCCTTTCACGACGCCAGGATTGCCGAATGCTTCGTAGCCGTCCGGGATTTTCTTATCTGGGCGAACGATAGAGAGAGGCGTGAGGAGTTCCATCCATTGTGCCTTGACCATGTAGGTGCTTATAAAGACGCCACCTTTCTTTAAGACACGGTGGGATTCTCCCTGCGCTACAGCGTCTAGGAAATAGAGGCAAAAATTGGAAAGGACGTGCGAGCAGCTCTCATCCTCAATCTCGGTCATCTTCTTGGCGTCTAGGATCTTGTACTCGACGTTCTCCCAGCCTTCTTTCTCTCCTCGAGCGATAGTCTGTGCAAGCATACCCGGAGAAAGATCGGACGCTATGATCTGGCATGATTTCGGGAGCGGGGAATGCGAGCCGATGATTGAGGCGGTCAGATCACCCGTGCCGCAGCCGATGTCTAGGATACGAGTGGCGGAGGAGAATGGGACGGCATTGTTTGCGGCGGACGTGATTGCTTTAGCAGCTTGGATTGAGGCATTCTCGTTGGGAAATTGTTTGCTCCAGGCTGCTCCCCAGATCGACCACAAGTCCGGGGGTGCATCTACCGGCATAGCTGCGTTGGAGTCGGGAATAGAGGCTGCGAGTGACTAGATGAGTGCGGTACTTCTTTTGACTTATTATTGTGCGAGACTACCAAGGTTGGAGTTATGGTAACTGGAGATACTTAAATATCTAACCCCCTGTTGTCAGCCCCCTGAATGGTCTTCTTGAATTGGCTAATGGTTACGAGAAAGCGATGATACAAAGTCGCTCGTAACCCCGGCTGATGTAAGAGTTAGTGTACTATCGCTCAGACGTCTAATAACTGCCGCGTATTGCCCTGAAAAGTTATTTAACTTGGCTGTGTTGTCGCGACACCCCGTGGCGAGCCGGCGTTGATTCGAGTGAGAACACGACCGAAGTGATCCAAGCGGCATGGACTTCGAGCGTCTGGAGGCAAGCGTTCCATTCTCTCATAAGCGGGCGTATCGTTATCCCTCTCGGCTCTTCGTGCTCAAAAGGGTTTGATGGGGCAAATTCTGCCTCTCTTCCCTCGCTCCGCTCTGCGATTAGCAGCGGTACTGAGGGATCACGTGATATGGACCGCGACACGTACTAGCGGAGGGTATATATTCAGAGGCTAGAGCACTCCTAGATAGACACGCACAATAAGACTCCTATCAAGAGACACGACTCACAAACCTGACCTCTCTTCTGGTACCTTGAAAGTACAACTGGGCAGGCCATAAGGCAATGGACCTCACTAAACATAATTAACTAAAAAAACCAGCGACATCCGATCCGCCTTTTACTGTAGTAATATTTGTATAGTAATTTAAGATCTTACAAGAGATGAAAAAATACCAGGGCCAGTATCTGATTGAATTGAAAAAGAATGGGTCTTGCAGCATATAGGGAGCTGGTATAGGGCCTGGAGCACTAAAAATCAAGGATTAGCGATCGGAATTTGAGAACTTCCCCTAAACACGCGGACCCGTGGCTGCTATTGGGCCCATCGTGTTGTCCTGACTCCGCAAAATTTCCGACCACTGGACAGCCAATGGAACCCTGTAAAATATCAAGGCGGCGCAATTCAGCCTCCTTGCAGAGCCTAGGATGCTCCATCCCGCAGTTGGATTTGTGGCGGTGTTGCTGACCAGTTTTCCGCATTTTTTCTACCTAGGTAAACAGTGCACCATTTTAACAACGTCGCGATGCTTCTTAGCAACACGATTTTCTTCTTTAGAATTAGGTATCAACCTCATTCTTCTCCTATCATGACTTTTATTTTTGCCTCCAATTTTCGGGTTGAAGTCTCGACTTGCCAAGCTTCCATGATGCGATGCTCCGTCGCTTGTCCTGGAGGATCGTGCGTCCTTCTTCCTCTGAGCTATTTTTGAAAGAAGCTCCTGAGCTTCAATGAAGCCGCACTCTTAGATCTCTATATGAACTATCCATTTGGCGCCTTTTGCTTGGTTTCTCTACATTTTGCAACTAGGTTTTTTATATGGTAAGATTTTTTTCTTTGTTATTCTTTATCATCTCTATTATCTTGGGATCACCCAATTCTTCCAGATGGTTCTCTATATTTTTCTTTTCAGCCTTTTAGTAGATGCGGTATTTGCTGATCAAAATGGCAATTTCCAACCACGAGTATCTTCAAGGATAAGGGCTGGATACCATGCAAAACGGGATGCACCAGCAAATACAACGGCAGTCAAACTCAGTCAAAACTATATAACTACTGTATCGGAAGTCAAAATCTTATCCAATGGCAACGCGACATGGCAGACCTTTAATTTAACATTGGATACTACGTCGCAAATCTCGTAAGACTTAAAGATTATCAATACCCAATTTTTTTGCTGCTGACGTGGATTTATAGATGGGTGGATTGCGTTGAAGAAGGAGGACAAAACGACAGAAACTTGACCCAATTCTGGACTCCTGATCCTGCTACAAAAGAGAGCGATGTTACCTTCGAAATTGCAGGAGACCCCGCCGGCCCTGTCTTCAGAACGATGGTTCAGATTGGTGGTATTAACCAAACGATTTGGTTTGGATGCAATACATTGGAATTCGAATTAAACCCTGATGTCAACTTGAACGGTATTCTTGGCGTATCGTTTAGGAGTCAAAGCTCGGAGGCTTTGAATGATACGATAGGCCCTTCAAGGAATCCGAACGAAGATCCTCCTTTGAATGGACTTGCGGCCCCATACCTCTTAAATAGCACCACCGGTCAGCAAACGGCTTCCTCGGCGGTGACGAAACGGTCCCTTTCAAGTTTTATTGTACCAAGGGACACAAACGGAACGTATAATCCCAATACTAAATTGATAACTTGCGGGAATTCAGACGGAAGTGCAGCATCTAATAACAATACCTCTACAAATAACACCGCCACCAATAGCACTGCTAAATCAAACGATACCACACAACCCATCGAGATCTACGAGGTACCAGTGCCCGGTGCTGCGATGGAAATTGTCCCTCCGATAGGCTCCTCTGCAAATGGGATGAACTTTATGGAAGCTGCAAAACTCAACTGGAAAGTTGACATAACCAAAAAAGACTGGGGCTTCGGCTCAGAAGTTGGTAGCGACGCTGGGTCATTTACCTTCTATCAAGCCACCGATAATTCAAGCTCAATAACCTACATTCCGGTCGCAAATCCACCTCCTTTTTGGGTTGTTGAGGTTCAATCAGTTACAATTGGGAAAGACATGGTGATGAATGGACCTTGGAAAGCTCTCCTTGGTAAACCCTGCTCTCTCCAAAACATGATATCAATCACTGACACCAGAACCTCTATAGATACAACAATCCTTGGCACCTTCCTTCCAAATGACATCTACGACTCGTACACTGACTCTGCCACGGTCATGTGGCCCGATCTGGTGTGCAAAGAAGACGGCACTCTTCCATATCTAGCGACCCCCTATTCCGTCGACTGCAACGCTACTGATATACCCTCCATCACCTTCAACTTTCTCGCCGACTTCGAAACAAATCATACATACTCGGTTGAAATGCCCGGATCACTATTTAAAGGTGGGGTTGCCACGCCCCTCGGCGATTCCGGCCGGCCCCTGCATACAAACACGACAGATTCAAACGGAAATACTCAGAACCCGAACAGTGAATTTTGCGAAGTTCATTTGTATCAGATGGATTCGGAAATGAATATGGATGCGAACGGTAACCCGATTAATGGGTCGGTGCTGTTTGATATGAGGCTTGGGTTACCGTTTATGAGTCTTCAACCACTTTTTTTTGAACAATTTGAGCTGAATGGAGTCAAAGGGGATGGTAAGAGTCCGATTAAGGGGAGAGTTGGGTTTGCACAGAAATGAGGCAATAATCGATAGATATTGTTCAGGGCGTGTTTGGGATTCGGGATTGGAATTATGGATACTTTGCATAGGGATGGGAAAACTGGAGTGTTTGAGTCTTACATCATGGAGTTATGGAGTTATGGCGTTATGGAGTTATGGAGTTATGGTTTGTTTTGTGCTAGGTATAGATAGCGCAAAATATATTCAGCGAGCTTAACGGGGATGCCGCAGGCTTCGCACCTTGACAGCATCCCTCGCCTTCACTCGTGCTACGCAGCCCAACCTTCAGGGATAAATAGCAGCTTATACTCAAGGAATAATTTGGTGCAAGCATTTGCCTTTCTACAGTTTTGTGATCTAGAATGATCCAACACTACGAATCTTTAATTGTTTCCCCCGAAAACTTCCCCCGAAAACCCTCTTTGTTCCGCGGGAGACCGCTGAACCCCCATAGAACTCTACAAACAAATTCCAAATCTTGATCACGTGAATTAAAGTCACGTTTTTCAAGCAAAGCTGCTACGTTTACATCCTAGCGTCTGTAGTTTCTCTTATATAGATCAATCCGAGAGCGCGGAGCTAAAACTTGGCTGGATTTTGCAATATGATATTAGGATCCCCCTCTTCAATTCTGTTGTAGGTAGGTAGGCTAGTGGGAGCGGCACGTGATCATATGCAGCGAATACTAAAACTGAAACAACTCACATTCTAAATTACAGCATACAAGTACGCTGCATATTTATAGGGTCTTTGGTGTATAAAGCTCCCCTAGGCACACAAAGATGTAGAAAAAGCCAAAGTACAATGTGAAATGCCCTTGCAAGTGGTCATTTTTGCATTTTTTATTTTGTGGCAAGATAGACAGGAACAATTGTCTAGAAATGTATTGTGGTGACAAAATTCGGATGCCTGTCTGGGGTCATATCGTGCCTCTCATCAAAAGATGATGAGAAGTGTCGACAGAGTGAGCAGACCTGAGCCAGGCATGAGACGGGGAGTTGGAAGTGCAAACATTCCAATCCATGAGGTCTGAGATTATGTGGACATAATTGAAGGCTTGTCTCACTGACATAGCAAACCGTATTTGTGATACTTCATTGAAAGGAGAAAATCTCATCAGCTGACTAACAACATTTAGCTACCTAGACAATGCTGCACACGTTCAAGTGAATATTTTTATTTTTGCAAACAAAATACCAAATCATACATTTCCCTGATCATATATGTAAGAGCCCTCTAGAAACTAGGTATCAATAACTTGTTCTCAGTAATAACTTTCACAAAGTATCCCTTCACAGAAAGAACACAAAGTGATAATATCTTCTGATACATTGTTCCACTTGAAAATACACATACTTCCAGAACCCAATCAGCCCATAACACCCATCCTGTCGTCGTGGGAGCCTTTCTCCAACCTCAACCTAATCTGCTACCCTCTAACCAAGGTGTTCCAATTCTAGTATGTTCGCAATAAATCCCTCATCTGCAGTTTCATTGATCTCCTCCCTACTACGTCCCTGCAAAATCCATGTCTCCTACGCCTCGTGAATCGGAATTGTTTGTAGCATATAGGAAGCTCTATGTTCAACCGCCCATGGCTTGGTACCGTTCCGATTCTTTGCTGCTGAGCGATGCATGTCAAGATTGAGTTCCAGATACTGTAGGAACAGGCAATCCCATCCCTTGCACAAGCTTGTTGTAGGGCTCGTCACTACTCAAGCAACGCTGTAAAGGATTAGAGCAGCCAGGTTTGTTGGATACCAGCTTTCGTAAGCATATTTCTTTGTGTGTCTAATGGCAAATTAGTATCCGTGCTTGACTGAAGGTTTGTAGATGAGGAGACGAGCTAACTTGTGTACTTTAATAAGAGACACCGGGGTACCTGACACAGGCGTGACAAAGTTTCAAGACATCGGGTTGCGAAGATTGAATGAAAATGGCAAACATAAAGGAGGTTGTACATACCAGTTGATATTCCAGTCATGCCTCGTCAATCCTAGGCCAAGATTCCTTCTCCTGCCTATGAGACTTACTCCTCTCAGGAGATATCATCCGATGACTGTGTTTTGGAAGCGTGGAATTTCTAGGGACCCCCCAAATGTCCACAATGCTTCATCATACTCTTCTCGTTCTATAGGTTTGCTCATCCAAGGTCCCAATTTATCAGCTTGCATCCATGCGAAGAAGTGGAGTGCGGACCCTAGTCCCAATGTGACTTCCACCCTTTTGATATAGTTACTGTCTAAGACTCTCTTGAACAATCCCGAATGAAGCGTGAGCAGGTTCTTATGTATAACTAACTATCTTCTGATCGCGTTTTTTGTTGCCAGTTGAGACAATGACAGTAATATTTTTCGAATCAGCTATGATTCTACGAGAAGTTAGCCTGCCCACAGCCTCTTCCTTTACTATTGTTGGAACTTGTCAAGGTGTTCGAGAAAGTGACATACTCGGTGGTAATGTATCTATGTTCCCAAGCCTCCTGTTGCCCAATGCATTTAACTGTTGTTTCATGGCAAAATCCAACGAAGCACTCACTGTGCGGCTACCAATTCGTCTCTTCTCCATCGCTGAAGGATTTGACACTGTCTGTGATGTATTCGAATAATGTGATTCATTGTTGAGGTCTAAGGCTGGGTCGTATATAATGTATCTGAATAAGTTTAGTGGGACTCGAAGGTCCACTGTTGTGTGGGATATATCTAAATAATCTGAATCGAGGTAGTAAATGCAGGTGGATCCTGAGTGCTCTAAAATGGATGTGGTTAAGCGAATGTCTCGCAGGCTAACCGACACCACAAAGTTACTCGCTCTGTATCTGCTTCTCCAATTCACCGACAAGCGATAGACGACTTGTAAACCGAATTTTCCAGTACTCGTCTTCACTTCCACCGATCGTTTTTGATCTTCATCATCTTCGACAAGTCTTCACCAAACGCAGTCATGGTCAATTACAGGAGAGTTATAGCTCGACAGCGCCGCCGCCACCTTGCTGCTGCTGAAGCTTACCGTGAACTTCAAAAAAATGAGCGCAACAATGCAGCTCAAGCTGGTGCTACGGCCACTACTGCTGTCGATCATGCTAAAAAGGTCAAGAAGTTTGAGTTCGTTGCCAAAACTCAGCGACACTCCCTCCGCTCCGATGCACAGGTAAGCAAGTCGCATGTGGTTACAAGGAGATCGAAAGTTAACATGCTGTAGATCTTCCGTTTCCTTGAACTACCTGCTGAAATCCGACAAATCATCCTCGAGATGCTGCTTGTCGACCACCCTGATTTCGTTCTCTCTAACGTCATCCCTGTCACTGTAGCAATCCCCGACAGCCGGATCCTTTTGGTCAACAGACAAATTTACACCGAAGGGCTCCCGATTCTCTATGGCATGAATGCCTTCCGCTGTGATGAATTGTCTGCTCTCCGACGCTTCGTTGAGCACAAGCCTATTGCTGCACAGCATGTCAAGAAAATCGAGATCTTCCTCCAAGCAAGAGATGACCGCGAAGGCGAGTTCGATCTCTATCAGACATTGATGCTAGACCCAAGCAAGCTCGAGCGCACTCCATTCCAAGATCAACACCACAACCTCGAGTACGCATTGCAACGTTTACCTATGGTTGAGAAGGTACGCGTTGACGCAGAAATCTGGTATCGGGAGGGCGTTCCACTGTCTTACTTCTGCAGTCCATGGGCTGAGAGCTTATATTCTCATCCTGTCAACAGGTGGGACCCAGTTGTTATCACTCATGAGTTCGCAAATCCCGAGTACACTGGACTTCGAACTACCCCTAAGAGTCAATACCTTGTCCATGAGAAAGAAGTTCGACGCTCTTTGATTGCTACAATCTATGCAGTTCGGTTTATGAATAACGCATATCGTCTTTTGAGGAAGTGCAGGACCACAATCGCCAAGCGGAATATCATTGTCATTGACAACAGCAACAACGAGAATTAGGGGCTATGAGGGTGTTATTGACTGCTTTGTTAGGGTCTTTATTAGGGTGTTATCAAGGGCGTTATGAGAGGTACGAAACGGAACACAACTTCATCTTGTATGTGTAGATGGGCAATGAGGTCGCAGCATATTGCATCGGAATTCGCATGACTGTTTAGATAGTCCGAAATGAGAAATTTCTTCTAATAAATCCAAAGGATGCCTAGCTCACAGATCCTACCAGGGTATAACAACTTTTCTTTTGACTTCTTCCCCAATCAACGAGCCCTTCACCGGCTGCAGACAAGAGACATGTGATTCCCGCTTCTCAGTTTCAAAGTGCATCTTGATGCATCTTGCTGCTGCTTTCTCGGGCACATACTCTTGATCTTGCTCGTTTTCTCGGATTCCTTCTTCCTCGATGCCAGCTAACCACTCCATGATCCTTCCAACCACTATTCCGTCCCAGACACCCTCCTTCCTTGGACTTCGAAGCAGTAGCTGGATTGCCTCTCTGCGTAACGCCCGATGCCGATACACCCATCCTACTGTCATCAGAGGGACGATAATTTGCATATCAAACACAAAACCCGTGCCTTCTCTTTCCCCTTGATGAAGTGTCGTCGGCTGCTCTAACAACATCCTCGAAATGGAGATTAATTCCTCCAATTCTTTAGTGTATCGACCTCCATTTCTTAAACCCACACTACAGTTGTTTGACGCAATCGACATATACCCTGCTAGCCAATGCAACCTTAACGTACTCGCAAGCATAAACATATCCTGACCACCTGGGCCCCTCGCCCTCTTCAACAACGGCTGAAATGCCATATCCCACCTTTGATACTCCTTCAACGTCTCATTCTGCTCCTCAAACCTCGGATCAACATCAAAGAACAAATTCGCCGGTCCCCCACAATCCTCTGCATCCCTCATCCCTCCCTCTCTCTTCACCCCCACAGCAAAATTATGCAAACGCATCGTCGACCTCAACCAATGCATGCTCCTCCTAATCACCAACTCCAATATTTCCCTCGCATCCCCTAGCTCCCGAAACTCATCTACCATCTCATCAATACTCTTCTGTCCACAATGCCGATACTGCTCGTGCAAATCCGCGTGCCGTCCATCAGCATACGACATCACCTGAATCTCTAACGCCCCAAACGCACGTAAAATATCATCTTCTACAACGAGGGGATTTTCAGAACCAATGCGCTCGCATTGCCGGACGCCGTTTTGGTCGGGTGTGTAGAAAGACGTGGTCCAGTTGCGGATCAGGCGGAGTCCGGCGTACACTTGCGAGATTGCGGTCTCGTGATAGCCGTGGAAGGACTCGAAGCAGTAGAATAGTAGACAGGCGATTAGGGTGGTTCGTAGATCGTGGCGGCCACCAGCGACGTCGCGGCGCATTAAACAAATTGATTTGTTGTACTGTCGGAATGCAAATTGGTGCCGCAAGGTGCCGATTTCGTTGGGACCAGGAGTGGAGGTTGGGGAGGGGGTTGAGAGGTTTAGGGCCCCAATTGCGATTATGGCGTGCCGGATTGAGGGGGAGGTTTCGCAAGCTTGGAGCATGAGGCGGGTCCAGAGGTCTTTGGTGAAGAGGGTGGAGAGTTGGAGGGAGGTTTGGGTGCAGAAATGCTGGAAGTAGCGGTATTCTTGCTCGTTTTGGAAGAGGGATTGCGCGGGAGGTTTTGAGAGGGTGGAGGTGATTGAGGGAGAGTCTGGGGAGGTGAGGGGCGAGGTTGGAGAACTGGGGCTTTGAGCGTCATGGCTTTTGGGGACGAGAGTTCGTGATGATGTACCTAGGGGAGGGGATTTGGATGATGGTCTCGTGATGTAGCCGTCGCATTGATGGCCGAACTTTATACAACGCTGACATTGGGGTTTTGTCTCATCGCATTTGACTCGCCGTATTCTAATCAGGAATCAGTCATATCTCAAGGAAAGAGACGAGGCCGGCTCAGCCTCGTTGCAATTAGCACGAACTTGCATGTCTGACATCCTGTTTTCACCTTGGGCTTGCTGGCTCTCGTCCTCTTGATCCTATTTTCTGTTCCCGTAGAAGTATCTGGACTTCCCCCATCCATAATGCTGCAGAACTGTCATAGACCGCATACGAGTCAGCAAGAAATGCGGGGTCCCGGCAGCCTTACATATGAATGCTTAAGCAGAATCTAACAGGCAGCAGTCTCGCCGCGATATCTTCTTTTTAGATGATTTCCGCACGAACCCACGAATGATTCGTTGGTGATCCGAAGCACTTATTATCGGAGAGCAAATGAGGATGTCGTGACCGCGATCAGACGGAGGGAGGAAAGTTGGCTGCCCCCAGATCGACATAAGCGCTTACTCATCTAGGTACTCGGAACGACAGACCAATAGACAGGGGCAACTCGTTCCCCTCGTACCGGAGGTAGGTCAATGCAACAAATAATATCACCGAGCCTATATATAGCTCGCATCCGTTGGGGATATGAACCCGAAGTTGTGCATAGTGGCGCTTTGCATAGTGGCTAAAATTGATCTTCACAACTGACTTTCATCGGAATGCGGAAATATACGCTTATTGAAAGTCAATCAGCAAGTATTGACTAAACATCTTTTTTGGAATTTCTAGTCTTGACGCTAGAGAACTGTGGATCCTTAGTGATACGATGGTCAAGGACGAAGTGGGTTTCCATCAAATGCGTCAGACAGTTGGGTTACATAGGCTGAGCAACCCGAAATTTTCTAAGGAGGGTACAAAATCTGTAAAGAGTTTTGACAAGATTGGCAAGCTCATGCAAAGTCTAATCTGACACTCTCTACTGCCAAAGGCGCGCTAATGCGACGACACATGTATAGATCTTCGTAATCGACTACCAACTCCTTCCTCGAAACTGAGTGATCGACTTCCAAAACTTCCGGAGAGACTTTTCCTTGCACGTATATATCCATTTCCGAGGACTAATTGGAAGTATTTGTCATAATTATGATGTGTGCACGGTCGCTGAACTACCTAGCAAGAGTTCGAGGTCAATGACCGTTAGAATATTTGATATGAATACTTATTTACTCGAAACGAAAGCCAAAACTGAACGAGAACTTGGTTACCGGGAATTAAACTAGATGATTAAAAAATTGACTTGATTGAAAGCTGCTCTTTCCCTTAACTGATCTATCAATCTTGGTTAGAAAACCATGCCCTCAAATCCAATAAACTTCTGACTGTAAGACCTATTTCCTGACCGGAATCTCGACACCTTTCACCTATCAAACTCACATAATCCCGTGCCGTACTTGCTTAAGCCGGCTCAGACCCAGCTCAATTTCGACTTATATCTACTTAGATATACTTATCAATCTTGCCAAACGTCGTTAATTCATCCATAAAACTAATATAAATATTAGATTTTTGTTATATATGGAATGCTTATTACAAAATAATAAAATGTATGCAGTAAATACCCACCTCTTTATATATTAATCGCTAATCTCTGCTTTCTCAACTATATCCAGCCCCCCGTACCACAGATTTCTAGTGTCATTCTATTATACTATAACTCTAGCGTTATTTTGCAACAGTTTTAATCTTTTATATCGAAAAACCCTTCATTAAAAGTTGTAGTAAAGATATACAAGATTACTTTATTAAAGAAATAATAATTTATTTGTTATTTAGTTGGTCAGCTTGTTTAATTACTAGACTAGCTTGATTGGCTCTGAGGCTACTAAAAGTCAAAATCCTGGAAATTCTATAATTCAAAGTATATTTGTTGTCTAATTAGCCAAGAACAATATTTTCCATAATAGCACACCTTTCAAATTGACAAATATCGTTGTTCTTGAACAAGCTTGATGCTTATACAAGGAGAACAAATGGCCCTTCGGAGTTTCTACAGTCTTCTACGGAATGTGTCACGGAGCAGTAAGCCACGTGCTAGGGCTTATCACGTGATGTGCGCGGCGCAGCGCTCAGAGGCTTAGGCGATAAATACTCTCGTTTGACTGGAGCACTACTCAGTTCTATAGAATATCATCATATACGTCACTTCATTGATACGAGCACTATACAACGTGACAGAATGCCAATGAGAACGATGTGTAGAGCGCAATTGGTGTGCCATTAATCACCTGGAGACGGATACGAGTCCTTGAACGTCGATATGGGAGGAATTGACACCAATATTGCCGCTGCCGCTCTTGCGATTGCACTCGTCGCATTTGTCACAGCCCTCGGTCAACTTCTGCAACAATATTTTGCGACTGCGGATGGCTATCGAAGGTGTCAGAGGTCGGTTATGGGAGAGTGGGCAACAAAGACGCGTCTAAGGTGGCGTTGGAGAGAGTTCCGATTTGAAACGCTATATACCACTCCAGAATTCTCCATGACTGCGGGTATGCTGGGCATATCAAACCACATCTTGATAGAAGGTTCAACAGAATCTAGAACCCTCTCGCTAGGCCCTGCGTTTGGATCTTCTCCCAGCGATATCCGGCATAGCAATGAAACTGTTTCTTGGGTGTCACTTCTCAATCAGCTACATCTTTCCAGCGCTCGAAATGGTGCCTGTGATACTGAGGGGATTAGTCTCCCAGCACTCACGTTACAAGAGCGCTCATGGGATTTTCAGTTGCCAGATATTGTCCGACCGTTAGGGGTTTGTTCGGTATCTGATATAGCCATTATTGCCCGACGTTTGGGAATGCGCTGGAAGGATTTCCGCCCCTTTGAGGGGAGCTTGAAGGCAGAGGGCTACTCTCAATTCATGACATCCACGAATGTCCGGTCCCTCGGAATTGTGTTACAATACAATTATGCTTGGAAGGAGGAATGGCAGCCCACATTCAGACTGGGGATGATTCGGGGTTTCAAGAGACAGCAGGAGGAAAGATATGTGCCAACAGCAACAGCGGATCGCCTCGGCTTTGGGATCCTGAGCGGTTCGATGGATCTCAATGTACCTGACCTCATCATTGGCACACAGCAGGAAATCTTGGCGACGCTTAATGTCTTAGATGAATCAGGGAAATCTGCAGCTTCTTTGCGTGATTTATATAAAGATAATCTCGACTACCATCTCCGTACTGCTGACTTAGTGGCCATGACTACAATAATGGCACGGCTTCGGGGCCGATCCCATGTCCAGGTGCCTGCTCCGAGTGAAAATTTGTATGGGTTTACCACGACTGGCAAGGGCCGCCGAGCTTTTCGCATTTGCCTCCAAAAATACCTAGAAGATCGCCGTTACACAAAGTTTGAGCATTCTCCAATAGTGCTTTCAACCTGTCAGCATCTTTTCGAAACCTGGAAGGAGTGGGAATGTCAGGCTTTCAATTCTGCATACGCAGATCAAATACCTACCTGGCTTCTGCCTTCATATCTAGACGCTGTCAACGATGAGTTCGACAAGTGTACGAACTGGATTGTTAATAAACAAATCCTTTCATATCGAAAATTGCTTGGTGCACATATTCGCCACGGGATATTTCGTCCTGATGGAGAGACCGGACTTTCGACTGTCCAGCATCCAGACTACGAAGCTGATGTTGAAGGTTACTTCGCGGCATGGCCTAAGATATTGGCAGATCTAGCAGATGGTCAGGATGAAGTTCGCGAGGAGGTCTTCTTTGACGTATGGATAGTTATGTTGTTCCGAGCTTGTTGCTGGGGTGCCTGCCATTTCTTTATTCCTGGGGAGCGTGCACCGTCAGCATACTACGGCAGTCAGTTGCCTGTGTATATAGGATGATCTAAGGACATAGAGAATAATCAATACAGCCGAGAGTTTCTACTACTATACTCATCTGACTTTATCTCTATTAAAAAGAACTTTGATGTTCTTAAAATATTTATTTAAAAAATATATATAAAAACAAAGGTTTTATTACTAAATATTTAAAATATTTAAAAATAATAATAATAATAATATATATATATATATA
>Ga0182030_10007489_pt1 | contig 22753 bp, 15 predicted proteins | sample 812S3MmetaG_FD_121299 | JGI IMG/M metagenome (GOLD analysis project Ga0182030, IMG submission 121299) | Permafrost microbial communities from Stordalen Mire, Sweden - 812S3M metaG (Illumina Assembly) | ecosystem: Environmental > Terrestrial > Soil > Wetlands > Permafrost | place: Sweden...
CGCCGAACTCCAGCTCGCGCCCAACGAAACCCGGGCTCATTACCGGCTCGCCCAGGCGCTCGAACAACAAAACCAGTTCGCCGCCGCCGCCGCCCACTATCAGGCCGCCTTGAACCTCGCCACCAATTTCCCCGAAGCCGCCGCCGCCCTCGCCCGGATCCGCTCCGCCCATCCCGAATTGCCGCCGCGCGAACCGCTCGACATCCCCCGTTGATTCTGAAAGACTGCGCGCCCGTGAAACAGTCAATTGTCACCTTGGACATGGAAGGCGTCCTCACGCCCGAAATCTGGATCGCCGTCGCCGAAAAGACCCGCGTTCCCGAGCTCCGCCGCACCACCCGCGACGAGCCGGACTACGACAAACTCATGCGCGGCCGCCTCGCCATCCTGGACCAGCACGGCATCAAACTTTCCGATATTCAGAACGTCATCGGCTCGCTTAATCCGCTGCCCGGCGCCAAGGAATTCCTCGACCAGCTCCGCGCCCTCGTGCAGGTCATCATCCTGTCCGACACCTTCGAGCAATTCGCCGCGCCGCTGTTGCGCCAGTTGAATTATCCCACCCTCCTCTGCCACCGGCTCATCGTGGAAAATGACCGCGTCGTCGATTACCAGCTCCGTCTCCGCGAACAAAAGCGCGAGGCCGTGGCCGCCTTCCGCCGCCTGAACTACCACGTCATCTCCGCCGGCGATTCCTACAACGACACCGCCATGCTCAAGGAAGCCAACGCCGGCTTCCTCATCCACGCGCCGGATAACGTGAAAAAAGAGTTTCCCCAGTTCCCCGCCGTGGAGTCCCACGCCGAATTGCTCAAGCTCATCCAGGGAGCCTTGTAAATGCCCACCCGCCGCGGCTCATTCAAACTCTTTACGCTCGCCGGCATTGGCGTTTACGTCCATTGGCTCTGGTTCCTCGTCGCCGTCTATTCCATCCAGTTCCGGACCCACGAGTATTCCTCCCTGGGTTGGAACGTGGCGGAATACCTTGCCCTGTTCCTCATCGTCTTGATTCATGAATTCGGCCATCAGCTCGCCTGCCGCTCCGTCGGCGGCCAGACCCACGACATCATCCTCTGGCCTCTGGGCGGCGTGGCGTACGTCACCCCACCGCAGCGTCCGGGCGCCCAGCTCTGGAGCATCGCCGCCGGGCCGCTGGTCAACGTGGTCCTCGTCCCTGTCCTGACCGTGCTCCTGGTTCTGGCCGGCGGACATCTGAGCATCACCACCCCCGAGCCAAATGAAGTCGCCTTGTTCCTGAACAACGTCTGGTTCATCAACTTCGTCCTGCTCGTCTTCAACATGATGCCCGTTTACCCGCTCGACGGCGGACAGATTTTGCGTTCGCTCCTGTGGTTTGTCTTTGGCCGGGCCAATAGTTTGTTCGCCGCCAGCATCATCGGCTTGTTCGGCGTGGCGGGATTGGTCCTCCTCGCCATTCTGGTTCGCTCCATCTGGCTGGGCATCATGGCGGCGTTCATTCTCATGAACTGCTGGAGCGGCTTGAAACAGGCCCGCGCCCTCGCCCGCGTTGCCAAGCTCCCCCGCCGCGATGGCTTCGCCTGTCCCTCCTGCAAAACCCGCCCTCCGCTCGGCGAACTCTGGCGCTGCGGCCACTGCGGCCAGCCTTTCGACACCTTCCTCACCCAAGGCGTTTGTCCGCACTGCGGCACCCACTTCCAAGCCACCCAATGCCTCGATTGCGGCAGTTCCGCCCCCTTCGCCGCCTGGAACCCCTCCGGTGCGGAGTCCGCGCGGAACCCGTAAACTGCGGAGTACCGGTCTCCTGAAAAGGCGGATCGCTTCAGTTGAATAATGAATTAACCACAGATGCACATAGATTCGAAACCGGAACCCGGTCGTTCAGAGCGGCACACCCATTGGTGAGTGGTCCAGGCTCCAAGCAGGCCCCAACAAGCCCAGTTCATCTGGGTTAATTTGAAATGGTCTTTGCAATTTACCCAAAACAATTGGCGATGATTTGCCCTTCGCTGCAACCATCCTACCAATTCAGAATTAATTCGCGAAAATTCGTGCAATTCGCGTCAAACTCTTCCGTTTTAAATCTGTGTCGATCTGTGTTCATCTGTGGTTTAAACGAATCGTTCCGGCTTTAGTCTTCCGCCTTGAACGCCCGCGAAATCAAATCCCGCACCGCCTGCCTCGGATTCTTCCCCTCGTAAAGCATCGCGTAAACCTCGTCGATCACCGGCGTGGACACATTCTTCTGTCGCGCCAGCCGATACGCCGAACGCGTCGTGGGATAGCCCTCCGCCAGCTTCGGGTGCGACTCCATAATGGCCGCCAGCGTTTCGCCGCGCCCCAGCCGCTCGCCCAGATCGTGGTTGCGGCTTTGCCGCGAAAAACACGTCAGCATCAGGTCCCCCAGGCCGCTCAAGCCCGTAAACGTCTCCGCCTGCGCGCCGCACGCCACCCCCAACCGCCGCAGCTCCACCAGCGACCGCGTCACCAGCCCCGCCTTGGTATTGTCACCGTACCCCAGCCCGTCGCCCACCCCGGCCGCAATCGCAATGATGTTTTTCAGCGCCCCGCCGTATTCCACGCCCAGCACGTCCCGGCTCCGATAAATCCGGAACTCCGGCCGGTGAAACAGCCCCTGCACCGTCTTCGCCGTCTCCTCGCTTTCGCAGGCGCACACCACCGACGTCGGCACCCCCAGCGCCACTTCGCGCGCAAAGCTCGGACCCGACAGCGCCGCCACCCGGTCCGCCGGCGCCAGCTCGCGCAAAATCCGGCTCATCGTCTCGCCTGTCTCGTACTCGATCCCCTTGGTCACGCTTACCAACACCGCCGGGTGCCCCTTCAGCCGGGCCGCCACCTCGCGGAAGAATTGCGACGGAATCGCCATCACGAGCACTTCGCGGTCGCCCGTCGCCTTGGCAAAATCCGGTTCTGTCTTCCAATCCGTCGGCAGCGCCACGCCCGGCAGCAGCTTTTCGCTATGGCCCTGCTGCAACTCGGCCAGCAGCGGCGCGTTGATGTCCCACAACACCACGGAATTGCCGTTTTCGTGCAGGACCTTGGCCAGCGCCGCGCCCCACGCGCCCGCGCCCAGAACACAGATTCTCATAGATGAAAGGTGATTATTTTGCCGCCGTTTCCGGCTTCTTGCCAAACCGGTTTTCCGTGCCGGCCAGGAGCCGTTGAATATTGGATTTGTGTTTGTAGATCGCCAGCGCCCCGAGCGCCGTCGTCACGCTCCCCAGCAGCACATTGTGCGGCGGCATGACCCAGACCGCCACCGGCAGCGCCACCGCCCCCGCGATGGACCCCACGGAAATATACCGCGTGACCACCACCGCGAGAAGGAACACCGCCAGCGCAATCAGCAACGCCCACGGCGCCAGTGCCAGAAAAACCCCCGCCGTCGTGGCGACGCCTTTGCCGCCCTTGAACTTGAGCCAGCACGTGTAATTGTGCCCCAGCACCGCAAAAAAACCACCCAGCACGTAAAACCGCATCTGCAGCTCCGCCGGTTCGGCTTGAAAATAAACCAGCATTCCGGACGCATGCGCCGCGAATTGATTGAATATCCAGACCGGCAGACAGGCGCAGGCCACGTAACCCTTCGCCGCGTCCAGCAGCAACACCAGCACGCCCACCGGCTTGCCCAGCACGCGCATGGCGTTGGTGGCGCCGATATTGCCGCTGCCCACCGTGCGAATATCAATGCCCCTGGCCTTGGCAGCCAAAAATCCAAACGGTATCGAGCCCAGCAAATAGGCCCCCACCGCCACCAGGATGTAACAAAAAACCGGCACAACCGATTCTATGAACCCGGCCTCCCAACTTCAAAGTCCAAATAAATGCCAACCGCTACCGGACCAGCACCGTCCGATAAAACTGCGTAGGCGCGCTCTTCACCGCCGGAAGGCTTAATTCAAACACACCGTTGACCGGCGAATTCGTACTGACACTGGTCCAGTTCACCAAATCTGGTGAAGCTTGGACCGCGTAAGCATGGCCGTCATACCCGCTGAATTCCACCAGCACCTGTCCGTTGCTCGAAATCATTGTCCCCCACGGATCCATCCGCAGCCGCGGCAGAAGCTGGCTCGGAATCGCTTCGTAAGCCTGATCATTGATGGTGTATTCCTGTTGTGATGCCGCGTTAAGATTCAAAAACGGCGATTCCACCGTCAGTTGCGGCGCCGCCAGAATATCGCCAATCCCGTGGAACTCCTGACCGAGGAACACTGCCTTCGCCGATTCGATTGCGTTCCCAATCATTACCGCTTGCGCAGAATTGGACGAAATCACCACCGAACTGTATTGGGGAGGTTGGGGAGGGATGCCGGGGAAAGCGTACTCCAAGATGTTGGTCAAGGCAGTAAGCCCATCCAACTCCATCGCCCAAGCAGTGGGATCCGGATCGCTCACGGGAAACTGCAACTGCAAATCATTCGTGCTGAGGGTAGCCGCCAGCAAACTCACCAATTGCCAGTCGTTCACGGGCGCGGATGCCGTCGCATCCGCGTATGCACCCGCGACTTCATCTTGCAGCCAGTCGCCCGTCCATGCCGTCCACGTCGCCAGACCGTTGGTAAAACCCGTATATGCCAAGATATTCGTGGATTTGAGATAAATGGTCTGCCACGGCGTGCCGCGATGCACCTGGCCAAGCCAGCTCAAACTCCACGTCTGCCCGGTCGGGAAGCTCCAACCATCCGGGGTCCAAACCAGCGGATCTTTGTACGCCAGATTATACGCGTTCCCATCCGCACCGGCCACGGCCGCCAATTGGCCTGGACGGCCCCAAGGCTGGTAACGACCCATAAGCGGCGTCGCTGGAGGCATTGGCAACGGTTGCTCCACAGGATCGTCACTGTGCATCCAAGCGCCGTTCGTCCAGACTTGTCGCCCGGTCCAAATCGCCGGTGAACCAATTAGGCCATTCAAGTCACTGGTCAGGTAGTGCACCAACGGATCATTTGCCTGCAAAAGCAACGACGCATACACCGTTCGCGACGGCATGTAGGGCGCCTGAATGCTCATCTGGCGGTTCACATACGTCTTTCCTTCATAGGTGAAAGTGGGTGTAAAAAATCCATTGAAGAAAGCGGCTTCTGCTGCCGGCGTTATTTGCCCCATCGGAGTCGTCAAACCGCTCCATTCCCCGCCGATCGGCATTTGCGCGATCGGTGTCGACCCGTAGGGAGCTGGAGGGTGGCCCGATATGTACAGTTGATTGCGCACCCCAAACGGAACCATTGACGCGGTCCAGAGCACATTTGTGCTCCATTGATAAAAAATGCCACCTGCCGAATAATTCGGGTCCGCCAAGGCTTGGTTCAAACCACAGCTCACCCACGAACAAAACTGAACGTAATCTATCACGTTGCTGCCATCCAAAATATACGCCTGCAGGTAATTCGTAACCGCCAGCCCAAACTGATCCAAGTTACTCACCCCGGGCTGGAATGTGCCGTTGACGAAATTGTGGCTCGCGAAATTATACACCAGCGGGTTTTGGAATAGTAATCCCCAGTTGAAATAGAGAAACGACGGCGCCTGTGGCAGTATGTTCGGCGCGGTGCCGCTCCATTGCGAACCCGGCCAGGCATTGATTACCACATTTGTGTAAAAATTGGTGGGCGAAAAGTCCGAGTGCAAAGGCCATACGTAATACCCATTGGTCATGACTTCGTTCAGGAAGTCCGACACCACCACTTGCAACGGCCGAGGGTAGGCGGCGTTGTACGGATTCCAGAACGAAATTCCCACCTCGTTCGTGGTGGGGCCAATGATGTACGCCTGGTTGGTTGCGTAGTTCGCCGTGGCCGGATCCAGCGAAGTCCGGTCCAACATCAGCTTCCGCGTCACTTGCGCGGAGCTGATGAGGGAAAGCTGGTTGAAATTTGGCAGTCCCTGCTTGGCCCCAATGACCCAGGGCACGCCATACACATTCACCGGCCCGTTGGCGTCGGCCACCGGATCCATCCCGGCAAAATCCGCCAGCGCCGCCGGGGCATACGGCGTGGACAACTGCGGGTCGGACGTCCCGGACACATTCGTCACCTGCTGATAACCGCAAATATAAACGTCGCCCGCCGCATCCGCCGCAAACAGCGGCCGGAAGACACTCGGGTAAAAATTCGTGTTTTCCGCATCCAGAATATTGGCCGTCACCTGCAGCAGCCGATGCACCGCCGGCGTGTATTGATTCGTGGGATAAATTTGAATCTGGCTGAGATTGACATTCAACTGCGACGACAACAACCGGCTGGCTACGTTCGTAAAAAAGCTGATCGGAGTGGTGGTGTCGAACGTCGGATCGGCCCTCACTAGCCCCGGCCGGAAAAGCATCATTGCCAGGCCCAGCGCCACCCCAAGCCAACGCCAGCCCCGCAAGCCACGGTTTTCGCGGGGCCAACTTCTGATTTTCCCCGGCGCTTCGCCGGCGACAATTTGCATTTGAACCCCATTGAATCCCGCCCCCCGAAAAATGCAATCGAAATTCGCCACCCGCAAACCTCCGAGGTCGCCATTTATGGCGCTCAACGCGGCCGCCGTATGGTTCGACCGAATGGACCGCACGCATCACGGTGCACGATGAAGCGACCTGGACGTCGCGTTCCGGGCGCATGGCAACTGACTCGTTCCTGCCAGGAAGAAGGCCGGGATGAGAATTCCCCGAACAAACGTTCACGCGTTGAACCCCTGAACCGCAAAAGAAACATTCAACATTCAACATTCGGGCTTCGTTCAGGGTTGGAAGTTGAATGTGGAATGTGGAATGTTTTCTGGTTCATGGGAAGGGCCGGGGTGAGGTGCTTGTCCATCCATCTTTGGGTTCATGGGGCGAGCGTTAAACCATTTCGCCCAAATTGTTTCCAGTACTTCAATGCTTGAGTTTTTCAACAATCCGCAGGCAGTCGAGGTGACATACATTCAGCCGGCCGCGCCCTGCCTTCTGAGCCCACGGTTTCCCGCTTACCCATTATAAACGTCGAGGGACCGGTTCCGACCGTTAGCCGCTAACGAAAAATCGTCCAAACGACGCATTTTTCGCTCCCGGCGCCCCTTGACGACCCTCAGAACGTGTTAAGCTTTCCTTGGCGGGACCGCTTCCCGCTGCGATGGAAATGCCTCGTGCCATCGTCGAAATCGGCATGGCGGCTCTCCCCGCCAGCGTTCCCTCGTTGTTTTGTTACCACCGAATGGCTGGCGCGCTGAACCGCGCCGTACGCCCCGCAAAACCCCCGAAAAGCCAACCTGAAATTTTCGCAAAACCCCTGCAAAACCCGCTATCGTCAACCCTCGTCAACCCTGAATTTTTTTTCTGTCATTCGGCCGCCGGCTTTGCCTTCCCGCGCCGCATCCGCCATTCCCTCTTGAGCGGTTTATGCGCCACCCTCCTGCTCAGCCTCGCCCTCTGCACTTGCGGACAATGGGCCGAACCGCCGCTCGCTCCCGATGCTTCCCGGCTGGCCCATTGGATCCTCGCCCAGCAATGCACGAATTCCGCGCTCCCCAGCTACGGCGGCATGAAAGCCTCACCCGACCCCGCAATCATTGGCCCGGATGGCCAGCCCGAGTGCGGCATCAGCCCTTATTTCGCCAATCTCGCCATCCTGGGCCTCCTGCGCGCCCAGGCCCCCGGCGCCGCCCGCGCGGCGGATTTGTGGGTCCGCTGGTACCTTGCGCACCTCGATTCCCAAAGCGCTCCCGACGGCGTTCCCTGCGACCATTTCTGCCGTCCAGATGGCGCGGGCGAGACCAACTGCGTCAAATCCGGCGACCCTCTGCTATGCCGTCATAACGATGCCACGGACAGCGCCGCCGCCACGTTCTTCTCCGTCCTGTGGGCCGCGAGTCAAGCCAAACCACCCGACGTCCCCTCCCCGCCAGACCGGAAGCGGCAAGTGGAAGCGCTCGCCGCCGTGCTCCTGAAACTGCAGCAGGCCGACGGCCTTTGCTGGGCCAAAGCCGACTACCGGGTGAAATACTTGGAAGACAACAGCGAAGTGTTTGCCGGCTTGCGCGATCTCGCGGCCTGGGAACACGCGGCCGGCCACGATTCCGCGCGCGCCGCGTTCTATCAACACGCGGCGGAAGGCGTCCAACATGGCATTCTCAACGAACTCTGGGACCCGCATGCGCAACTATTCCGGGTGGCCAAGTTCGAAGATGGCGGCCGTCCAGCCACCGATCTCGGCAAGTGGTATCCGGACACCCAGGCCCAGTTCTGGCCGGTGCTCTTTGACGTGGTGGCCGCGGACGCTCCCGCCACCCGGGCTGTGGTGGCCACCGTCAACGCCCATTGGAATGGCCGTAAACAGCCGGACTGGGCGGTGGATCCGGGACACGTCAACCAAGGCTGGCTCGAAGCCGGTGTTGCGTGCGCCATGCTGCGGAGCGGGCAGGTCCAACCGGTGCAAACCTTCGTTGCCTCCGCCCGGCGCCTGAAATTCCGCGCCACCGGTTTTGCCGGCCCATTCAACGTAGCCGACGCCGCCTGGCTCTTGCAGATTTTGACGCAACTGCCACCGCAACCCACACCGCAATGAGGAAAAATCCCGCCTCCTTGGCAATTTTTATTGAGCGGGCGCCCCGCGCCCTTCCCCCGCGCCCCGCCAAATGGCCCTCAGTTGGGCTTCGGCTCGTAATCCGTCTTGGCCTCGAAATGAAGCAATTCGCTGATTCGTTTTTCCAGCCGGCCCAAATCGAGCGGCTTGGTGAAGAAATCGTCGGCCTGCATCGCGGCGCTGCGTTTGGTGACGTCCCCGGTGAGGGCGCTCATGAAGATGATCGGGATCTTCTTGGTGGCCGGCTGGCGCCGCAGGATCTCGCACACGGACAGTCCATCCAAGTCCGGCAGGAGAATGTCCAACAGGATGAGATTGGGTTTCAGCGTGCGTGCCTGGCTCAGGGCATGCACCCCGTCGTTAGCCACGATCAGCTCGTAGCCGTGGCCCGCGAGTTTGTATTGCAACAACTCGATAAAGTCGTCTTCGTCATCCACGATGAGTATGCGCGGGACCATGCTCACAATTTAGCTCATCCCCGGTGAATTACAAAGTCGGTCAGGTTAATTATTCGTTACGAACAGGTAACGGAAACCGATGGGATGGTTCAGAAGATTTAATCCAGTCTGCCGGTTGCCCACGCCTTTCGCCCTGTGCCGGCGACGATTGCCTGTCGGAACGGCGCTCGCCCGGTCCGCCTCGCGCCTCAGGCTTTCTGGTTCTCCACCTGCCGGGTGATTTCAAAGGCCAGGTCCAGCGCGCGACGGGCGGACTCGCCGCTGACGATGGGCACCTGCTTTTCCCGGACACAGTCCACAAAGCTCTGCAATTCCAGCTTGAGCGGTTCGTCCTTGGCGATGGGCACCGGTTCCCGCACAATCTTCTTGCCCATATACTCGTTCACGATGGCGGAGCCCTTCCCGACGCCCAGCTTCGAGGCGAGGATCTTCTTCAGCAGCGGCGTTTCCGGCTCGCCATCGCGGGCCAGGCGGTAAATGAACCCTTCCTGTGCCCGGTAATCCAGCGAGATGTAGCACGGGTTCGTAGGGCCGCTGAACACGCGGATCTTGCGCATTCCCTCGGGGCTGATGCGGCTGACGGTGAGGTTGGCAATGCAGCCGTTGGCAAAATGAAGGCGCGCGTTGGCGATGTCGGCGCTTTTACTCAACACCGGAATGCCCACCGCTTCCACACTCTTGACCGGCGACTTCACGAACGCCAGCACGATGTCGAGATCGTGGATCATCAGGTCCAGCACCACGCCGATGTCCGTGGAGCGGGCCGGAAAAAGCGACAGCCGGTGGCACTCGATGAACTTGGGCTCGGTGGCCACTTGTTCGAGATATTTGAAAACCGGGTTGAAGCGCTCCACGTGGCCCACCTGCAACACGCAACGGTTCCGCTGCGCCAGTTCGCACAACTCGGCCGCCTCCGCCGAACTGTCGGTCATCGGCTTCTCCACCAGGATGTGCTTGCCTTGGGCCAGCAACCCGCGGGCGATTTCAAAGTGCGTGGACGTCGGCGTGGCAATGTTCAGCGCGTCGCTGGCGGCGGCGGCTTCCGCGATCGAGGCGAAAACCTTCAGCTTGTGCTTCTCCGCAATCTTGCGGGCCGCTTCGGCGTTGGCGTCGAAGATGCCGGTCAGTTCCACCTGCCCGGCGGCTTGGAGTTCGGAATAAATGCGGGCGTGATGCTGGCCGAGCGAACCGGTGCCCAGCACGGCGACTTTGACTTTGACCATGGGCGAAGTTTGCCAGAATCGCCCCACCCCCGCAAATCGTTCCCGCTCGCGCGGCGGAAGTTTGAGTCTTCCCGCGCCGGCCGGTACACTCCCGCCGAAGCAACACCCGAAACGAAGTAACACATGAGCATGAAATTATTTACGGCAGTCGCCCTCCTCGCGGGGGCCATCCAGTTGGCCGGTGCAGCGGACTGGGTGAATATCTCCGATCCGCTCGTCGCGGCCGTCACCAATGGCGGCACGCCCATTCCCTGGCCGGGAAACACCGCCGGCGTGGCGGTGGATCGCACCCGCGGCATGCTGTACGTGGATGTCTGCAACGTGGGCCTGTGGCAGAGCTCCGATCATGGCCGGACCTTCAGCCCAGTGGCGCCGGGGCAGATCAGCGGACGCTGCGAGTTCGGTTACGCGATCAACTGTGATCCCGCCGGCGGACGCATGGCCTGTCTGCTGCTCGACGGCAAAGGCGGCATGACCTTGGACGGCGGCCAGACCTGGCACTCCTTCGCCCCCATGGGCCGCAACTGGGAATATGGCGCCGTGGACTGGTCCGATCCCCGGGCGCGCGCCATCTTTGCCGACCGCCATGAAAGCGATGGCGAGAAATACGTTTCCGCAGACGCGGGAGCGTCCTGGCGGTTTATCGGCAAGCACCCGGAGTTCACATCCCTCGGGATTTTTGACGCCCGCACGCTGGTGGCCGGCACCGCGTCCGGTATTTTGCGCAGCACGGATGCCGGCGAGACTTGGACCAATATTTCCACGCTCCATCCCGTGGGCCGGTTGGCCGTTTATTTCAACGGACGGACTTACTGGCTGGCCAAAGAGGGAATCATTGTCAGCCAGGACAAGGGCGCGACCTGGCAGCCGCTCGGGGCTCCGGTGAACGCCGGCTGGGGTCCGCTCTTTGGCAAGGATGCGCGGCACATCGTGGTAGCGGACTTCCAAGGCTTCCTGCAAAGCGCCGACGGCGGCCAGACCTGGCGGCGACTCGCGCCGTTGCCGCCCTTTGCGGGAGGTTTGGTGCCGAAGCTGCCGGGGCAGTTCCTGAGCATCGCGTGGGATCCAAACGCCAACCTGCTTTACGCCTCGCGCATGGGGAGTGCCACCTACCGGCTTCCGCTGGACGGCACTGCGGAAAAGTGAATTTTCTGACGGCGCAATATTTACAAATGACGTGGCGGCCGGGACCGGATTTGCTAAATTCACCGAACAATGAACCCACAAACAACCTCGAACCTTGACGCGGCAACCCGCAGCGTCAAAATTCATTCTGGAAAACTCTCTGCCTTGCCGTGGCGCTCGGCGGTCCTTGCGCTCAGCCTGGCATTCCTTCCCGCGGCGCACGCCCAACTGAAGCTTCCGAACGTCATCGCCGACCACATGGTCTTGCAGCAGCAACAGGCCAACCCGATCTGGGGCTGGGACAATCCCGGCACCAAGATCACGGTGTCCTTCGCGGGCAAGAGCTATGACACCACCGCGGGCGATGATGGCAAATGGCAGGTGAGCCTGGATCCGCAGCCGGCCAACGCCTCTTCCCAGACGCTCACCGTGACCGGCTCATCGACGCGCGAAGTCCAGGACGTGCTGATTGGCGAGGTGTGGCTGTGCTCCGGGCAGTCGAACATGGAAATGGGCGTCGGCATGGCGGCCAACGGCGCCGACGAAATCGCGCATGCCGACCATCCTGAGATTCGCCTGTTGATGGTGCCCAACCGCTGGACGCCGGAGCCGCAAGCGGACATGGACGGGAATTGGAAGGTGTGTTCTCCCACCACGGTGGCGGAAGGCGGCTGGAATGGTTTTTCCGCGGCGGCTTATTACTTCGGCCGGGAACTTCACGCCAAGCTCGGCGTGCCGGTGGGGTTGATCGAGCCGGATTGGGGCGGCACGCGCATCGAATCATGGACGGCGCCAGAGGGTTTTGCCGCTGAACCGGCGTTGCGACACGATTACGAGCTGCTGGAGCTAGGCAATTCGCACACAGCGGTGCATCAGCAGCGCCTGGGACAATTTCTCGACCAAACGGCGGAATGGCTGGACGCGGCGCGAAAGTCTTTGACCAACCAAACACTCGTGCCCCAGATGCCGGCGTACCCCTCTGATTTGCTGCCGCCACATGACCTGCAAAATGCCACGGCATTGTACAACGGCATGGTTTTCCCGGTGCATCCGTTTGGCATCCGCGGCGCCATTTGGTATCAGGGCGAAGCGAACGTGGGCGAGGGCATGCTGTACGACACGCGGATGAAGGCGTTGGTGGGCGGCTGGCGCCAGGTTTGGAACGAAGGCGCGTTCCCGTTCTATTTCGTGCAAATCGCGCCGTATAATTATGGGAGCCATCCGCAGGCGCTCCCCGAGCTCTGGGAGGCACAGGCGGCGGCGGCCACGGAGATTCCCAACTGCGGCATGGCCGTGATCAACGACATTGGTAACCTCACCGACATCCATCCCAAGAACAAGCAGGAGGTGGGCCGGCGGCTCGCCTTGCTCGCCCTCGCCCAAACCTACGGGCAGACGAACCTGGTTTACAGCGGACCCACCTTCAAGGATTTGGCAATCGAAGATGGCAAGCTGCGCATCAATTTCGATCATGCGGATGGATTGGCCAGCCGTGACGGCAAGCCGCTGACGGATTTTGAAATCATTGATGCCACGGAAGGCGGATTCGTGAAGGCCGATGCGCAGATCGACGGCTCGTCGGTGGTGTTGTCCGCCGCCGGCGTGGAGCATCCGGTGGCGATGCGGTTTGCGTGGTATCAACTGGCCGAGCCCAACTTGGTGAATGCGGCCGGCCTGCCCGCGGGCGCCTTCCGCGCCGGCACCTTGCCTACGCGCGATTTCCTCAAGAATCACGTGCCGGAAGCGCAGGATTACCAACTGGTGTACGACCTCGACCTGAGCCAACTGGGCGCGGACATCCACTGGCAGGTGGACAATCGCAGCCAGATCCACGGGGCATTCGACCGCGTGGCTTATTGCCTGGAGCTGGGCGATGCGAACGGCGCCTACCACGCGGTGTACGTTTCGATGGATGCCTTCACGGATTCGCTGGATAAGATCGGCGTGCCGACGTTCCAATCGGGCGCGCACTTTCAACAAAATGTGACGAACCTGACGGTGATTTCCGACGTCAAGCAGATCGTCACCGGCACCCACCTGGCGGGCGGCAACATCGAGTTCTGGCCGAACAATTACGGGCCCGAAAACTCGGCCAAAGTGCCGAACGCATCGTCGTCCACGTTTGACTTCGGCGACCAGCCGGGCGATCCGGCCGATGGCTACGGCTCCATGCAGGTCCACAACCACGACGCCAAGCAGACGCTGTTCGCCATCAACCACTGGCGCGAAGGCAGCAGCGCGGACATCGGCATTGGCAATGCGCCCACGGGTAACCCGGACTGGACCTTTGCCGCCAATGCGGGGAGTTACCAGATCAAACGCCTGCGCATCCTGGTGCATTACGCCGGCTCGAATCCCTGAGCGATTCCTTATTTTAATTTCTTAAGAATGTCCTCCAACCCGCCTTCGACGGCCTCGATCTCGAGGGGTTGGCCGGGCTGGGGCGCTTCTGCGGCTCTGGTGCCGGCGGCGAGGCGAGGGGGCTTGGCGGCTGGGCGCGCCGGTAGGGGCGCGGAATAGGCGGGAGGCTCGGCCGCCTCGGTGTCCGGCGGTTCGGCGTCCTGGCCAGGGATGAACCATTGCGTGCGGGCGTCCAGCCAGCGAGTGTAGCGCTGGAAGGTCCACATGTCGTGGTCGGCGCCAGTTTCCAAGGCGGTGACGATTTTGAAAAAATCGCGGGTGCGGATGAAACTTTTCACGGCGTGCGTGGGCAACAGGATTTCGCATTCCGGCACGCGGATGTTCAATTCGGGACGGAAGCGGAGGCGCTGCGAAATGACTCCGACCAGGCAGTCGGCAAGCTGGGCGCTGATGCCGCTCTGAATTTCCGCAGGGAAGGAAGAAACGATGCGCTGCAAAGCTTCGGCACAGGTGGAGGAGTGGACCGTGGCCAGGACGAGGTGGCCGGTTTCGGCGGCGTTTAGGGTCAGGCGCATGGTCTCGGGCTCGCGCATTTCGCCGATCATGAGAACATCCGGATCTTCCCGCAGGGCATCGAGCAGGGCCTGCTCAAAGCCGGGAGTGTCGCGGCCCACCTCGCGCTGGCGGATATAGGAGCGGCGCGGCTGGAAGGAGTATTCGATGGGGCTTTCGACGGTGATGATGTGGCGGGCTTCCGCGAGATTGATCTCCTGAATCAGGGCCGCCAGCGTGGAGGACTTGCCGCTGCCCGTGGCGCCGCAGACGAGAATCAAGCCGTTGGTGTGCTTGGTGAGTTTTTTGAGATCGGGGTGCAGGTTGAGCCGGTCCACCGTGGCTTGAAAGGCCGAAAGCAACCGGATGGCCATCCCGATGCCACGCGAAGTTTGCAGGACATTGATGCGGCAGCGCACGCCCTGGATGGTTTTGGACAGGTCAAACGAGCGGCGCTCGAGAAAGACCGCCCACTGATCTTCGCCCAGAATGGAACGGGCCATCCCGGCGATGACGGTCGCCGGCACCGGCTCACCGGCGATGCGCAAGGCGCCACGAACGCGGGTGGCGGGAGGCAGGCGCGATTCCAAGTGCAGGTCGCTGGCGCCGGCGGCGGCGGCGGCACTGATTAACGATTCAAGGTCCATGGTTGATCAACTGGTTAGTCAACACTACTCAGGCTTAGAAGTTGCCACGTTCAGGGAATTTTTCCAGCCGGCAATGGCGGCGCGGATTTCGGCAGCGCAGTTGGCGCGGGGTTTCACAAATCGCGGCGTGAACCAGGGGAACGCGCCGATCAGGTCGGGCGTCACCAATATCTGGCCGTCGCAGTCGGGCCCGCTGCCGATGCCAATCGTGGGAACGGAGATTTGTTGCGAGATTTCCCGGGCGACCGGTGGCGTCACCAATTCCAGAACGATGGCAAAGGCGCCGGCCCCGGCGAGGGCTTTGGCGTCCTCGATCAGGGCCTGATGCTCGGTGTCCTTTTTGCCCTTGATGTGGTAGCCGCCTTCTTCCAGCACGCGCTGGGGCAGCATCCCCAAGTGGCCGCAGAAGGGAATGCCGGCGGCAATGATGGCCTGGACCTGCGGCAGGATTTCCCGTCCGCCCTCGGCCTTGACGAATTCAGCGCCGGCGGCGACCAGCTGGCGGGCGTTGGCCAGGGCGGCGTCCGGCGTCTCATAGGTTTTGAAGGGCAAATCGGCGCCAAGCAGGGCGCGCGGCTTGGCGCGGGCGGCGGCACGCGTGTGATGGATCATTTCGGCCAGCGTCACCTGGGTGGTATCCGGATAGCCGAGCACGACCATGCCGAGGGAATCGCCCACCAGCAGGAAGGGCACGCCGGACTCGTCCAGCAACCGGGCCATGGGGTAATCGTACGCGGTGAGGGCGGGGATCCTTTCGCCCCGGGTTTTCCTGGCGCCGATTTCGGCGACGGTGATCTTTTGAGCATTCATTTTTACCACGAATGGGGAAGGTTAACAAAATGACGGCCGAGGCCCAATTCGATTTTTCCTTGCCAGCTAACCGTGGCCACCCAAGCTGGCGTTTTTTTGTCCATTCCAATTGGCATTAGGCCGCTGGAAGGAATATATTAGCGCTCGCAAGCAAGGCCCATATACCGATGAAAACAAGGCATTTGGCAACTATGGTTGTCATAATTCCATTATTTCTGGCGACGTTGTTCCTGACGGTCAGCCGGGGAAACGCATTTACCGCGCTATACGTGTTTGGCGACAGCCTCTCCGATACCGGCCGCAAGCCGCCGACGGGAACTAATTACTGGGAAGGGCGTTATTCCAACGGCCCATTGTGGGTGGAGTATTTGTCCACCAACCTGGGAATGTCGTACAACGCATCGAATAATTGGGCCATCTCGGGCAGCACGACCTCGAATTTGCTGGCGCAGATCGCCAACGTGCCGCCGTCCACGAACTTAAACTCGGCGCTGTTCACGCTGGTTTCCGGCGGAAATGATTTTTTTGACAGCCTGAAGGCGGGCGTGAATGATCCGTTCTGGTCCATCGTGGTGCAGAACGCGGTGCAGAACCTGACCAACGCGGCCGACACGCTGTATACCAACGGCGCGCGCGAACTGATCATCGCCAACCTGGCGAATCTGGGGCAGACGCCGGCGTTTACGAACACGCCGCCGGGCTGGCCCGAGTACGTGGATTCGAAGGTGGCCTTGTTCAATAGCGAGTTGGCGGCGGCCGTGACAAACGTTGCAGCCCGCGATACCGGCTTGAGAATTTATTTCATGAATGCCAACGCGACGTTCGAACAGATTTTTACCAACGCCTCATTTTATGGCTTCACGGTCATAACGAATGGCGCCCTGGAAGACACCAGTTTGACGGACAAGAGCTTCACTGGCCCGGGGGCGGACTATCTCTTCTGGGACACGCTCCACCCGACGACCAAGGCGGATGCGCTGACCGCTGGTTGGGCCTATCAATACGTGGCGGCGAAGCTCAACATTGCGCAGAGCGGAACCAATTTCAGCCTGGTGGCTTCAAATCTATATCCCGGCCTGCCGTACACGATTCAGACCAGCACGAATCTGCTGTCCTGGGCGCCCTTTCAGACGATCACCCCCCTCGGCACAAATGCGACGGTGATCTGGACCAACTGGCCGCAGTCGCAGGGGTTTTATCGGGTGCAGTATTAACCCTGCTCCGGCGTTACGATGAACCGCCAAGTTCCTTCACCGAAATCAGCTTCTCGCTGATGACCTGATGATGATAGTCCGTGGCGGGTTGTATCGGCGGTTTTGCCGAAGGAACAGGCCTGGCGACCTTGTTTGACGTCACCTTGAAGTCGTGGTTCGCGTTGACTTCAAGCCCTCTGCCCAATTCCGGGTCGAACCAAACCACACCGGAAAAAGTGCCCTCCGTGGTGGGGGTGATCGTCCTGGCCGTCTCGGACCCTGCCTTTCGTTACGCCTGTTGTCCGCATGCTCAGGCAGAAAGTAAGTTCGTGAACTTACGGTTTCATCAGAGGTGGACTTCTGTCCTTTCCGCGGACCGGATGCGCCCTTTGCGCACAATCAGGATGCCTGGCGTGCAGGAGAAATCAACCGCGAAACGGGAAGCTGTTGTCTTATGCCGGGCTCGGCATAAGGGTTCATGGTCTCACTTCACCTTGCTGTCGAGCATGGCGTTCATCGCCTCGCCAGTCGATGAAAACTGATGGCTGTAAATTGCTTCGAGGGCCTTGCTCCAAGTCATGGAAATGTTGCGGCCCATGCCCGGAGGCAGCGTGGCGGCCTCCGCGTCCCCGAAGGTATAGTAGGTGAAAAAGTGCTGGCTGCCAGTCGGAGCAACGATCGAAATGTTTTCTTTTTGAGCAATTCCCATCAGCAGAGCAAGAAATTGTTCATCCAGCGGGCTCCAGAAGCTAAAATTGTCTTGCAGAAGAATCTCCTGAGGGGTCGCCACCTTCGGTCCCTCTGCGCCGATCTTCAAGAGCCACGTTTCCCCAATCGTGATCTGCATATTCGGCCTGGCTTCCCGAATCTTTCGAACCAGCGTCACCAACTTCGACGCCTGGTCTTCGCCCTTAAACGTCAGAGAATACAGGTGAATGTCGACGTAATCCAGGTTCGCCTGTTGTGCAAACTTGAGAGCAATCTCCTCGGGCTCCCAAGTCAGGGTTCCAGCGCCCAGAAGAGTGTTGGGACTCGCGCCCGTGTGCTTCAGATGCGTGGTGACTTTCCCCACCGAATCCGCCAACTCGTCCGCTGAAATACCGAGATGCAGCATGTGGTTGATCGTCATTCTCGGTTCGTCAATGAGGGTGAGATAGTCGGGTTTGATTTCCCGGTAAATCACCGCGTTTTCCTGCTCCAGGAGGTTCAGAAAATCCTGCCTCGTCGCCGGATCGTCCGGCAAATCTTTGAGGATGGGAACATTTTTAGGGGCGTGGAAGCCGGATGGGATATTGGGTTTGAACGGAACGTTGATGAAATGTTCCACGTAAAGCTTCAGGTGGCGCGCGTGAATTTCCCCGGCCAGACGCCGATAGAAGTCCAGCCGGAGTCCAGGTTCGCCGTAGGTCAAATCCGGAGCCTCGATCTGAACAAACACCACGTCCATTCCCATGGTTTTGTAAGCGTCCAGGGTGGCCAGCAGATCCTTCCAGCGCGGGGAATCAGGTGCCGCAGGATCGAACATGCTCCAGGCCATGCCGAGGTTGGCAGCAACCAAGGGGCGGGTATTCCCCTTCTCGAAAGGATAGGACTGCCTATCTTGGCGGATAGTTTCATCTAGTTCCCGGTATAACGGGAGAAACTGATCCGGTATCGCCGCCTCCGCCGAGGTCGGTTGCCCGGCCAACGGCGTCTGGCTCTGCCCCATCGTCGGACAGATGAACGTTAGTAAACCTCCCGCCGAAAGCAGCAACAAAAGCAGCCCCTTCACGTTGTTTCCGCGATCATTTCCGCCGGCTGTCTGCCGGGAAGCGGTTGGTTTCGGATTCGTTGCAACCAATACAATTCCAATCCAAGTCAGCAGCGCCAGCGTGAGCACGGGAATGAGCCACGGAGGCAACAGGCGGTGCAGTTCAGCCAGGCTCACTTCACGCCTGGCCGCCAACCACGCGCCCAATCGCAGATTCAGCACCGTCAAAATCACTCCGAAAGCCAAAGCCATGTGGCCGATGGCCGCGCGCATGACCGCAGTTCCGATCCGGCCCCGGCAGTGAGCGAAACGCCAAACCGCCAGCACGACCATGATTCCCGTAAGGATTCCAACCGACACCAGATCATGCGCCTGCCATGCCAGGTAAATCAGCCACGAGAAAAGCGAGAGATACATGCCGATCGCCACGGCCAGGCTGGTCCCGAAACTCGGCGGCGTTACGGCGACCTTGAGAATCCCGGCTTCTTCCTCGGTTTGCCGGCGGATGGCCAAGACCTGCCGAAAGATCACGATGATCCCCGTGGCAGCGAGGAGGGCATAGAGCCACCAATAGCCCGCCATCACAGCAAAAATCGTCCGCTCACTCCATTCCCAATGTTGTCCCAAATTGCGCACCACAATTTGCCCAACCACGCACCAAATCGGCACGAAAATCCAAAGCGCGGTGAAGGCAATCATTTTGAACCGGCGTTCGCGCGCGGTGGGAGCTGCCCGAACGATCAGCCAGTTTGACATGATGCCAGCAAAAATGCCCAAAAAGGGGGCGAACGGTGCCAGCCACCCAACCAGAGAACCCGCTTTCATCGTGGCTGCGCCCTTCGCTCCCGCGCCAACCCCGGCAGTCACCGCCGAGCCTGCCGCCAACGGTATCCCTGCCAGCACCGCGCCCGAAAAAGCCTCTCCGGGCGCCGTCCGGCGCAACGTGTTTTCCACGAAAGCCTGCACTTCCTCCTGCAACAGTTTGCGCCCGCGAGACAGCCGCTGCTTGACGGCGTCTTCGGATAGCTCCAAGGCGGACGCCACGGACTCGATGGATTGGTGTTCCCGATAAAACAGAACGAGCGGTTCGCGGTAGATTTCTGGAATGCGCTCCAGCGACCGCCACAGAATCGCCTCTTCCTCACGGCTGATGGCATGGTCCGACGGAAGGCCCTCTCGCGCCGGTGAGTCGTGAGCCTCTTCCCAGGGCGTCGCGTCATGGGCCGGCTCGCGCCCCTCCCGCTGCAGGCTCCGGTGGATCCGGTTACGGACAATGCCGCACAACCACGCACGGAGCTTGTCCGGTTCGCGCAAGGACCGGATGTCGGTCCATGCGGCCAGGAACGTTTCCTGGGCCACGTCCTCGCTTTGACTCACATTGCCGGTGGCACTATAAGCCAGGGAACAGATCAAGGTTTGGTACCGTTCAACAATCTGCCGGAAGGCCTCTCGGTTTCCCTCCTGGCTTTCGGCTACCAGTTCGGCATCGTTGGCTTCCATTGCAGGCATCTCTTCGGTTTTTATCATATCACCATACAAGGGCTGGAAAAGGGCCGGGAGGTGACAGAAAATCACTGGGCCAGGAGCAATTGCAAATAGATCGCGTCGAACCTTCGATTGAACTTTTGGCCCACCTCTCGCAAATGCGCGACCTTCTCAAATCCAAATTTCTCGTGTAGTCGCAGGCTCGGTGCCTGATCCGCAGAGATGTTCGCCAGGATGGAGCGAAGGCCCGCGCGCCGGGCCGCCTCGATCAAGGCCTGGAGCAACTCGCTCCCAATCCTCTGGCGGTGAAAATCCTGATGCACATAGATCGAGTCTTCCAAAGTGCCCGCGGCGGTATAGGCCGCCCGAAAGGAGCTGAGCGAGCTCCAACCCACGACGCGTCCACCATCTTCGGCAATCAAAACCGGCATGGACGGGCCGTGCTCCTGAAACCACACCAGGCGTTCTGCCTCCGAACACGGCTGGGTCGTCCAAACGCAAGTGGAGTTCGCCACGTAATGATTGTAGATCGCGTTGATGCCGGCGAGGTCATCCGGTGCGGCCGGGCGGATAATCAGGTGGTGGTTCATTGCCGGTACTCTTATTGGTTTCTGGTCTTGAAGGCCAGCAGATAGGGGACAGCCAGACACGCCAGTTATCGAGGACCAACACAAAAGAATGCCATGGAGAAATCGGATTAACGGTGCAATTGTGGGACGATGAAATCGCGAACCCACGGTCTTCCGCTGAACGGTCTGCTGCTGCTGCTGCTGCTGTTGGCATTCAGCGCGGCCGGTCCCGCCTGCTGGGCTGACGAGGCCCGGCCCACCGAATCGGACATCACGCGCGTCACGGCCAACCTCCTGGAAGAGTCCCAATTCTTGCAGCTTCCGCTCGACGATGAGATTTGCGGCCGGTGTCTGGATCTCTTTGCGGACACGTTGGACACGGCGCACATCCTGTTTCTTAAATCCGACTTGGACGCATTTGCGAGGCTCCGCGAGCGGCTGGCCGCAAAGACTCTGATTGATGGGGAGACGGGACCGGCCCACCTCATTTACGCGTGCTATTTGAAACGGCTGGCCCAACAAGCGGATTTTACCGGCCGCCTTTTGCGCGATGACACGTTCGATTTTACCGGGCACGATGCCTGGCAAATTGACCGTCACGACGCCGCTCCGCCCAGCGACCTGGCAGCGGCCCAAGCCCTCTGGCGGGCGGAATTGCGCGAGGAGTATTTGATGGAGAAGCTAGCCGGCACTCCTATTGTAAAGATCGCACCCCGACTGACACGGCGTTACGGTCGCCGGCTGCAAACGATGCAGCGGATGAGTGCGGACGAGGTGCTGGGCTTGTACCTGGACGCGTTGGCCCGGGCATTCGATCCACATTCCGATTATTTGGGTCACCCCGAACGGGCGGACTTCAACATTGAGATGAATATGTCGCTCTTTGGCATCGGGGGTGGCCTCCAGGTTAAAGGCAGCTATTGTGTCATCACCAGCCTGGTTCCCGGCGGTCCGGCTGCAAACAGCGGAATGCTCAAGCTGGGCGACCGGATCGTGGCAGTAGCCCAGGATCGCAAGGATCCGGTGGACATCATGGGCATGCCCTCGTCCCAAGTCGTGGAATTGATTCGGGGTCCGAAGGGATCAGTTGTGCGCCTGACCGTAATTCCCGTGGGTGCGGCCGACTCCACCCGTAAGACGGTCACGTTGGTCCGTGACGAAATCAAACTAGCCGGCGAAAGCATCAAGGCCGCCATTGTTGACACGCCGCGACCCAGCGACCCTGACTTGCGAATCGCCGTCCTCGATCTGCCGGTATTTTACAGAAACCGCGAAGAGGAAGCCGGCGGGGCATCGGCTGACACCGCCCGCCTCATCAAGAAATTGAAACAGGAAAACGTGCGCGGCCTGATTCTGGATCTGCGGCACAACGGCGGCGGTTCCTTGGAAGAGGCCATCCGGCTCACCGGATTGTTTATTCCGTCGGGGCCGGTTTTGCAAACGCTCGGCCCGCAGGGCAATGTGGAAGTGGGGATCTCGCCGGAAATGAACGCCCTTTACACCGGGCCCCTGGTGGTGCTGACCAGCCGGTGGAGCGCCTCGGCCGCGGAAATCGTGGCCGGCGCCCTGCAGGATTATGGACGAGCGCTGATCGTGGGTGATTCTTCGACCTTCGGCAAGGGCACGGAGCAAGTCATCGTGCCGCTGCGGAAGTTTTTCAATCAACACGGTCTGGGAGAGGTCCATTTGACCACCGGCAAATTGTACCGCCCGAGTGGGGCTTCCACACAGCTAATAGGCGTCGTCCCAGATATCATCCTGCCATCGGAGACCGATCTGCCGAACATTGGCGAGTCCCAATTCCAAAATGCGTTGCCGTGGGACGCATTGCCGCCGGTCACCTTTGCGAAGCTGGATGCGCTGCACCTGGTTTTGCCCGGCCTGCGCGAAAAGTCGGCGGCTCGCGTGACTGCCGATTCAGGTTTCCGCCTGTTGCGTGAGGAACTGGCGCTGGCGGCGAAAAATGCGGAGGCTAAATCGCTTTCCTTAAATGAGGCCGACCGCCGCCGCGAAAAAAATGAGGCCGACAAGATC
>Ga0182030_10007490_pt1 | contig 22750 bp, 22 predicted proteins | sample 812S3MmetaG_FD_121299 | JGI IMG/M metagenome (GOLD analysis project Ga0182030, IMG submission 121299) | Permafrost microbial communities from Stordalen Mire, Sweden - 812S3M metaG (Illumina Assembly) | ecosystem: Environmental > Terrestrial > Soil > Wetlands > Permafrost | place: Sweden...
CGGTTTCCCGTCCAATGTCGCTGATGATCCCGTTCTTGAGCTGGCAATGCCCACACCCGATACGTACCCTCACGCCGAGGAGCGCCGCCTGTTCTATGTTGCGCTCACCCGCGCGCGGCGTGGCGTTTTCATCCTCGCTTCGCTTGCACAGCCATCCGCTTTTGTGGTCGAGCTCCTGTTGGACCCGAAGGTGATTGTGGAATCACCCGGCGGCAGCTCCATCATCGTGTGTCCATCGTGCAGGCACGGAACGCTGGTAGAGCGCCACGGACCGTACGACCCATTTCTGGGGTGCACGAGGTTTCCTGTTTGCCGCCACAAGGACAAAGTCGTGTGTCCGGATTGTGGCAACGGGACTCTCGTACAACGGCGTGGACCCTACGGTCCTTTCATCGGATGCAGCAGATACCCTGCGTGTACTCACAAGGCCAAGATCAAGACGCATACCACCTCATAGCCTCTGTCGGGCATTGCAGCGAGTCGGTCGTGCAGGTCGCGGTCTTGATTAATGAGGATTCTGCCCCGTGAATCGTTCCTCCCCTGAATCAAGTATCCGTGTCGTATCATCAGGTCATGTCATTGAGCTTTTCAACCTGGTCGCGGGGGTACGAACGTCCTATCCCGGCGCTCCAGCGCGTGATCTGCTTGAAATTTTCGCCGCTTGAAGAAAGAGCTGAACGCGCGCGCTACCTCGGCACGCTTGGGATGTGGTAACCGATGCCAAGGATCTTCGACAACATCGATTTACAACTCTTACCTGCGCTAGAAGATACCCTTCGTATCTCCGAGCGCGCGGACTTTTGCGTGGGTTACTTCAACTTGCGCGGATGGCAGAAGGTCGATCATTTGGTGGACGCGTGGTCTGGAGGTGATGCGTCATGCGTCAGGCTAATGATTGGCATGCAGACTCTTCCTCAGGAAGATGTTCGCACCGCACTCAGCCTGTCTGCCGGCAGCGGCGCACTCGACCAACAATTGGTCCTCCGGCTCAAGAAGAGAATGGCGGAAGAATTTCATGATCAGTTGAGCTTTGGTGCGCCTAGCAACGTTGACGAAGCGGGACTACGGCGTCTTAGTAGGCAAATCAAGGCAAGAAAAGTCGTCGTCAAGTTGTTCCTGCGACACCGCTTGCACGCGAAGCTCTACCTTTGCCATCGAGCCGATCCCAACAACCCAACGATCGGCTTCGTTGGGAGTAGCAATCTCACTCTTGCCGGTCTGGCGAATCAGGGTGAGCTCAATGTCGATGTCCTTGACCTTGACGCCTGCGAGAAGCTCCAGAAGTGGTTCGAGGACAGGTGGGCGGACCGATGGTGCATCGATATCTCAGATGAATTAGTCGAAATCATCGACTCAAGCTGGGCTCGCGATGTACCGATACCACCGTACGAGATTTACTTGAAGATGGCGTACCATCTATCGCAAGAGGCTCGTGCGGGCTTGAGTGAGTTTCGCATACCGCGCGACTTTGGAAACGATCTCTTGGAGTTTCAAACCGCTGCAGTCAAGATCGCAGCTCACCACTTGAACAAGCGGAACGGTGTAATCATCGGAGACGTTGTAGGACTTGGAAAAACGCTGATGGCCACAGCATTGGCTCGCATCTTTCAGGACGACCATTCGACCGAGACGCTCATCATCTGTCCTAAGAACCTCGTGAAGATGTGGCAGGACTACGTGGACCGCTATCGCCTCATCGCGAAGGTGATGTCTTTGAGTGTCGTAATCCGAGAACTGCCAGATCTCAGACGGTACAGGGTCGTACTTATCGATGAAAGTCACAACTTGAGGAATCGAGAGGGGAGGCGGTATAGAGCAATTCAGGAATACATCAGCGAGAATGAGAGCAAGTGCATACTCTTGTCGGCGACCCCATACAACAAGACATACCTCGATCTTTCTTCGCAGCTCCGACTCTTCGTGCCTGAAGACTTGGACCTCGGCATTCGCCCAGAGCGAATCATTAGGGAGCTAACCGAGACGGAGTTTATTCGCAGGTACCAAGCACCCGTCCGATCACTACCGGCTTTCGAGAAGAGTCCGTACCCAGACGATTGGCGCGACCTTATGCGGCTGTACCTCGTTCGAAGAACGCGAAGTTTCATTGAAGATAACTATGCAGATACGGATCCTGCGACTGGGCGTCGTTACCTAACGTTCGAGAACGGTGACCGTTTCTTCTTCCCAATTCGGCAGCCTCGGACCGTCAAGTTCGCGGTCAAGGAAAACGATCAGTCCGATCCATACGCGAGGCTTCACGCCGACATGGTCGTCACCGCGATCAACGGACTGAATCTTCCGCGATACGGAATGGGTAACTATGTCATTCCCACTCCCCACGAGCCACCTTCGCAAACGGAGGCAAAAGTGCTCGACGGCCTATCGCGGGCCGGGAAGCGACTCATGGGATTTTGTCGGACGAACCTCTTCAAGCGTTTAGAGAGTGGCGGCCCAGCATTTCTACAATCCCTTGAGAGACATGTGCTTCGTAACTTCATCTTTATCTACGCGATTGAAAACGGGCTCGACTTGCCGCTGGGAACGCAGGACGCGGATCTTCTAGACGCTGTAACGGGAGATGACGACGTTGAAATAGGCGTCCTTAAGTTGGACGCCGATGATGACGCGGGTGAAGGTGTGGACGAAAGTGGCACCACGGATGATGGTCGGCTCAGCGAAGTCGATTATCGAAATCGAGCCGCAGAAATTTATGAGTTGTATGCAACGAGATACAGACGACGATTCAAGTGGCTACGACCATCACTGTTTGCCGATGACCTGGCCATTGATATTCTTTCGGACGCGCGAACACTCATGCGAGTCCTTGAACACTGTGGCGACTGGGAGCCGAACAAAGATGCGAAGCTGTCCGCCCTGGCCGATCTCTTAACGAAGTCTCATCCCAACGAGAAAGTTCTGGTCTTCACTCAGTTTGCAGACACCGTCGCCTATCTAACGAAGCAACTTCAGCGTCGTGGGATTGCCGCGCTTGAGGGTGTTACTGGTGACTCGGTTGACCCAACCGGTGTCGCATGGAGATTCAGCCCAATAAGCAACGGCAAGCGCGACGTCGTGCGCGTGCAGGACGAGACGCGTGTCCTCGTGGCAACCGACGTCTTGAGTGAGGGACAGAATCTCCAAGACTGTTCGGTGATCGTCAACTACGACTTGCCTTGGGCGATCATCAGACTCATACAGCGCGCTGGCCGTGTTGACCGAATCGGGCAGACCGCCGAGGTGATCATGTGTTACTCCTTTCTGCCTACCGAGGGCGTTGAGCGCATCATCGGATTGCGAAATCGAGTTCGAGCACGCCTGCAGGAGAATGCCGAGGTCGTCGGTACCGACGAAGCGTTTTTCGAGGATGATGCAGACGACCGCCTGATTCTCAATCTCTATAACGAAAAGACAGGAATCCTTGACGGCGACGGTGACACCGAAGTCGACCTTTCTTCGCTTGCCTATCAGATCTGGAAAAACGCGATCGACGCAGACCCGTCGCTTCAGAAAAAGATTCCCGAGCTTCCTAATGTTGCATATTCGACTCGTACTCACACACCCACGCTCGACACTCCAGATGGAGTCCTGGTCTACGTTCGAACAGCTCAAGGAAACGATTCTCTCGCCTGGATCAACGATCGTGGAGAGAAAGTGACCGAGTCACAGTTAACCATTTTGAGAGCTGCAGAGTGTTCGCCAATGACGCCTGCGATGCCTCGGAACGAGCAACATCACGATCTCGTTCGCAAGGGTGCGGAGCTGATCGCGGCCGAAGAGAAGCTGGTTGGTGGACAGCTAGGCCGACCATCGGGCGCAAGATTCCGAACTTACGAACGACTCAAGCGGCATGTCGAAGACGTGAGAGGCACGATCTTCTACACACAAGAGTTGCTGAATGCGATTGATGAGGTATACCGCTACCCGCTGCGCCCGGTGGCCATCGACTCGCTGAATCGACAACTCAAGAGCGGCGTGTCCGACCAGACGCTCGCCGAACTCGTTATGGCGCTACGGGAAGAGGGTCGGTTGTGCGTGGTCCAAGATAACGAGCCCGACGCCGAACCCCAAATAATTTGCTCACTCGGCATGTTTGAACAGGCAGTGGAGCAATAGAGCCATGACGCTTAATCAAAGTCGCGTCCGCGAACACTTGAAGAATTTCGAATTCGAGAACCTCTTCGTTGAAGAGCTTGGATGGGACCGCCTCCGGCGACAGCCCCTTGTCATCTCGCTTGATGCGGATGAATTCACACTTGAAACGATCGCAGAGAAGCGGGGCATGGTTGCGTTCTTATGCGACACAAAGAATGTTGGAGCAGGCACCCCCGATTATCGGGTCCGGCGCAAAATTGAGAATCAGGTACGACGAACGGCGCACGAGCATTTGATCATCTATGTCGATCGCGCGCGACAAGCGCAAATTTGGCAGTGGGTGCGACGCGAACCCGGGCGACCTGCGGCTTGTCGGGAACATACATATCAAGCCGGGCAACCGGGCGATGCCCTTGTCCAAAAGCTCGAAGCGATCTCGTTCAGCCTTGAGGAGGAAGAAGCTCTAAGCATTGCGACCGTTGCAGGACGAGCGCGACGCGCATTTGATGTCGAGAGAGTCACCAAGCGGTTCTACGATCGCTTCCAGACCGAACACGGAGTCTTCCTTAGCTTCATTCAAGGCATACAAACTCAAGGAGATCGTGAGTGGTATTGCTCATTGATGCTCAACCGCCTGATGTTTGTGTACTTCGTCCAAAAGAAGGGTTTCCTGGATGGCGATTCTGACTATCTCCGCAATCGCCTACGACTCATGCAGACGCACAAGGGAAAAGACTCGTTCCATTCGTTCTATCGACACTTCCTACTACGCCTCTTCCACGACGGCCTAGGACGAGATGAACGAACCTCAGAACTGGACACCCTTCTTGGAAGAGTTCCTTACTTAAACGGCGGACTCTTCGATGTCCACGAACTTGAACGAGCGAACGCCTCGATCGAGATCGCTGACGAAGCATTTGAGAAGATTTTTGACTTCTTCGACGCTTACCAGTGGCACTTGGACGCGCGACCTCTGCGTAGTGACAATGAGATAAACCCCGATGTTCTCGGCTACATCTTCGAAAAGTACATCAACCAAAAACAGATGGGTGCCTACTACACCAAAGAGGACATCACTGAATACATCGGCAAGAACACGGTGGTCCCGTTCCTCCTAGATTCGACCCGCACTGAGTGCAGAGTCGCCTTTGAAAACCCCGGAGGTCCGACCGTCTGGGATCTATTGAAGTCTGACCCAGACCGATACATGTATCCGGTCGGTAGGCACGGCAACGACCTTTCTGTTCCTGCAGAAATCGGTGCCCCAGTCGACCCGTCCAATTCAAGGCGGTCCAGCGGCGGCGGCTCAGCACGGATAGAGCAATCCGCGAATTGGAATAAATCCGCACCAAGCGCGTTTGCACTTCCGACGGAGACCTGGCTTGAGGTTTTTGCTCGCCGCAGTCGGTACAAAGAGATCTTTGCCAAGATTGCATCCGGAGACGTTCATGAGATCGACGATTTAGTCGCTCTAAATTTGGACTTGCGCCAGTTTGCGCAGGACACTATCGAGAACTGTGAAGGCCCGGAACTTCTACGTGCGTTCTGGCAGTCGATGGGGAAAGTCACGATTCTCGACCCAACGTGCGGCTCAGGTGCCTTTCTTTTTGCTACGTTGAACATCCTTGAGCCGCTCTACGAAGCATGCCTGGATCGGATGGAGGCATTCGTTGAGGATGTCGACTCGGACCGCACGACCGACAAACGTGGCCCAGAACAGTTCGCCGACTTCCGACAGATACTCGGTTTAGTAGCGTCACACCCAAACCGTCCATACTTCATTTGTAAGAGCATCATTTTGAATAACCTCTTCGGAGTCGACATAATGGAAGAAGCTGTGGAGATTTGTAAGCTCCGCCTTTTTCTCAAGTTGGCAGCCCAGGTCGAACCCGACGCGAATCATGACAATTTCGGTATCGAGCCGTTGCCAGATATTGACTTCAACATTAAGGCTGGGAACAGCCTCGTCGGATTCGCGACTTACGACGACGCCAGACGTATCGTCACAAGCAAGTTGGACTTCGACAATGCAATGGAAGAAATTGCAGACCGAGCCGTTCAACTACAAAATGCCTTCGATTCCTTTCGTGAACGGCAGATCCGGGCCAACGGATCTATTCCGAAGGCCGACAAGCTGGATCTTCGGACGCAACTCGCTGGACTGCAGGACGTGTTGAACCGCTATATCGGTGTCGATTACGGCATCAACCTAAGTGACAAGAAAGCCTTCGCACAATGGCTTATGTCATGCCAGCCTTTCCACTGGTTTGTCGAATTTTACGGGATCATGAAGGACGGTGGGTTCGATGTCATCATCGGTAATCCGCCATACGTCGAGTATCGAAACATCTCTGAGTATAAGGTTCACGGCTATCGAACCGAGTCCTGTGGGGACCTGTACGCCTTCATGCTGGAACGATCTCTCGCCCTTGCAGCCAAGGGATGTCGCGTCGGATTTATTGTTCCGATGAGTTGTTTTGCTGTCGACAGATTCGCCCCTTTACAGGACCTGTTTTTCGAACGTACGAACCCTTTGTTCATTACTAACTGGTCAGGTGACGCGCATCCATCGCGCTTGTTCGAAGGCGTTGACAAACGGCTAGAAATTGTGCTGGCGCGTACTCACGATGCGAAGCCGCAAGCACTAACTGTCTATTCTTCAAGGTACATCAAATGGTATGCAGAGGAACGACCAACGCTGTTCCGTACGGCCCCGGTTTATCAAAAGTTAGGTTCTGCCAAGGACCTAATGGTGTTCCCGGCATCGGTTCCCAAGGTCGGGTCGGGCATTGAATTGGAGATTCTTAATCTTCTTCGACAACGCAAGCGTAAAATCGGACTTCTCGCCACACGCAACGGGACGCATCCACTTTATTACACGAGAAAAGTCTCGTTCTTTCTGCAGTTCTTGAATTTTGTTCCGAGGGTATTTGATTCCCTTGGCGTTTCTCGTGAGCCTTCAGAATTGAAGACTCTTCAGTTCCACGAAGAGGCGATGCGCAATCTTTGCCTCGCTTGTCTTTCTAGCTCTTTGTTCTACTGGTACAACATCATAAATTCAGACTGCCGAAACCTCAACAAACGAGAGATTATTTCGTTTCCGGTGCCAGATGAGGTTTCAATCAGTGACCTCAGTAAGTTGGTTGAGCTAATCAGTGAAACAATGCAGTGCTACGAAGACAACTCCACTATGAGGACGGTTCACTATGCACGTACGGGCGATCTAACCGTTCAGTACTTTAATTTCAGACCCGCGAAGTTTCTCATTGACCAACTTGATGCAGTGCTCCTGCCTCTGTATGGGTTTACCGATTCGCAACAGGACTTTATCGTCAACTATGACATCAAGTATCGAATGGGCTCAGGGGACGACGGATACGAAGCATGAAACGGTCGCGGTGCCTCTCTCGCTTGTCGAGTTGGCGATCCCACCCTCTTTAATGCCGTCTCGCTGATTAATCAAGTCCGCACTATTCCCGGTCAACTCAATGACCCACCCTTCCCGTATCATCAGCTCATGACTTTTTCTTCTTCTACGTGCGATTGAACAATGACCAGTACAAACCTGCCTGCGATCCCAGAGAGGCAACCGCTGCCAACGTTCGGACAGATTCCGAACGTGCCACACCTTGAGGTGTTTCTCAGCCATTCGAACGCTGACAAGGCTCATGTTGACGTGGTTGCCCGACAGATAGCGGCCCTCGGAATCACTGTCTACCTCGCCGAGGACAACCCCCAACCCGGCACGGTCCTCGCAGACAAAGTCCGAGCAGCTATTCACCGAAGTAACGCTTTCGTCGTCCTCATTACATCGACGAGCATCAACTCGGCGTATGTAATGCAAGAAGTCGGGATAGCGAAAGAGCATGGCGTTCCGATCATTCCGATCATCGAGAAGGGTATCGACGTCAGGGCGCTCGGTGTGCTACAAGGTCTCGATTATCTGGAGTATGACCCTACCGAACCTGCAGAAGCCATGGCAAAAATTGTTCAGAGCTTGCAGCCGTTCGTGTTACGACAAATGCCAACTGGTCCAGATGCTGGAACGACGATCGTACTTGTCGGTGTAGGGTTGCTCCTCGGTTTCTTGCTGTTTGCAGCGCTTTCCGAAGGTGGAACAGAAACAGGCTAGTGAACTCCTCTCCTCTGCTAACGGAAGCCACCCCTAACTAACCATGCGACCAAAGTCAGGTTCGATAGACGACATATCAACTGTTGGACCGGAGCGCGACCAGCCACCCAGCCGAATAACAACGGTCTTGCTACCTTGATGGGCAGGCCGGAGCTTTCGCGCCAGCAACTGTCCGAATGCATTGTCGTGCGTTGCAACAATCAGTTGTCGAGCTGGAGCCGTACGACGCAATACATCTACAAGTCCCAGTAAATTAATTCTGTCAAGACTCTGCAACGGATCATCCATCAGCAAACTGGCTAACGGGGCGTCAGGGGTGCTGAGGTTCAGTGTTAGAAAAATGGCTACAGCTAGGGCGTTTGACTGAGACGATGACAGAATCAGCGGTGGGATCGTGGTCTGCACACTAGGTTGGTCCGGATCAGAGACCTGCGCGTCGAGCCGCCCTCGTCCGTATGACATTCTGGACAGGAGTCGCACGTTTTGCAGCGTCGGATGGGGGTCAATGCTGTCGTAGATTGCTTGCAATAAAGGAGCAATGGACTTTAAACGTTCATCAACAAAGACTTCTGTAGCGTTACGAAGACCATCGAGAATACCCCCGGACAAACTACGAGTCTCCTCGCGCACCCGAACAGTGCGCTGCAGCTCTAAAACGCTCGCACGAATTTCACGCATCTCTCGCTCCAACTCAGTTCTTCGCGCTTGTGCCGCTAGCCGGGCAACCTCCAGTGTTAGCGTCTCAACCTCGCCCAGGAGCCGCTCAATTCGAGACGACTGCTCAGCCATTTGCTCTGACTCTGTCTGGAGAACCGCAAGAACAGTATCGGGAGACTGACTTGTCTTCCCGAAGCTTTGCAAAGTTGCCTCAATCTCGTCCAACATGCGGCGCTGCGCGTCCAGACGCCGATCGTTAGCTTCGATCTCCTCATCAAGCACCGCCAGTCGTATCCTCGTCTGTGCAATCTGAGCTTGGATTTCAGCTGCTTCATCAATCTGTTCGACCGCTGACTCGTCCGCAACAATGTCGGAACCAATCAGGCCCTGTAGGTGGCGACGTGTCGCCTCCACATCGTGCGGTTGCGTACACACGGGACACGGGCCATCTAAATGCCGCAGCGCTAACTGGGCAAGCGCGCGCAACTCTTCGCGAGCCTCAGTCTGAGCAAGCGCGTCTGCTCGACGCTGTTCGGCACGCTGCTGCAAGGCAACCAGCAGTTGCTGTAAGCGTTGAACATCAGCTTCTGCGCTGTCACGGTTACTCCGCCGAAGGACATCGATTTCTGGCGCTTCGCGGTGAGCATCCATCTCCGCAAGGAACTCGGAATAACGCTCCTTTAAGGCATCGACTTCAGTCCGACGACGCTCACTTACATCACGACGAGCTGATAGTTCCCGGGCGGCGGCATCGAGGTGAGACGGGGCTGCTGCTGCCCTGAAGTCCGACGCTTCATCTCCTGCACCGCCCGCAATGCGAAAATCTGACCACCAGGTTTTCCAACGAGAGGTCAAAGCATCTACGTCCACCGCTACCGCAAGCTCAGACAACGAACTGACTAATTGCTCCTGCCTTTCCTCAAGCCGATTCAGTTGGGCAGCCATTTGGTTCGTGGTCGTCGTAAATGACTTCTGCGCACTCTCCAATGCAAGGGTTAACTCTCTAAGGCGTCCGGCTCCGAGCAACTCTGCGAGCACTGCAAATCGCGAATCGTCAGAGTCGTCACCTATGAACTGACCCAATCGGTCTTGTTGCAAGTAATTCGCACGGGTCAATGCCATACCGAACGATTGTGATGCGTCCTTAGCTTCAAGCGCAGCTGGCCAAAATTGGGCGAGGATCTCCGAGTTGGCCGCGAGCCCTCTTTTCGGTAGGCCACCGCCGCCGTCCCATAAAATGCTCATTGTGTTTGAATCTCGGTCAAACTCACGAACTATCCGTCTTCGAGTTCCGTCATCGGCGCGAAAAATCACTTCAACGCGCATCTGGCCGTCCCGTGAGTAGAGCGACAACAGTCCATCATCCTTGGTATCCAGGCGATCGACTTCTCCTGCAAGCGCCCAGAGAACGGCATCAAAAAGGGATGTTTTGCCTTGTCCATTTGCACCAACGATGACGACGGCATCGGCGTCGAGGTCAAACGACACGCTCTGACCGAACCCGCGAAAACCGGTCACGTTTAGAGTCTGCAATCGCAAGTTCACGAGTCGCCTTCCCTTGTCTCGCCAGTTTTATCTAAGATCGAAGCCTCAAGCGCTTCAAATAGGGGGTGTTGATCTCGATATGCCTCTAAAAAGGCAGTCGATGTCAATCGAGGTACGCCCGAAGCCTCAAGCCGTTCAACAAGGTAATCAAATGGGTCATGGGTCGATGCTTCAGTAATTTGTTCCGGCAACGGGAGAATTGGGGCCAGTCCACGCCGCAGACGATCCGCTCCGGTGATGACGATTTTTCGGGTTCTCGTCGTGTCGTAGCGCAAGTCCATCAGGGCCGGGAGGTCGGTTGCCAAAGAGCGTGCTGGAGTCATTAACACGAGATATCCCTCCCAGCCTCGGGCTGCGCCAGGTATCACATGAGCGCTAAGCGTCCTAACAAGGATTGACTGGGCCTCCTCCCAGAGATCAAGAAGAGCGTCAACGGAGTCGAAACTCTGCAGCATTACGACACCGTATTCGTCTTCGAGTACACGCATTCGATCGTGTTGAAGCGTATCCACGACTGAAGCCGGAACCGACTGGTAAGCGTGTGACAGGAGTATCGCCTCCGCCTCGACAAGCATCGAGAGAGCACTACTTGGCGTAGAAGCGCCTTCTCCGACAACGGGAGGAACATCTTGATACTCGTACGGCGTGGAGTTGTCGTCCTTTCCCATCACGCCACTCTTCCAGGATCGACAAGTACTTCATCGAAATCGAGGAACACGACGTCGGCATCGCCAACCGCAATGTCATCGGGATGTCCGAGTCCCTCAACAATATCTGTGGGTACTCGGGTTTCATCAGGACGGTTTGTTGCGTGCGCGAGTACCGCCTTACGAGGTAATAGGTGAGCGTCCACCGCTGTTCGGTATTCGTTTAGCACTTGGGATTCGAGCGTGGTCCAGCTTCGGCCACCTCCTGATCTCACAAGAATGTTTGACCTTCCAGAAAAATCAATCGCACCGAAGGTTGAAATGCTTGGGTCAGAATCCAGATGCACTGCGACAATCGCGGCAACTACGAGTAGCTCGGCAAACCGGTTCAACTCCCCACGCGAAAGATTGTGCTGCGGTAAGTATTTGGAATGCTCTCCAAGCCAAACCGCACGCACACGACCAAGTCCAAGAAGTCCGAGGCGCAACAGAGGCCCTTCTAATAGTGTGCAATTGACATTAGGATGTGTCCATCCGGGTTCTTGCTGCACCGCCTCAGCCGCTTGGAGAAGATTAGAAATCATCTCTTGGCACACTCGATGCCCGATGGACTGCATGAGTTCACACCAACCCAGTTTGATGTAATGTGCATCGTCGATCTTGAGTGACATCGCGAAGTCCGAGACGGGTCCGTCGTCGAGGCTGGCAAGATAGACATCCGTCTGTCCTTCGGGAAGCTTCTCTGCGAGCCATTGCACGGATTGTGCAAAGACGTTTGCTTTGCTTCCCATGCCAGCGAAAAGTGTCACAGGTGCAGCCGTCGCTAACACTGCCATGACCTGATGCCATCCTGACGCCTCCGCCAGTTCAAGGTCCTCCTTGGTCAAGATCCAATAATCTGGCTGTTCGGCTACAGTTCCGTGTAAATACACGAGGTTCTTTGCCCCATACTGACTAAAGCCATCTTGCGGAGTTAGCTCTGCAATATCGCTCCCAGATGACAATTGTGCGAGAGCGTGATTTGGAGACATATCCAGATTAAGGGTCACAACCGTTCTCACGATGTCTTCACGCATCAAAGCCACCACTATCAGCGTGCCACCGTTAGGTTCGGCGGTTCGAAATGGTGCAACTGGGAGTAACTCCCTAAGGGCATCTCTTGATGCGTGCGAAACACAATGCGACGCGACCGCTGCAAGATCGCCATCGTCAAGATCGTCATCCTCGGGAACCCGATTATCCGCAACGAGTCGCCGGTACCCTTCGTGCGCGTAGTACGTAGCCAACTTCAAGTCGGTTGGACGCTCAAGTGAACAACCGGCACCCAGGATCACCGTCAGTCCGCCCCCAGTCGCTCGACTGACTGCTGTCAGAATCTTTGAGGGGATCACGATCCTCGTCCCCGATTACGTTGAGGGAGAACAGTACACAGCCGACCGTCTTTGGTCGTGATCGCCTGCTGTTCTTCCGCGAAATACTCATCCGCAACGACTTCCTCGTACATCTCCTGCACTGTCGCCGAACCAAGCAACCCCTTCAGGGTTGTAATGGTGGACCTCATGAGTTCGTGATACTGGGGAGCCTTTGACCTGGTCATGATCACATTGTGGCATAGCGGTCTGACGTACGGCTGAGAGCGAGGCGGCTCATGCCGCCTGCTCCTGTTCGACCTCGAAGGACTGCAGTACGGATGCTGCAGCCTTCTGGATTCGCTCGCACGATCCTTTGATCCCGGCGATGGCCTGTTCGCCACCTCCGGCCCCGCGACGTACCCGAAGGAGTAGTCGCTCGTGTCGAGATTGAGTGCTTGGCAAATCACGTAGGCCGCGGACTCAGCCTCCAGTTCAGCTAGTGCTCGGTTGTCAAACCCCTCGTGGAGCAGTGCGTGGCCGATTTCGTGCGCCAGCGTCTTCACACGCTGTGCGGGTGAGTTGGAGATCTCAACCCGTACGCGGTGCAGCTCGTGAGTGCAGTCGCCGTTGACGCTGCCGGGAAGCTCTGCATCCTCAACCGACGCGATCGAAGTTGCAAACTCGATGAGGCGGGCGTAGATTCCAGCAGGATCGTCGCCTGAGAGCTTGTGGCAGACAGTCAATACCGAATGCCATTTCGAGGGAACATTCAATGACCGCGAGGACCAGTTTCGAAGTTCAATGGGGCACAGTTCGGTCCTGACGTTTCTATTTGCTCAAACCTATTGCGCGTAAGAACTTACGTGTCAAGCCATTGGTCTTGGCGTACACCTTGCGCCGGGCGTAACGCTTTCCAAATGATGACGGCCCCTTCTCGGCCGCTTCGAGATTTCCTAAATCGCGAGCAGCTCGGTACAACTGTGACCGAGCACTCTTCTTCTTCACCATTGCCCACCTCCCCTAAGCACACCTAGAGACGTAACTCAGTGTAAGCAAGAAACCCTATGTGATGATCGTCGGACTCAGAGCCCAAACGAAGACACCTCTTCGTATTCCACATCGTCCGCACCGACGGTGTACCTACACCCCTCGAACTCGCACGAGAAATAACCGTCACGCCCATGAACGGTGAAGTTGGAGTTATCGTCCCCTAAGAGCACCGTGCCGTCTTCCGCGATCCAAACCTGACGGCTTCTCGGAATGACGTCCCAATACGTCCACTCACCAGTGTGGCCTTTGGGACAGGTCAGAGTATTCAGCAGCTGCTTCGGGCTGTCATTGTTTGTTTCATCAACCATCGCATTTCCTTTCCTAAGGACCGAACGCTTTGCTCGCATACTCAGTATGCCTTTGCACGCGGTCCAGTCCGAACACGAAGTAAGCGCCGAAGAACACCAGTACCCTCTCGAACATCGGCATACCTGAAGTGTGATTAGCGGCAACATCGATCGCTCCAATCAGTGCGACGACGGAAATAGCCACTGAGATCGCACCCTTCGCAAGTGTCTCTAAGAACGTCATGAGATAATCGCGATCTCTTCATCAGGTGGCTGGGGCGGAGTAGCGACTTCGGCGTTATCGCTGGCCTCATCGATTTCTTCGGTAATTTCGCCGTACTTAATGCTGTCCAGGGTGGCCTTAGAGATCCTCGCACTTTCGATGATTTTGGAGTCTTTGACTCCCTCGGCCACGAGTGCTCGCACGGTATCGTGCACCGCTCGACGCACCTGCTTGCGCTCGGCACGGATAGCCGCGCTCTCTTTGAACAGTTCATTGCGCTTGCTCTTGTTTCGATCTTGGCGTTTTCTGAGCTTCTCGAACTGTTCAGCCATGGTCTCAATGTCGAGCTCAGCCATGAGTTGGTCTTCCGACTCGATGAGTGCTGCACTAAGCAGCTCAGCAATCTGGCGCGGGCTAAGTCCTTGTGGAATATGCTCACTGATCTCGGACACGGTCTCCCCTTTCGTGTGTTCCTCGACAACAATCGTGCTGGGATCAGCGTCTCGCGCAACCAGGCTTACGAGAACTCGCCATCTGAGGTATGAAGGTCGAAGCAGCTGACTTACTCCACTGCTGGAACTTTGCGATCCCTGAGGCCGAGATGCTCGTAGGTTTTTGCGCGCATGGTCTCAGCTACCTCCGCAAGCAACTTGAGCACCGCCTCATTGGAGGCCACGGGCAGGACCGGATAATCAACAACGTGTCGCCGATCGACGTAGTCCTTCAGTCGCTTGTGCATGCCTGATGCCGGGTGGGTGAAGTGTGGGTAACCGCCTTCAGTGAGCTCGTGAATTATTGCTCGTTCGGGTACTTCTCGATCCAAGAGCTGAGTGATCATCCGAATCATTCCCTGCTGGTCTTTCATCGCCCGGCGGTCGTTAGCGAATGCGAGGCCCAGGATGCTGTCGCACTTAGCGAGGATCGCTTCAACTCCTTTCTTTTCGTCGTCAGACACCCTTTTGCGAGCCGCGCTCGAGGTGAAGTTTTCTAAGGGTGTTATGTCTACAAGTGATACAACAGGTGTTTGGCTCCCGCCCGTGGCACGCTCCGACACGCCGGTGGCACACTCAACGCCCGCCCGTGGCACGTTCGATTGCTCGCCGGTGGCGCATTTCGTTACTATGCCAACCATGGGACCCCTCCCGTCATTGGCACGTTCGGATCGAGTCTTGACTGGATTGGTCAGCTCATAGACGTTGCTCTTGTGTCGCCCTCTCACAGTGATTGTGAGCCAACCACCATCGGCCAGATCTTTAACGAGTTGGTACACGCGACGTCGAGAGCGAGAGGAGGATTCTGCGAGCTCTTCGATGCTGGGAACGGCCACGAGGTTGGTCTCATAGGTTGCCAACACCAGCGCCATCGACTTTTTCGCGAAGTCGAGCAACTCAGAATCTCTTATTGCGATTTCCCAATCGAAGCGAGGTTTGCTCCGCAACTCACCTTCGACGTGCAACGTTCCAATACGCGTTGGTGTCGTCGCGTTCACATATTTAGGCACCGTCAGTCGATAGGTGTTCGAGACCGTCTCACCACCGAAACTGATCGTGATCCACTGGTGTTTGGCGAGTTCGTGGAGCAAGCATCTGGTGCGCTTGGTTGAGAGCGTCGCTTTCTTGGCGAGTGTCGAGACCGAAGGGAACGCCACTCCCTTGGCGTCGGCGTAGGTAGCCAAGATAAGTCCGATCGCCTTGGCATACGCGTCGAGTGGTGAGTTACGAAGTTGGCGCTCCCACTCAAAGCGAATGTGGGTACTTCCATTCTCTTTTTGTTTGGTCATAGTCTGGTCGCGTCCTTTTGTTCCCGGGTTCGAGGTATAGAGGCCTCGCTTGGAAACTGTCGCGGTCGTGCCACAACTCGCAATAGGGCTCCGCGAACCCAAGGCATTGCTGGTGATTTGCTCAACTCCCCGACTCGAGTGGACCGACGTAGAGGCCGAGACAGACTTGTAGTTCGCAAATCGCGAACCAAGAAAGGAACCACCATGACCACTACATTCATCCCCGCGCCTCCCGCCGGCGTCTCACTGAATCCCACCCACTCGAACGCCGAGTTCTACGAGCGCAACCACGAGCTCTTCACTGTTCGAGGCAAGCGCCCATACAAGGGGTACCGTGGCTCCGGCCTCTTAGCCGAAGTGGCCGAGCTCGGGTCGATTGCCGAAGATGAGCGCAGCCCCGGTCAACGCACTCGACTACGACGCCTCGAGTACGAGCTGGAAAAGGTCACCGAACAAATCGTTGATCTCAACTTCGGTCTGGTGCGCATTTGCGTAAAGCGCTTCACCCAGCAAGCTTCTCGTGACAACATCCAGGACTTTGAGGCTGCGGGGGCTCTTGGGCTAATGAACGCCATCAACTCTTATGACCCCTCTCGCGGACTCTTCACCAGCTGGGCTCACAGGTTCATCCTTCGAGAAGTCCACCGGGCGGTCCGCGATGCCGACCACCCCAACATCAACCCCGGGGACTTTAACTCTCGCCCCAAGGTCTTGGCCGCAGAACTTGAACTTCAAAACGGTAACGAGTCCTTCCGGCCCCGCCCTCACGACATCGCCGTCAAATCCGGGGTCACTGTCGGCCAGGTCAATAGAATCATCAACGCTCCGCGCCTCAACTCATTAAGTGCGCCGACGGGAGTTGGCACTACTGTCCTGGCTGACCTCATTGAGGACCAGGGGTACTCGGTCGAAGACAGGGTCATCACCTCGATGTCCGTGAGCGACATGATTACTTACAAGTTCTCGCCACTCGAAGAGTGCTTGGACCATATCTTGGCGCGGACCCCGGGTTCAACGGTTGAGGCCTATCAGAGCCTCTCTTCTATCGGCGAGCAGTTGGGTCTCTCACGAGAGGCAGTTCACCAGATTGAGTACAAGACCAAGGGCGGACTGCTTCACCCGGTCATCCTTCGCAAGATGATATTCGCCGGGACCCGTGAGGGCACCCATTGCCAGCACTAATCCAAAGACAATACGCGTACGTCCTTGACAGGAGAAGGCCGAAGGACCCTCTGGCATTGGACCTCTCAGCCGGGCCACCGCTTCGGCCCAGACCCAACCACTTCCAAATCACTCGCGAAGCGAGGAGCACAATTATGACTCCTACGACGAATCCCATAACCGCCCCGCTCCTAAATTGCTCCCAACTCCGGCCAGCGACCAGTGACTTTACTTGCAGTGCCATCGTCCTGTGATCAGGCAATAGGTGATGCACCGCCGGGTCGAGTGCACCGATGAAGAGGGCTCAACACACTTAGATTCGTTCGCAAACTGCGAATCAAGAAAGGATGACACATGATTACTGAAACAGAGCTCATCGAGATCTTCGCTAAGACGAAGGACCTACGGTGCCCTGGGTGTGGTGGCAATCGTTGGTCCTACCTCTATGACGATTACAAAATGTCGTGGGACACCGTTGAGGTGGTCATCTGCGAGAGCACCATCGAGATCGCGGTTGTTGACACGATGACTCAGGCCAGAGTGTCGCAAGACTTCCGCTTCAAGTGTCAAGATTGTGGCACCCATTTACACGAGTGGAACGGGCTCATAAATCAAGACTTCGGGGACCTTTGGGAGGTCACCAACCGCTCGACCAACGTCGAGAACGTCATCTGTGCCGCACTCGAGATGACTGGCACCCCTTACCACCTCGAATAGCCGTCGGAGTCGCCGATGGGCTTAGTCAGTGCCTCGGGCGATCGAGTTCACCGCAATACCGAGCGTCACACAGTTCAATTGGTTCGCAATTCGCGGACCCGGAAAGGAGCGTCATGATTACCAAATTCAACACGGACGAATTCGGCATTTTCGAGGAACTGGAGAACACCGCTTATGACGCAGTTGTTAACTACTTCGAAGAACTCGGAAATGCCGACGGAACTCTTGCGGATCAGTTTTGGTTACGTGTGTGGGAGAAAGCTAACTCTGTTTACATCGCAGCAAACGGTACCCACGGATCCCCCAAGGGATTGGCAATAGTCCCTGCTGATTATTCCCAGAGACCTGAGGACTAACCAAATCAAAGTCTGCCGAGCGCTTGAGCTACTTAGGTTCCCTACCGGACACTCACAATTCGCGCCCAGCAATTGATCCCGACCGTAACCTTGCCTTGGTGCCATCAAACTGACGATCGAATAGCCCGATGAAGACGGCGGAACATACTGTTTAGCCAGGCCGATTCACGAACATCGCCCGATACGAAGCTAGTGATTGTCGCCACCGGGCGATCGCAATGGCTACAAGTTGCAGGGAGCCCTTAACCTCGGATGCAGAAATGGATCGGACGTCTCTCCACGGTCACGTGTTCGCAAAGAGCTGTCCTCTAAAGTTTGAATGAGACAAAGGCTTGCCAAGATCTCATTTGGCCGCATCGTTGTACGCGGTTACTTCCAATGTCGGAGAAGGAGAGCGAACCGAGCTATGGCCAATAAGTCAAGTATTGAGTGGACTCAGGCAACGTGGAACCCAACTACAGGCTGCGACCAGACCTCCCCAGGATGTGACCACTGTTACGCGCTAACACTGTCACGTCGCCTGAAAGCTATGGGAAATCCTAAGTACCAACGTGATGGATCACCGAAGACTTCGGGACCAGGTTTCGGCCTATCGATCCATCCCGATCAGTTGCAGTTACCACACCGATGGAAGGCGCCACGCCTTATCTTCGTGAACTCAATGAGCGATCTCTTCCATCCGGACGTACCCGATGAGTTCATTGAGGATGTGTTCCAGGTAATGGCTGATACTCCACGGCACACCTATCAGGTCTTAACCAAGCGGGCTCAACGTCTTTCCAAAATTGCGTCTTCTTTGCCATGGACGGACAACATTTGGATGGGCGTTTCTGTCGAGTCGGCGAGGTACAGCTTCAGAGCGAATCATCTTCGAAAGGTTCCCGCCGCAGTGCGATTCATTTCCGCTGAGCCGCTTCTTGCACCGCTTCCGAATCTTGATCTAACTGACATTGATTGGCTGATTGCAGGAGGTGAATCCGGTCCCGGCGCGCGACCAATGCATCCTGCTTGGGCTGAAGAGCTACGGGACCGATGCCAAGAAGAGGGAGTGGCCTTCTTCTTCAAGCAGTGGGGTGCATGGGCGCCAAATCGCGATTCCAAAGCGGTACCCGTCACCATCGAGGGTGAGATCCTCGATTCCATGCCAAAGGTAATGGCACCGGGCGCTCCCGTCAGTATGCGCCGTGTCGGCAAGGGAGCAGCAGGACGCACGATGGGCGGGCGAACCTGGAATGAAATGCCAACTGTTCGAGGTCGGCATCGATAGTGACCAACTGGGGGGGCTATTGGACTGAGGTAAAGCTCGACGTCTTGTCCAAGTACCTCACTGCGTTCAATAGCGCTTCCCGTCGAGCAAAATCGACCGTGTATCTAGATCTCTTCGGGGGGAGTCTGTCTCACACCCTTGAAGACAGCGGGAAGACGTTCCCGGGATCGACAGCGCGTGCAATTTGCACGGAGCCTCAATTCTCACGTCTCGTGTTCTGGGAACTCGACGCGCAAGCAGCCGCGCTGAAGTCGGATTTAGAGAAGGAATTTCCAGGCGATGAGCGATACAGAGTCATCGCGGGCGACTGCAACCGCTTCTTGGAAATGGGCCTCGAGAGTGTGAAGGATCTCCAATGGGCGCCGACCTTCGCGTTCATTGACCCCAAAGGATTAGAGGTTGAATGGACGACCTTGGACACCTTATCGAAGTGGCGAAAAGATCGAAAAGAGCGCAAAGTCGAGATGTGGATACTGGTTCCCGAACCAGCATTCGCTCGAGTGCTGGGTTTACGAGGAACGAGAGGAGAAACCTGGCCCGAACAACTCACTCGATACTTTGGAACTGACGAGTGGATCGCCATCTATCAGCGCCGGCAGTCGGGCGAGTTCAGTCCTGAGCGAGCGCGCGACGAGTTTGTCAATCTCTTGAGGTGGCGTTTGGAGAACGTTCTTGGCTACCAATGGACGCACGATCTCAAACTCACCAACGTCTCGAATCACCCCGTCTACACAATGGTGTTCGCGACCGACGCTCCTCCGGGCAACAAGATCATGACGAGCATCTACCGGGGTACCAGAACCCAAGGAATACCTGAGAAAAGATCCCAAGCAGTAGCGAATCGTCAGGCGAGGCGACGTGAAGCGAAAGGATTGCTGACTCTGTTTGACCCCGGTGCTCCAAAAGTCCCGTCCTGGGAATACAAGCACATTGATCCCTGGGCACCGCCGATCAAACTGCCTGAAGAAGTGGTCTTCGACGAGCACCCTGAGTCAGGTGAATACGAAGACGAAGAGTTCTGGCCCAGTCCCGACGGTGATTAATTCGCAATTCAGCTAACTCTTCCACCCAGCGAAAGTCTCGATGAAAGCCCACGTGTTGTGCCCGGACCCGCTGCCCGCGATCGCCGAAACCTCAATCTTTGACACGTCATCTGTGTCGGGGAGAATAAATGTCAGGCAGTACGTGAATGTCCCGCCAGGCGACGAATTGCTCACATTCGCGCTTCCGTCGATGGCGTTGCTCCGCGCACATACGAGGTTTTCAAATGCGTCGTCGACTATTGCCATCGCTCAAGCTGCTTGCGAAGACTGTGCCGTTTTGGTCATACGCGGCTACCGAAAGGGATCCACTAGAAATCGTTGAATTACTTCGATTGGTAATCCGCATTTCCGCTGTTGCATGGTGACGCGTACCTCACCATCGACGCCTTCTGGCGAGTCACAAATCCCAGCGTGCCCGCGCTCTTCGTTCTCGACGAACTCGACGACCCACTGGCGAAACTGGGGCCGGGTGAAGTGATGTTGTTTACCAACGTGATTGACGAGCTTGAAGTTTCGCCACTCAGTGATGCCCATAGGACCTTTGGTTGTGCAGAAGCGGAACACACCGTTGACGTCGGCCATGAATGACGTTTTGTGTGGCCTTACCACCACTCTCTGAGCAACAGTTTTCGGAGCACCATTGATCTTTTTTCGACTCATTGCGCTAGCCAGTCTTCAGCCCAGTGATCGGGACCGCCGACAGCCGAGATTTTGTCGCGTCTCGTCTTCAGCCCGTTATCTCCTTGGGGCTCAAACTGGAACACGAGTTGCTCTTCACCCCCGTCTTCGATCGCAAAGGCGGTTGAAGTTGCCACGCCAAGTTCGGTCAAGGATCTAACTACGACGGCTACGGCATCCTCCAGAGTCGCATACTCAGGGTCGTAATCGATATGACCTCCTCCATCCAGATCTTCTCGGCTGATACAAATTGCCATTGCTCACTCCCTTCTTCTAAAACCGTGCATACGGGACGGGTCGGCGCAATGGACTCGCGTTTGGACGCTCCGATTTGCAGTGATGGTGAGTGATGTCGACAACCCGAGGCGCGCATTACCAAGTGGCCGAGCCACTCACAATTAGTGGGAGCGAAGCCTGTCACCGTGTAGCGACCTTGATCGATCGCAGGCGCTTAGTGCACCGCTAAACCAGAAGACCCCACCACTCTGGTGGGCTCTCCCTGATTGCACCGAGTCACATGATTGGGGACTACTCGACTTCTTCTTCGAATGTGGAAAGGTTGCGAACGTCGTCCGGGTTGATCTGGTGAAGTTTCCAGGGACGGGTGGACTCCACTATGAGGTTGTCGCCAAGGTCAGCGGCCGTGTCATTCAAAAGGTTTGCGTCGAAACCCGACGCTCTCTCGAAGTCCCGTAACAACAGCGCTGCAGTAATGGACTCGCACGTGAACATCGTTCCAATCGTGAAGTCGGGGTGCAAAGGGTTCTTGTCGGGATCGCGAAACCCCAGCACCTCAAAGCGTTCAATCTGCTCGTAACAGAAGTTACCCCCCGCTGCGACTGACAGATGGTTAGCTTCCGCTTCTGAAATCGTGAACGTAACAGCCGTCTTCTCTGGTGTGGTCATGTTTTCTTTCCTTTACCCAGCAAGACACTCGCTTATCTCGGCACTCCTACTGTCGCAACATAGTGGACCAAGTCAATAGCCGCGACCAGGTACTTAGCAAACCTTGATAGCTATGCCACTCGAGCTGGCCGCTGGCGCTCGAGCTCGATGTCTGCCCCACTCCAATGAGGCCGCATGAGTACCGGCAATGCCTGCTCGGCCACGGCGAACTCATTACCTCACGTGTCAGACGTATACACAAAGGGTCCAATCGTTGGCATTACGTATCCGGCGCCGATGGCACTAAATGCCGTCGGTTAGCAAGGGTCTTGCTGGGTAAAGGAAAGAAAACATGACCACTCAAGTAGAAGTATCTAACGAGCGCATTGAAGAGATCGAAGACGCGGGATTAACCGTGGAGATCGTAACTACCTACTGCGAGGAATTCGGAGGCGAGGCCGCATCAGTGAGTCTCTCGGACGTAGGTGATGCCTTTGAGGGCACATTTAACAACAACGAGGAGTTTGTGCGAGAGTTTGCTAAAGGTTCTGGTCTGTATAACTTCGCCCAGGCATCGTGGCCCGCCACCTGCATCGACTGGGAGCGTGCCGCTTCTGAGCTCATGCCAAATCACACTGAGGTGGACGGCTACTACTTCAGTCTGGGCTAATCGAAAATCACTAAATATTTGTAAAAACCCTAGTCACAGGCATTGTCCGCGTGATGCGGCGGCCAACGGTACTCAGTAGCCGATGAGCGAGTGTCTTATCGGTGAAAGGACAAAGACCATGACTGCGCAGACTCTCGAAGCAACGAGATACGAGGTGAGCATCGGAGAAGAGAAAGAGCGTTTTGATTCGTACATGTTTGGGCAACTC
>Ga0182030_10007491_pt1 | contig 22744 bp, 23 predicted proteins | sample 812S3MmetaG_FD_121299 | JGI IMG/M metagenome (GOLD analysis project Ga0182030, IMG submission 121299) | Permafrost microbial communities from Stordalen Mire, Sweden - 812S3M metaG (Illumina Assembly) | ecosystem: Environmental > Terrestrial > Soil > Wetlands > Permafrost | place: Sweden...
GTGAGGACACCCGCTTTCTCGCAGGCTCGCTTGAAGCGGCGCAGAGCGGCATCGAAGTACTCGTTCTCGCGAACACGAACGCTGGGCATTCAAACCTCAATATCTTGAGACAAAAGACTGCCGCCGGGCATTCGGCTGCAGGGGGGCGCATTCTAAAGGGCGTTCCCGTAAAAGGCAAAGGCGGCAAAGAAAGATGCGGGTGATTGGAATCGAAAGTTCCTGCGATGAGACGGCGGTGGCGGTTTTCGACACCGAGCGGGGTCTTTTGTCGCACCGATTACACAGCCAGATCGCATTGCACCAGGCTTATGGGGGGGTGGTGCCGGAGCTGGCCTCGCGGGATCACATCAAGAGGCTCCTGCCGCTGGTGCGCGAGGCGCTTACGGCTGCGCACTCCTCTCGCGAGAGCGTGGATGGCGTGGCCTATACCGCGGGGCCGGGGCTGATCGGGGCTCTGCTGGTCGGTGCCGGGTTCGCCAGAAGCCTTGCCTACGCCTGGGCCAAGCCGGCAATCGGCATCCATCATCTCGAGGGACATCTGCTCGCGCCGCTCCTCGAGCCCGAAGCGCCGCCGTTCCCTTTCCTTGCCCTGCTGGTCTCCGGTGGCCACACGCAGTTGGTCGACGTGGCCGGCCTCGGGGAGTATCGCATCCTCGGACAGACGCTCGACGATGCGGCGGGGGAGGCGTTCGACAAGACGGCCAAGATGCTCGGATTGCCGTATCCGGGCGGCGCCGCGCTCGCGAAACTGGCGGAGTGCGGACGGCCCGGCCGATTTAACTTCCCTCGGCCGATGCTCGACAGGCCGGGACTCGACTTCAGTTTCAGTGGCTTGAAGACGGCGGCCCTAGTAGCCTTGCGAGGCCGCGTCTTGGACGAGGAGACTCGAGCCGACGTTGCACGCGGCTTCCAGGAGGCGGTGGTGGACACGCTCGCTGAAAAGACGCGTCGAGCGCTCGTGGGCGGCGGCTACCGGCGGCTCGTGGTGGCGGGCGGAGTGGGTGCCAATATGCGGTTGCGCCGGCGCTTGGTTGACATTGCCAGGGACGCCGGAGCGGCGGTGTATTTCCCGAGGGCTGAGTTCTGCACGGACAATGGCGCGATGATCGCGCTCGCCGGGGCATTGCGCCTTGCGGCGGGGGAGCGAGCGAGCCTCGCCGTCGACGCCCGGGCGAGCTGGGAGCTAGGGGTGGCGGGATCGGCGCGGTAGGGGATCGACGGAGCACTGTTTCAAAAGTTCAATGGACAAGATATTCATTCATGCGCTCAAAGCCGAGGCGATCATCGGCATCTACGACTGGGAGCGCCAGGTCCGTCAGACCGTCCTCGTCGACATCGAGATCGGAGCGGACATCCGCAAGGCGGCGCTCACGGACGCGGTCGAAGACACCCTGAACTACAAGCGGGTTGCCAAGCGCGTGGTCGCGCTGGTGGAGGGCTCCGAGTTTCAGCTGGTGGAGACGCTTGCCGAACATGTGGCCATGCTGATTCTCGAGGAGTTCGGCGTCGCGTGGGTGCGCATCGTGCTCTCCAAGCCGGGGGCCGTTCGAAGCTCCAAGGATGTCGGTGTCGAGCTCGAGCGCGACCGTCCCGCGCTCGAGTCATGGCTTGCCGCGCGTGCTCGCGCAGCCCCGCTCCCGCCGGGCACATGAGCCCATCGTTCGCGGTCGATCTGCCGCTCACGTGGAGCCAGGTCGGGGCCGTCGGCGACGGGGGGGTCTCGTTGTCGTTGTCGCCGCCCGCCCTGGACCGCATCGGCGCGGCCCACGCACTGCTCGAGCGCCTCGTGGCCAGCGAAGCGCGCGTTTACGGCGTCAATACCGGCGTCGGAGCGCTCTGCGATGTGCTCGTTTCGCCGGCCAAGCAACGAGCCCTGTCGCGCAACATCGTCATGAGTCATGCGGTTGGAGTGGGACCCGCGCTCGAGGCTGCCGCGGTCAGGGCCATCATGGCGGCGGCCGTCAATCACTATGCGCGCGGATACTCCGGTGTGCGGCCTGAGTTGGTCCTCCGGCTGTGCGAGTTTCTGGACAGGAACTTGAATCCCGAAGTGCCCGCGGGCGGGTCGGTGGGTTATCTCACGCACATGGCGCACATCGCGCTGGTGATGATCGGCGGCGGTCGCGCGCGGCTCGGCGGTGAGCGTGCCGAACCCAGCGCAGATGCGAGTCGCGGCGATCTCATGAGCGGTGCCGCGGCGCTCGCCGCGGCAGGTCTCGAGCCGCTGGTGCTGGAGGCCAAGGAAGGATTGAGCCTGGTGAACGGCCTGCCTTGCGCCACGGGCCTGGCGGCGCTCGCGCTCACCCGCATCGCCCGCCTGCTCGACTGGGCGGACCTCATCGGTGCAATGTCCTTTGAGAACCTGCGAGGACAGACATCCGCCTTCGACGCCGAGGCCCTCAGCCTGCGCGCCTCCCTCTTCCCCCGGCTGGTGGGCGAGCGCCTGCGCGGATTTCTTCGCGGCAGCGCGATTCTTGCGGCGAGCACCGGCCGGCGAACCCAGGATCCGTTGAGCCTGCGCGCGATTCCGCAGGTTCACGGCGCCGTGCGTGACCAGTTCGCGCAAGCAGCGGCCACGGTCGATGCGGAACTTGCCTCGGTAAGCGACAATCCCGTGGTGTGCGGCACTCCGCAAGCGCCCCGGGCGCTGTCGGAGGCCCACGCCGTAGGCGCGGCTCTGGGCCTCGCGGGCGATGCGCTCGGCATCGCCGTCGCCGCGTTGGCCGCCATGTCCGAGCGGCGCATCGATCGGCTGGTCAATCCGCTGCTGAGCGGACTGCCCGCGTTCCTGGCGGCCGACTCGGGCGCGGGCTCGGGATTCATGATTGCCCACTACACCGCGGTGTCACTGACCGCCGAGAATCGCCGCCGCGCCTCCCCGGCCAGCCTCGACGGCGGAGTCACCTCGGGCCTGCAGGAGGACCACCTCGCGCACGCGACCCCCGCCGCGTTGAAGCTTTTGCAGATCGTCGAGAACACGGAAGCCATTCTGGCGATCGAGCTGCTCGCGGCCGCGCAGGCATACGACCTGGCACACGACGCTCAGGCCCCGGCCCGCGCGAGCGCGACCGATGCGGCCTATCGCAGGGTGCGCCAGGTGGTGCGCCTGTATCGCGACGATCGTCCGCTGGCGGAGGACATCGATGCGATCCGATTCATGCTGCGCACGCAGGACGCCACGGCGCCGTGCTAGATGCTGCGCCCGCCATCCACGGCAATGATCTGCCCCGTGATGTAAGGCGCGTCCTGCGCGAGAAACAATGCCGTGCGCGCAACATCCGTGGGGCTGCCGTGACGCTGCAAGGCGGTCTTGGCGATGATCTCGCGTTTCAACGCCTCGTCGATGTCGTGTTCCGGCCAGAGCACCGGCCCCGGCGCAATGCCGTTGACCCGGATTTGCGGGCCGAGTTCGCGGGCCAGGGAACGGGTCAGCATCGCAAGGCCCGCCTTGGCGGTGCTATAGACCGGGTAGCCCTTCAGCGGCCGCAGCCCATGGATGTCGACGATATTGATGATGACGCCGCGCCGCTCGGCGAGGCTCGGGACCGCCGCCTGGGAGAGAAACAAGGGCGCCTGCAGATTGGTGCCGATCAGGTCGTTCCATTGCACCCGGGTGATCTCTCCCACCGTGGAGGGAGCAAAGCTCGAGGCGTTGTTGATCAGCACGTCCAAGCCGCCGAAGGCCCGGATCGCGGCGTTCACCAGGTTCTCGGGAGCCTCGGCACTCAACAGGTCCGCTTCCTGCACAGCGGCCGTTCCCGGCCGGGCCCGATTGAGATCCTCTGCCAGCTCCGAGGCCGCCTGCGCGGAGGTTCGATAATGAATGAGGACGCAGGCGCCGGCGCCGTGCATCGTGCGGGCGATCTCGGCACCGACGCGCCTCGCGCCCCCGGTGATGAGGACCACTTTGCCGTCGAGCGAAGGGTTGCATGCCGTCATGCGTCAGAACGATACCGGATTGTCCGCCAGGCGGGTACAAGGCGGCCGTACGATGTCCTTTGAGGCCGCTCCGGGTGCGGGCGGCGCCGCACTGGGCGAGGAGGCACGCCAGCACGCCGCGAGGATGCGCGAGCGGCTCGCCGGCGAAATTGGGGCGGCCGGAGGATGGATCGGGTTCGATCGGTATATGGAGACCGTGCTGTATGCGCCGGGTCTCGGCTATTACAGCGCGGGCGCCCGCAAGCTCGGGCCGGGCGGCGACTTCATTACGGCTCCTGAGATCTCGCGCCTGTTCGGCGCATGCCTCGCGCAGCAAAGCGCCCAAGTGCTCGAGGAGCTGGGGGGCGGCTCGATCCTCGAGATCGGGGCGGGCAGCGGGGCGCTCGCGGCAGACATCCTGGCGCGGCTCGAGAGCCTCGGGCAGCTGCCGGTGCGATATCTGATTCTCGATGTCAGCGCCGACTTTCGCGAGCGCCAAAGGCGCACGCTCGAGGAGCGCGTGCCGCATCTCACCGGCCGTGTCGATTGGGTGGACGGTGCGCCTGCGTCGCTCGACGGCGTGATTCTCGCGAACGAGGTACTGGACGCGCTGCCGGTGACGCGCTTTCGCTGGTCAGCAGGCCGTTGCGAGGAACTTGGCGTCAGTATCGAGCGCGATCGGCTCGTGTGGTCGCCGCGGCCGGCGGACGCCGGCCTCGCCCGCATTTGCAGCTCACTCGAGCAGCCCGGCTGGGAGGACGGCTATGTCTCCGAGTATTGCGCGAGGCTCCCGGCGTGGACACATGAGGTCACGCGCGGACTTCGCCGGGGGCTCGCGCTGTGGGTCGACTACGGATTGCCGCGCAGGCAATATTACCTGCCCGAGCGCCGCGACGGCACGCTGATGTGCCACTTCCGACATCGTGCCCACGATGATCCGTTTCTAGAGCCCGGATTGCAGGACATCACGGCGTGGGTCGATTTTACGCTGCTCGCCGAGGCTTGCACCGCCGCCGGATTTACGCTCGCCGGTTTTTGCACGCAAGCGCATCTGCTCGCGGCGCTCGGAGCCGATCGGGAAATGAGCCGTCTCGCGGCAGCAGATGAGCACCGCTTCGCGCGCCTCGCCAACGAGGCGCGCCGGCTGATGATGCCGGGTGAGATGGGCGAGCGGTTCAAGGCGATGGCGTGGCTGCGCGATCTCGATCTGCCGCTCTCCGGCTTCTCGTTGCAGGATCTGCGGCACACCCTGTAGCGTCGCGCTTCGGGCTCAGTGGCGCGCGCGCACCGCTGCCACCGCCTCGACCCGAAGCCGGCTCACGAGCTCGGCGATCGCCGGACCGGTACGGCCGGAGAGTTGTTCCTGAGTCGGCTTGGCCGCGGCGGCGGCATCGCGCGCCGCAAGCAGGTAATCGCGTTGCGGATAAGGTTCGTGCTGCAACCCCGCGCGGCCCCTCGAGTCCGCCTCGCAGGCCAACAACGCGAGCGCGAATCGCTCCGGCCGGCGGAAGGCGTCGGAGCGTTCCATGAATTCGAGCACCGTTCTGGGCTTGAGCTCGAAGGCGCGGTGGACGATGCCGTGATAGCGGGCCACGATCACGGCGAGTTCCCTGTAGTCGCCGGGCACCCGCAGCCGTGTCGCGAGCGCCTCGATCGCCAACACGCTACGCTCTTCATGCCCGTGGTGCGCGGGCCACTCCGAGCGCGGCGTCTGCGCCTTGCCGAGATCATGCATCAGCGCCGCGAATCGCACCCTGGCATCGCCGCTCAGAATCGCTGCCTGATCGAGCACCATGAAGGTATGCACCCCGGCGTCGATTTCCGGGTGCCACCGCGCCGGCTGCGGCACGCCGAACAGCGCGTCGAGCTCCGGATAGATGCGTTGCAGAGCGCCGCATTCGCGCAGCACGCGAAAGAAAGCCCCAGGGGCGGCCTCGCGCAGGGCTTTCTCCGACTCCTGCCAGACGCGTTCGGCCACCAAGGCGTCGATCTCGTCGGCGAGCACCATGCGCTGCATGAGTGCCATGGTGTCGGGCGCCACCCGAAATCCCAGGGGAGCAAAACGTGCCGCAAAGCGCGCGAGCCGCAGGACGCGCACCGGGTCTTCGACGAAGGCGTCGGATACATGTCTGAGAAGCCGGGCTTCGAGATCGCGTTGGCCGCCGTGCGGATCGACGAGAGTGCCGTCGGGAAGCCTTGCCATGGCGTTGATGGTCAGGTCGCGGCGGCTCAAGTCCTCCGCGAGCGTGACCTCCGGTCCGAACTCGACGCTGAATCCACGATAACCCGGAGCGGTTTTGCGCTCGCGCCGAGCGAGCGCATATTCCTCATGCGTGTCAGGATGCAGGAAGACCGGGAAGTCGCGGCCGACCTCGCGGAACTTGCGCCGCTCGAGATCCTCCCTCGTGCCCCCCACGACGACCCAATCGCGCTCCTTCACCGGCAACCCGAGCAACTCGTCTCGAACGGCTCCGCCGACCAGATACACTTGCATGGATGCATAGTATCAGCATCAATTGGCGGATCTGCGCGCCCGCCATCGCCGCGCTGGCTTCATCCTTGCTCGGTGGATGCTACCTCCTGCAGAGTGCCGCGGGACAGCTGCAGCTCATGTCCAAGCGCAAGCCGATCGCAAGGGTCGTCGAGAATCCGGCGACGCCTCCCGAGGTCAAGACGCAGCTCGAGGCGGTCGCGCAGATGCGGGACTTCGCGACCCGCCGTCTCGGGCTCCCCGACAACGGCAGCTACCGCAGCTTCGCGGACCTCGGACGGCCTTATGTGGTCTGGAACGTGGTGGCGGCGCCGGAGTTCTCGGTCGATCCCAAGGAATGGTGCTATCCGATCGTCGGGTGCGTGGCCTATCGCGGATATTTCGTCGAACGGCGCGCGCGCGCGTTCGCGCAGGATCTGAAGCGCCGCGGGCTCGATGTAACCGTCGGCGGCGTGGCGGCCTACTCGACGCTCGGTCATTTCGACGATCCGATCCTGAACACCATGCTGGGCTGGAACGACGTGGAGCTCGCGTCGATCATCTTTCACGAGCTCACGCATCAGATGATCTATCTGCCGAACGATGCCGACTTCAACGAGGCGCTCGCGACCACGGTGGAGGAGGAGGGCGTGCGGCTCTGGCTCGAATCGCTCGGCCGGGAGCGCGACCTCGAGCACTACCGCACGTACCAGCAGCGCTTCGCGCAGGTGCTCGCACTGCTGACCCGTGCCAGGGACGCTTTGCGCACGCTGTATGCGTCCGGGATCGATCCCGAGCGGATGCGCCGCGAGAAGGCGGCCATTTTTTCCGCGCTCCGTGAGTCTTACTCCGATCTGAAGCAGGCCTGGGGGGGCTCAGCGCCCTTCGACAGCATGTTCGATAGCGATCTCAACAACGCCAATCTCGCCTCGATCGCCACCTACTACGATTGCGTGCCGGGCTTTTGGCGGGAGCTCGCGGCGGCCGGAGGCGATCTCGGCGCGTTTTATGCGCGGGTGCGCCAGCTGGGCAAGCTCGACCAACGACAGCGCGACGCACTTTTGTGCGGAGCGCGCTGATGGGCGAATGCCCGGCGGATGACTTCATCCGGCACGGGACGCCGGCTTTTCGCCGCGCCAACCTTGCGCTGTTCGCGGCCGGCATCGCCACGTTCGGCCTCTTGTATTGCGTCCAGCCGCTGATGCCGGAATTCAGCCGGCGATTCGGCGTGAGCGCGGCGGCGAGCGCGCTGTCGCTGTCGCTGCCCAGCGGCGTGATGGCCGTGGCGCTGCTGTTTGCGGGCGCCGTATCGGACGCAAAGGGACGCAAGGGGATCATGGCCGCATCGACGCTTTGTTCGGCACTGCTGACGCTGCTAAGCGCGGTGGCACCGGGTTGGCTCGCATTGCTCGCGCTGCGCGCGCTGCTCGGCATCACGCTGTGCGGGCTGCCGGCCATTGCAATGACCTATCTCAGTGAGGAGGTGCACGCCGAGTCCATCGGTCTCGGCATGGGGCTGTACATCAGCGGCACCGCGGTGGGCGGCCTGGGCGGCCGGCTGCTGAGCGGCGTCGTGGCGGACATCTTCGGCTGGCGCTGGGCGATGGCGGCGATGGGGGTCGTGGGATTGGTCTGTGCGGCGATATTTTCGCGCAGCCTGCCGCCCTCCCGGCGCTTCGTGCCGCAACCGCTCGAGCTCGGCGAGCTGATGCGGCGATTCGCCGGGACGTTTTCGGATCCGGGGTTGCCGTGGCTGTTCGCGGAAGGCTTCGTGCTGCTCGGGGCCTTCGTCACCCTGTACAACTACATCGGTTATCGGTTGACGGCACCTCCCTACGCGTTGAGCCAGGCCGCGGTGGGGCTGCTATTCAGCGTCTATCTGGTCGGCACGTTCAGCTCGACCTTCATCGGGCATCTCGCCGGCCGTCGAGGGCGGCGCAAGGTGCTGTGGACCATGTTCGTCATCATGCTGGCCGGCCTTGCGCTCACCATGACCCGTCCGCTGCCGCTGATCATTGCGGGAGTCGCGGTGGTCACGTTCGGATTCTTCGGCGGTCATTCCATCGTCTCGAGCTGGGTCGGCCGGCGTGCGGGAAACGCCAAGGCACAGGCGAGCTCGATGTACCTGTTCGCCTACTACCTGGGGTCGAGCCTCGCGGGAGCCGCCGGCGGGCTGTTCTACGCCGCGCAGGGGTGGACGGGCGTCGCTGCATTTGTCGCCACGTTGTTCGGACTCGGGCTGTTGTTCGCGTGGCGGCTGTACCATCTGGCGCCGCTCGCCGCCGCGCCAGCGGGGCCCGCCGAACCTCCGCTGCCTTGAGGGCGAGCCCTGGCAGTTGCCCCGAGCGATTCTATGACCGGCCGGTTGCGGCGCGGTCGATGCTCAGCCGTGCATTATCTTCCAGCGCACCGACGTACTGGCGCGCCGAAGCGGCCATGGAATGCGGCTTGAGCTTGAGCCTTTCGAAGCCGTCCTCGGTGCATACGCTGTCGACCTTCAGCGACCGATAGTTGTCGCTGGAGAATGGGCGGCCGGGTACGAAATCGAACACCGCAGCCTCCAGGCGCCCCAGGACATTGGGCAGCCCTGCGATCCAGCGGCGCCGGCCCGTCACCTTGGCGACCAATTGCACGACCTCGCGCAGTGTGTAGACCTGGGGGCCGCCGAGCTGATAGGTCTGGCGGCTCGACGCTCCTCCGCGCAAACAGCGCAACAGGGCGTCGACCACGTCGTCGACGAACACGGGTTGGAACCGCGCGTTGGGTCGGGCGAGCGGCAGCACGCCGGGCGCCGAGGCAAGCAGGCGGGCGAACCGGTTGAGGAAGGTGTCGCCGGGGCCGAAGATGACCGACGGCTGGAAGATGGTCCAGTCGAGCGCCCCGCTTTGTTCGCGGATCAACTTCTCCGCTTCGCCCTTGGAGCGCAGGTAATAGCTCGGCGCATCGACGGCGGCGCCGAGCGCCGACACCTGTAGGAGCCGCCCGACGTTCGCCGAACGCGCAGCTAGCAACAGCGCACGCGTAAGCTCGGTGTGCGCGCGCCGAAAGCCCGCGCCGCCGAACCAGGGCTCGTTCAAGATGCCGATCAGATTGACGACCACATCCTTGCCGCGCAGGCGCTCCGAGAGCTGCGCCTCGTCGTACACGTCGCAGTTCTCCAATGTCAGGCCGGGCAACACCAGGAGGTGCTTGTGGAGTTCCCGGTCGCGCGACAATACGGTTACCCGATGGTTGTCCTTGAGCAAACGCGCGGTCAGCCGCGTGCCCAGAAAGCCGGTACCTCCGAGAATGCAGATGGATAACGGCTTCATGACGTTTCAGCGGATCGGGATGAGGAACGTCGAGGAGCCGCGCCGCACGTTGAGCATCAACAGGTTCACGCCTTTGGCCGCCTCGCGAAAAGTTTTGATGCTCGATACCGGCGTACGGCCGATGCCGACGATCAAATCGTTGGACCGGAGGCCCGCCACGGAGGCCGGACTGCCGTCGGTCACGCCGCGCACAAGCACACCGCCGCCGTCGGGCGAGTCGGTGAGATCCGCTCCCTCCAGGCCGTGGTGGATATCCGTGGCGTTGGCGGATTCGGCCTCTCCGCGCTCGGCGACCAGCGCGGTGACCTTGCGGGGCTTGCCGTCGCGCAACAATCCGATCTCCACCTGGTCGCCGATCTGCAGCATGCCGATGGAGTTGCGCAGCTCATGGGCATTCTTCACGGCAGCGCCGTTGATCGAGACGATGATATCGCCGGTCTTGACGCCCGCGTGCTCCGCTGATGAGCCCTGACTCACGCCCGCAACCAACGCGCCGCTCGCCTCCGCGAGACCGAATTCCTTGGCGATGTCCGGCGTGACATCGTAAATGTTGACGCCGAGAACGCCGCGCTTCACCTGCCCGAACTTGATCAGCTGGTCCATCACACCCTTGGCCATGTTGACGGGGATGGCGAAACCAATGCCGATGTTGCCGCCGCTTCCCGAGAGGATTGCGGAATTGATGCCGACCAGCTCTCCTTTGAGATTGACCAGCGCACCACCCGAGTTGCCGGGGTTGATGGAGGCATCGGTCTGGATGAAATCTTCGTACCCGTCCGGATTGATGCCGGTGCGGCCGAGAGCGCTGACGATCCCGGCGGTTACGGTGTGCTGCAAGCCGAACGGATTGCCGATCGCGACCACGTAGTCGCCCACCTCCAGATGCGAGGAATCGCCGAGCGCCATGGCGATCAGGTTGGGCTGTTTGGCCTGAAGCACCGCGATGTCCGCGCCTTCGTCGGATCCGATCACCTTCGCCGGAAATGTGCGGTTGTCGAGCAGCGTCACCGTGATCTCGTTTGCGTTCTCGATGACGTGGAAATTGGTGATGATGTAGCCGTTCCTGGCATCCACGATCACGCCCGATCCAGCGCTCTGAAACGGCCGCTCATGCGGCTTCGAGTCCGGCGGCACGTTGAAGAATTGTCGGAAGAAAGGATCGTCCAGCAACGGATTACGCTGCCCCGGCTTCTCCTTGATGGTGCCGCGAGTGGCGATGTTGACGACAGCAGGTGACACCCGCTTGACCATTGGAGCGAGCGAGGGCATCGGCGCGGCATCGGCTGCCGGGAGCGGCGCCGTCACCGCAGCGAACGCCTGTGGCGCGGACCATCCGAGAGCAAGCGCTGCGACCGCAAGTCCAATACGCAAGTTCATGCGCGATCCTTATATCCAGATGAGTCGTCGGGCCGTCCACATAAAGAAGGGCCGGACGATGAGTCCGGCCCCTCGCGTCGTCGCCCTCGATCCGCGATTTTACACCGTAAGGTCGCGGACGGCGGACTCTCTTAGGCCGCTTCCACGGTGATTCGTTGCGGCTGCACCTGGGCAAGCTTCGGAATCGTGACTTCAAGCACGCCGTGCACGCTCTTGGCTTTGATGTTCTGCACATCCGCGGATTCCGGCAGGCTGAAGCGCCGCTGGAATTCACCGGTGACGCGCTCGACGCGGCGATAGCCGTCGCGATCCTCGCGCTTGGTATCCTCGCGGCGTCCGCGAATCGTCAGCACGCCTTGCTCGGAAGTGATCTCCACCGCTTTCGGGTCGACGCCCGGCAGATCCACATGCAGGAGGAATCGATTGTCCTCCTCGTGAATGTCGACGGGCGGCAGCCACGCGCCGGAGTCAGCCGCGGTCGCGGCCTGGGGCGCGCCGAACAGGCGGTCAATGTCTCTTTGGAAACGGTTTACGAGCGACCAAGGCTCGTATCGCACGACGGTCATAATGCTCTCCTCATTCAATGACGCTATTGATGGAACAATTCAGAAAAAGCGCTTGATACCCGACGTTGGGACGCTGCCGATCATTTCAACGGCAATCGCGGGCAGAGGAAAAAAATGAGACGTGTGTTTTCGACAATGTCAATGGAACATATTGTGAATAAGATGTGGACCACAATATCTTGAGATTACAAATTTTCCCCCTTGACCCGAAGAGCGCGAAGTGTCGTAAGAATATTTCTCGGGACAATCTTATAATCTATTGAATGTATTGTCGTTTTAAGGTGGAAAATTACCTTAAAAATTTCTTGACGCTGGTCACAGTCAAGTCTTAACCTTCCACTCCGAACACAATATGTTGTGGTCGGAAGTCGCGAATGTTCCCCTGCCTCCCTGATCCGACCGCAAGGCCGTTTTTATCGCCGGAGACCACCGCAACTTGTCTTTCATTCTCGCGCCATAATTATAAGGAGCGGTTTTCAACCCATGAATACGGTGGTTCAAATACAGCCCAAAGACGTCGGAAGTATTCCTTATCAAGAAGCGTCCTATGACATCTGGGATAAGAAATACCGACTCATCGCGAAGGACGGGTCGCCGGTCGACCGGTCGATGGATGACACATACAAGCGCGTAGCGCGCGCGCTCGCGGACGTGGAATCGCCGGAATTGCGCGAGCAGTGGTATGAGTCCTTCCTCTGGGCGCTGCGTCACGGTGCAATTCCGGCCGGGCGGGTCACTTCCAACGCGGGCGCGCTGGAACACAAGCCCGCCACCTCGACCATCAATTGCACGGTGTCGGGCACGATCCGCGATTCGATGGACGACATCTTGAACAAGGTGCACGAGGCGGGGCTCACGCTCAAGGCCGGATGCGGGATCGGCTACGAATTCTCGACGCTGCGTCCGCGCGGGGCCTATGTGACCGGTGCGGGCGCGTATACCTCGGGACCGCTGTCGTTCATGGATATCTACGACAAGATGTGCTTCACGGTATCGTCCGCCGGCGGACGCCGCGGCGCGCAGATGGGGACCTTCGATGTCGGCCATCCCGACGTGCTGGAATTCATCCGCGCCAAGCGCGAGAACGGCCGGCTGCGTCAGTTCAACCTCTCGCTGCTCATCACCGATGAGTTCATGAAGGCGGTGAAGGGCGACGGCGAATGGCAGCTGGCGTTTCCGCTTGCCCGCAACGAATTCGAGACCGAGCGTCCGGACCTCTCGGACACGAGTAAATTCGTGTGGCGCGAATGGCCCGATGTCAGGGGCTATGTGGCGAATGAAGAGGGGCTCGTCGCCTGCAAGATCTACAAGACGCTGCCGGCGCGGCGCGTGTGGGATTTGATCATGTCCTCCACCTACGACTTCGCGGAGCCCGGCTTCATCCTGATCGACCGGGTCAACGAGATGAACAACAACTGGTGGACCGAGACCATCCGGGCGACCAATCCTTGCGGCGAACAACCGCTGCCCCCGTACGGCTCGTGTCTGCTGGGCTCGGTGAACCTCACCAAATTCGTCGTCGACCCGTTCACCGAGGACGCGCACTTCGACTGGGACACCTATCGCCAGGTGGTGAAGATTTTTACCCGCATGCTCGATAACGTGGTCGAAGTCAACGGACTGCCGCTCGAGCAGCAGCGCAACGAGATCCTGCGCAAGCGCCGCCATGGCATGGGATTCCTCGGCCTGGGCTCGGCCATCACGATGTTGTGCATGAAATACGGCTCGAAAAAATCGGTGGCCTTCACCCAGAACGTGGCGCGCGAAATGGCGCTCGCCGGTTGGGAGGCGGGACTCGCGCTCGCCCGGGAGAAGGGACCGGCGCCGATCATGAATGAGGAATTCACCGTCACGCCCGAGATGTTGCGCAAGCGTCCCGAGATGGTGAAGGACGGTTGGCGCGTGGGCGCCAAGGTCGCGGGCCGGGTGCTGCATGCGCGTTACAGCCGCTACATGCAGCGGATAGCCGAGGCCGCACCGGAGCTCGTGGATGAGATGGCCGAGGTCGGCGCACGCTTTACCCATCACAGCTCCATCGCGCCCACCGGCACGATCTCGCTGTCGCTCGCGAACAACGCCTCGAACGGCATCGAGCCCTCCTTCGCACATCACTATTTCCGCAACGTGATCCGCGAGGGCAAGAAGTCCAAGGAGAAGATCGACGTGTTCTCCTTCGAGCTGCTCGCATACCGGGAGATGGTGAACCCACGTGCGATGCCCGGCTCGCAGAATGCAGCGGAGAAACTTCCGGATTACTTCATCTCCGCGGACGACATCGGGCCGAAGGAGCATGTCGACATACAAGCGGCAGCGCAGATCTGGGTGGACTCATCCATTTCCAAGACCGCGAACGTTCCGACGGACTACAAGTACGAGGATTTCAAGCATATTTATCTGCATGCCTTCGACCAGGGCTTGAAGGGCTGCACCACGTTTCGGTTCAATCCGGAAGCCTTTCAGGGCGTGTTGGTCAAGGAGGATGACCTCAAGAACACGACCTACGTGTTCACCCTGGAGGATGGCACGGAGGTCGAGGCGCGGGGCGATCAGGAAATCGAATACGACGGCGAGATGCACACCGCTGCAAATCTGTTCGATGCTTTGAAAGAAGGTTACTACGGGAAGTTCTGAAATGGCGCACATCAAGATCGGCAAGAAAATCGCCAAGTACCGGGTGCAGAAGCCGGCGGCGAAGGATGCAGGCACGTCCGGGTCGGCCAAGGAGCCGGTGAAGACGCAGGACAACGTGATTTGGATGCACGAGAAACTCGAGCGTCCCGAGGTTCTGATCGGCTCGACCTACAAGATCAAGACGCCCGTCTCCGATCATGCCATGTACGTGACCATCAACGACATCGTGTTGAACGAGGGCACGCCGCACGAACAGAGGCGCCCCTTCGAGGTGTTCATCAATTCGAAGAACCTGGATCATTTCCAGTGGATCGTCGCGCTGACGCGGGTCATTTCCGCGGTGTTTCGCAAGGGTGGCGATACCACGTTCCTGGTGGAAGAGCTCAAGGCCGTGTTCGATCCGCGGGGCGGCTACTGGCAGCCGGGAGGCAAGTTCATGCCCTCGACCATTGCCGAGCTCGGCTATGTGATCGAGCGGCACCTCCAATCGATCGGTCTTTTGAAGAAGCCCGAGCTCGACACCCACCAGAAGAAGCTCGTGGAACAAAAGCGCGCCGAGTTCGAGGCGCGCACCAAGCAGACGGACGCGTTCTCCAAATCGCATTTTCCGGACGGCGCGCAGCTTTGCGCGAAGTGCAGCACCGCCGCCGTGGTGATGATGGACGGATGTCAGACGTGTCTGAACTGCGGCGATTCGAAGTGCGGGTAGATTCCAGCGCAGAGTAAGCCGCCGATTCGGCTCCTCACCCCGTTGTTGCTCATTTCTCATCGCATGGGAGTTGCGGCGCTTTGCTTGATGCTCGCGCCGCCGTTTCTTGGCCTGACGGCCGCTGCGGACGAAGCCGATCCTTTCGCCCATCCGCCAACGCTCGAGCCGGACATCCGGTTTTGGGTGCGGGTCTATACGGAAGTCACCACCGATCAAGGCCTGCTGCACGACGATCGGAACTTGAAGCTTGTCTACGAGGTGCTGCGCTTCGATGCCGCGTCCCCGCCCGCGCAACGCCAGCATCTCGTGGCCGAGGCGAAGGCGCGGTACGCAGCGCTGCTGCGGCGTTTCGCGGCCGGCACCACGACCGACCTGACGGCTCACGAGAAGCGCATTCTGGATGCGTTCGGGGAAAAGGCCCGGCCCGAGGATTTTCTCGACGCGATCGACCGCATTCGGTTTCAGCTCGGTCAAGCCGACCGGTTCCATGAGGGGCTGATCCGCTCGGCCGCCTGGGAGACGAACATCGCCCGCGTGTTGAAGCGGCACGGCGTGCCGGAGGAGATCGCGGCGTTGCCGCACGTGGAATCCTCGTTCAACCCCGAGGCTTACTCGAAGGTCGGCGCGGCGGGTCTGTGGCAGTTCATGCCCTCCACCGCGAAGCGTTTCATGCGAGTCGACGGCCTAGTCGATGAGCGGCTCGATCCGTTCACCGCGACCGAAGCGGCGGCCAACCTGATGCTCTATAACTACCGGCTGCTCGGCAGCTGGCCGTTGACCGTAACCGCCTACAACCACGGACCCGGCGGCCTCAGGCGCGCTCAGGACGAATTGGGGACGGACGATATTGCCGTCATCGTGAAGCGCTATCAGGGTTCGACCTTCGGCTTCGCCTCGCGGAATTTCTACGTTGCCTTTCTGGCCGCGCTCGAGGTCGACCGCCATGCAGAGAAGTATTTCGGTCCGTTGACGCGGCTTCCGGAAACCGACAACACGCCTGTGGAACTCCCTGACTACATCGCCGTGACCTCGCTCGCGAAGGCGTTCAAGGTCGACTTGGGGGCTCTCAAGGTGTTGAATCCGGCGCTGCGGCCGCCGATTTGGAACGGTTCCCGGCTGGTGCCGCGCGGCTACGCGTTGCGCCTGCCGGGCAGCCAATCGCCGGGCGAGGTCGAGGCGGCCTGGGCGCGCGTGCCGATGGCACAACGCTATCTCGCCCAACGCAACGACGGCGCGCACAAGATACGCAAGGGAGAGACGCTTGCGACGATCGCATCGGCCAGCGGCGTGAGTCTGTCGCGGCTGCTGGCGGCGAACGGTTGGAACGCCGCGCACACTCCGGCTCGCGGCGAGGTTGTGCGAATTCCCATGCCGGCATCGCGCGGCGAGGGCGGGGTCGCCGGTGCAGGCGAAAGTGCCCCCGGTGAGCCCCCGGAGGCGGCGGTCGCCGCTCAATCGCCGAGTCGTGCGCCGGCGCAGGACGAGACGACCCCATCCGCGCCCCCGCCGACGCCCCCGACGGCTGCAGAACAGTCGCTGCAGCATCCGACGGGCGCTCCGGAGAGAAACGCCACCGCGGCACGGCGAGAGCCGGTGTCGCCGCGGCAAACCGATAGCGCAGCCCTGTTGCCCGCGAGCCCACCGACGGGTGGCCCCGACGTGACCGACTATGGGGTGGGCGCAGGCGACACCGTCGTCGTGCAGGCGGGTGAGACGCTGGGGCATTTTGCCGATTGGACCCAGGTCGAGAGCCAAACTCTGCGCAAGCTCAACCGCCTGCACCAGAACGCGCAGGTGACGGTCGGCCATAAGATCAAGCTCGATCTTTCCAAGGTGCCGTCGGCGCAATTCGTGGCTGCGCGCACGGAATATCATCACCACCTGCAGGAGGCATTCTTCGCCGCCCACCGCATCGCCGGCACGGAGAACTACACGGTGAAGCGCGGGGAGTCGCTATGGACGGTGGCACTGCAGCATGGGGATCTGCCGATCTGGCTGGTCGCGCAGTACAACCCGGATGTCGATTTCCACGACCTGAGGCCGGGCATCACCATAGCTTTGCCGCAGGTGGTCGACATCAACCGTCAGTAGCCCCGAGCGTGCAGATACCTCGAGATCGCTTCACGAGCGTCCGGTGCGGCGGTAAAATGCACCACCGCATCGCCGGCCCTCACATCGAGGCCGATGCTGCTGCTCGCCGCCATGCGTCTCAGCGATTCGAGATCCACGCCGAAATAGGCGGTCTCGCCCCAGGATGCGACCGCTTGATAGGGCGCGCGGGCGAGCGCAGGCGGCTCGATCAGCGACAGCGTCTGCGTGGCAGAGTCGAGCGACAAGCTCACCGCCCCGGGAGCTTTGATCCCATCGAAACGCCAGTCGTTGCCGGGAGCGACATGGATCCAGAGTCCGTACGAAATATTGCCCATGTTGTCCCACTCCACAGGACCGAGATACGCGTAGCTCGCGCGCCGGTCGGAAGTGAGCGCCGTGGGTGTTCCCTGCATCAATTCGATCGGCTTGTCGAGCGTGCCAACGGTCATTCCCGTGCGCTCATCGAGCACTTCGGAAGGTTTGATCGAGGATTCGCCGGCGCACGCGACGAGCAATGAAGCCGCCGCAAAGCAATGGAAAACCGACACAAAACGGGAAAACAGGCGCATTCGCCCATTATACGCGGTCCGTGAGCTGCAGCCGGTTATGGGTTGCGTTGCAGGAGCTATACTTTTAACCATGACCAATCGCAGTTTTCATCATGGGTTGCGGGCCATCCGGCCCCTGCTCGCGATTCTCGGCGTGATCTCGGTCGCGGCTCTTGGCGATGCCGCGGCCGGCTCGCAGATCGCGGCGGCGGATCGCGTCGTGGTCCGCAAGGCAGAGCACAAGCTTTATCTGTATAGCGGCAGCCAATTGCTTGCCTCGTACAAGGTCGCGCTCGGCCTGGCGCCGGTCGGCCAAAAGGAACGCGAGCACGATTTCCGAACCCCCGAAGGCCACTATTATCTGGCGCGCCGCAATACCCGGAGCGATTATTTCCTGGCGATCCAAGTGTCCTACCCCAATCGGGACGACGAGGTCCGGGCGCGCAAAAATCGCTGGGCGCCGGGCGGATCGATCATGATCCACGGCCTGCCCAATACCCTGAAGCATCCCGCAAGCTACTATGCCTCGAGCGACTGGACCGACGGATGCATCGCACTGTCGAATTCCGACATGGTCGAGGTGTGGATGCGCACTCAGGACAACATTCCCATCGATATCTACCCTTAAGGCGGTGATGGGTGGAAACCACGATTCTGTCCTCTGACATGGTGGATGCGCGGGTCGCCCCGAAAGGGAGCCTCGAGCATCTGTCTCAGGAGGAGATCGCCAAGCTCCTCGATTCCAGTCAGGGGGGGCTGTACCCGCTGTTCCGCAAATGCGCCCTCGCCGTGTTGAGCTCGGGCTCGGAAATCACCGATGCGCGGACGATCTTTGAAAAGTTCAAGGACTTCGACCTGCGCATCATGCGCCGCGCATGGGGGATCAAGCTCGAGATCAAGAACGCGCCGGCTTCCGCCTTTGTCGACGGCGAGATGATCCGGGGTCTCAAGGATCACCTGTTCGCCGTGCTGCGCGACGTCGTGTTCATCTCGAATGAGATCAACGAGAGCGGCCGCTTCGATCTGAACTCCTCGCCGAGCATCACCAATGCCGTATTCCACATCCTGCGCAACGCCCGGGTGCTCGAAACGCAGATGCGGCCGAACCTCGCCGTCTGCTGGGGCGGTCACTCCATCCGGCGGGTCGAGTACGACTACACCAAGAAAGTCGGGTACGAGCTCGGGCTGCGCGGCCTGGACGTGTGCACCGGCTGCGGGCCGGGCGCCATGAAAGGGCCGATGAAGGGTGCGACCATCGGGCATTCCAAGCAGCGGATTGTGAATGGACGTTACCTCGGCATCACCGAGCCGGGCATCATCGCCGCCGAGCCGCCCAATCCGATCGTCAGTCAGCTGGTGATCATGCCCGATATCGAAAAGCGACTGGAGGCCTTCGTGCGGGTGGGACACGGCATCGTCGTATTCCCCGGGGGTGCCGGGACGGCGGAGGAGATTCTGTACCTGCTCGGAATTCTGCTCGATCCGGCCAACGCCGGCCTCCCGTTTCCGGTCGTGTTCACTGGGCCGGCGGACGCCGAGGATTACTTCCGGCAGATCCACGACTTCATCGGTGCGGCACTCGGCCAAAGCGCGCAGTCGCGCTACCGGATCGTCATTGACGATCCGGCGGAGGTGGCGCGCCTCATGGTCCAGGGGTTCGCGCAGGTGCGCGATTACCGGCGCCGCCAGAGCGATTCCTATGGATTCAATTGGTTATTGAACATTCCGCTCGAGTTCCAGCGGCCTTTTGAGGTGACGCACGAGTCCATGCGCGCGCTGCGCCTGTCTCACGACCAGCCCGTGCACGAGCGCGCGGCGAACTTGCGGCGTGCCTTCTCCGGTATCGTCGCAGGCAACATCAAGGAATACGGCATCAGCGCGATCGAGCGCTACGGTCCCTTCGAACTTTCCGGCGAGGCATCGATCATGGAGCCTCTCGACCGATTGCTGCGCTCCTTCGTGGCGCAACGGCGGATGAAGTTCAGCGGCGCGGAATACACGCCCTGCTACCGGCTAGTGGCATGAACGAGCCGCTCGCGATCCGCTATCGATTCGACTTGCCCGATGGATCGCAGAGGACGCTCAGTTTCAAGTTCGATCCGGCGAGCTTCAGATTGATCAACCCGGTGCCCGCCGCGCCCCCGTTCTGGACCGAGCTCGAGTTCAACCAATGCGCCAATTGCCCGCTTATCGCCGCCGCACACCCGCACTGTCCTGCGGCGTTGCAGATGGCCGCCGCCCTCGAGCCATTGAAATCGCTGGTGTCATTCGACACCGTCGGCGTCACGGTGCACCAAAGCGAGCGCACCGTGTATGTGGAAACCAGCGCGCAGCAGGCGATGAGCTCGGTGCTCGGGCTCATCATGGCGACCGCCGGGTGCCCATGGACCGATCGGTTGCGTCCAATGGCACGCTTTCATCTGCCGTTCGCGAACGAGGCCGAAACAGTCTATCGAAGTGTCTCGATGTTCCTTCTGTCACGCGAGATGACTGCCACGGACACGCAGCCGGCGTTCAGCGCGCTCACCCAGCTCTACGAGAACCTGCACGTCGTGAACAGGGACATGTCGCGCCGGCTTGGCGCCGCGACCCATACGGACCCCGCACGCAATGCGATGGCGCTGCTCGACTCCTACGCGACGCTCCTGCCCGCGGCGCTCGACCGTTCGCTCGCGGAATGGAAGCCGCTCTTCGACGCGTGGGAACCCAAGTAGCTGCGCGCGATTTAACTTACCGTGACAGGTGGTGAGATGCGCATCGCAATGCGGGTGCGGCTCGCGGACGCGCCCCCCCGCCTGTGACACAGTTACTGCCCCGGGAAGTGCCGGACTTCTACTGTCGGGCTAACGAGAGGCACCCATGAGCGACGACTTCAAACTTAAGACTCGATACACCGGTGTGGACCGGCGCGCTCCGCGCGTCGAGGCGGGTGCCCCGGGAACCGCGCTTCCCCGAGAGGCCTACAAGCCGAGCGGCCGCCATGCGGCAATCACCAACAGCCTCTACAACTGGCATAGCTACAAGAACTGGGCCGACAAGGTCCGGGTCAGCTGGGAAGACAAAAAGTAATCGGCTTTAAGCGGTTTCCGGCAGCGGGTTGATGCCGGAGATCGGGCTGGAGCCGGGATTCGGCCGCACGATTCCTTCCTTGGCCCTCAACCAGGTGAGCAGCGGCTCCCAATCCTCGATGTCCTGGGCGACGAGGCTGCGCTTCATCTCGTACAGCCCCACTCCCTGCTCCGCGGCGCGGACGTAATTCTGCGAATCGCGCAGCGTTGCGATCACCGGAATGCGCAGCGTCTCCAAAAACCTCATCAGCGATTGGTAGATCAAGGTGTTGCGCTTCACGCGGTTGGCGATCACTCCGATCCGGTTCTCATCGCGTCGCACCTTGGCAATGAGCAGCAGATCCGCGATGCATCTCGAGCAGGCATGAATGTCGATGTCGGATGGCAGCACCGGCACGATGATGGCATCCGCGGTCTTGGTCATCTCAGGCATGTCCTGCGCCGGCACCGCCGCGGGCGTATCCACGATAACGTGGGCGGCATCCGCCGGCGTGCGCATCAGCCACGCGCGCGTCATGCGGTTGTTGCGTTCAAAGGCCGCGATTCCGTGGATGAAGGCCTGCTCCGGCTTGCGCTTCTTCAGCCAGCGGGTGCTGGAGCTCTGAGGATCGTTGTCGGACAGCAGCGGATGGTCACCCTGGCTCGCGAAATAACTGGCGAGGTTCGTGGCTATCGTCGTTTTGCCCGATCCGCCTTTCGGATTCAGGACGAGAATGCGCTGCATGTGACGTAGAGCCTACGCAGCCGCCTGCTGCATGGCAAGTATATGTGACCTTACTCACGCCCGGCCTACAAGCTACCCGCCTAGACTTCCGACCATGGAATGGGTCTTACAAGTCGCCGACGAGTTCGACGATGCGCTCGGGCTACTGCGCCACGGCTGGCTCGGCCTCGCCGGCGAGCTCGGCGCCGTCTCGATGGCGGGACTTGGCGTCGGTGCGGAACTCGCGGGACCTGCGTTGGGCGCACAGCCGGCGATCTTGGGCGCCGCCGCAGTCGCCGCCAATCTCGCAGCGCTGCTCAAGATTCGACGAGCGCGCCGCAGCGCCTGACTTCGCGACGCCCGGTTCGTGGGCGTGCCGCAAATCCGCTAGGATGCGCGCATGGCATCCTGCACCCGACATGGTTCCCTCAGCGCCACGCGCAACATCTGGCCTGTGCGCCTGTTCATCGCGGCGGCTTTCATCGGCGCTTTGCCGTCGTGCACCGGCGGCCAGACGGCCGGGCCGGCTCCCGCAGCGACGGCAGCAGTGAATTCCCTGCAAAGCGAGGACCTCAAACCGGGGACGGGCGCCCCGATTGCCGCAGGACAGCAGGCCGTCGTGCAGTACACCGGCTGGCTGTACGACGCCTCGTCCCAAGACCACAAGGGAAAGGAATTCGACAGCTCCGCGAGCTCAGGCCAACCCTTCCGTTTCGTGATCGGAGGCGGCCAGGTGATCAAAGGCTGGGATCAGGGCGTTGCCGGGATGAAGGTGGGCGGCCGCCGCCGACTGGTCATACCGGCCGATCTCGCCTACGGGCAAGAGGGAGCCGGCGGCATCATTCCGCCCGGAGCGACCCTGGTGTTCGAGGTGACGCTGACCGGTATCGAGTGAGGCATCCCGCGTTGAGCGGGAGAGCACTCCGGAGCGGCTGCGGTCCAACCGCTCCGGAAGCAGGAAGCTCAACCGCCTCGCATGCGCGAGGCGACCGAAAGTGAACGTCGATTAGTTCACGAACTCCTTGAGGTTCTTCAGCGCAGCGATGCGAACCTTCTTGCTCGCCGGCTTCGCCTTGAAAGTCATCTTCTCGCCGTTGAAAGGATTGATGCCTTCACGTGCTTTCGTGGCTGGCTTCTTCACCACCTTCATCTTGAGAAGTCCTGGCAAGGTGAACAGACCGTGGCCGCGAAGGCTCTTCTTGATAGCGCCGGAAAGCGAGTCAAACACTGCTCCGACCTGTTTCTTCGAGAGCTCTGTTTCCTTCGAAATCGTAGCGAGAATTTCAGACTTGGTCGGTGCTGCATTCTTTTTCGCCATATTAAATCTCCTGCTGATGTTTGCGAACGCGGGA
>Ga0182030_10007492_pt1 | contig 22743 bp, 23 predicted proteins | sample 812S3MmetaG_FD_121299 | JGI IMG/M metagenome (GOLD analysis project Ga0182030, IMG submission 121299) | Permafrost microbial communities from Stordalen Mire, Sweden - 812S3M metaG (Illumina Assembly) | ecosystem: Environmental > Terrestrial > Soil > Wetlands > Permafrost | place: Sweden...
CGCCGCGATGTCGCAATGATCCGAGCCGGCGGTTTCGCGGCGGATGAAGGCGCGCTCGGACGAGGCCCCGCCACGCCTCCTTTTCGCGTAGCGGCGTCTCGTCAGAGCGCCGCATTATTCCCTCACGACCACGATTCAGGGCGAGGCCGGGGCGCACGGATCGCACGGCGGGGGGTCACCTTGCCAGCGGGGCCGTGGTCGCGCGGTGGCGCTGGGGGCAAAGAGATCAGCGGCGCTTTTCCAAACGCCGCTACGCTGCCACGTCGCGAGCCGGGCCGGCAGGGATGCCGGCGCTCCCAGGGGCGGGCCTTTTTTTCGGTCGAACCCAACGCTGGATCGCTGGGCTTTGGGTGAATTGTCCCTCCGGGACAGCCCTCCCGGACCGGCCTCTCATTAGCACCGTGCTTTAGCGCGGTGATCCGCGACGGCCAGAGGTTTCCCACCCGTTTCAACGGGTTTTCAGGGGCGGCGTCCGGTACTCCTCGGACCATTCGGTTCGTGACCGGGCTTTCTCGTCGGGATGGAGCAGGAGACCAGTTACCGGTCTGAGAAAGGAGGACGACGAGGAACGCGCGATCCGCCAAGCAAGACGCCCCCGCCATGTGAGGCTTGTAATATCCAGCCCAAGTCTCAGGGCTTCTGTCCCCTCAGGAACTTCGAAGGTACTCTCCATCACCTGATGGGGTTGAAGTTGGCCGAGGCCACCGTCGATCGTATGGAGGTGGAAATGGCCCCATGTGCCGTTGGTTGAGCACTCGACTTCAAACCAGGCGGTCTGGGCACCCCGGGCGTAGGTTAAAACTGCCTCCGTGTTGTTGGAAACTGCTACGGAGTAGAATAGGCGAGGTTTGCGTGAATGGTTGGGCTCAATGGCAAACGTTATGCATTTCGAGGGCAACGGGGCTCCGCTGGCGCAAGAAAGCAACGCTGTCGCGCCTGCGAGGAGCGCCACGACGGCACAGGACCATAAGACGCGCCTCATTTGGATCGGCCTTCCTCGGGCCACGTGAGCGCCGTGGCGGAGGCCGCTGCCGCTCCGAGGCCGAACGCTGTGCGTAGTCGCCGCATGTGATTGACCTCTTTCTCCCACCGCCGGCCGGGTCCAGGCCCTATTCGATTTCAATCCCCACCGGACAATGGTCCGAACCCGCGGTCTCCGGCCGGATGAAGGCGCGTTTGAGGCGCGGGCGCAGCACGGCGGAGATGAGGAAGTAGTCGATCCGCCAGCCGACATTCCGCGCGCGGGCGCCGCCCATGGGGCTCCACCAGGTGTAGTGTCCGCCGCCCTTTTCGAACTCGCGGAAGGTGTCCACAAAACCCGCCGCCACGAGGGCGTCGAACCCCGCCCGCTCCTCGGGCGTGAAGCCGTGGTTGTGGACATTCGCTTTGGGGTTGGTCAGGTCCAGTGCGGTGTGGGCGACGTTCAAATCGCCGCAGAACACGACCGGCTTTTTCCGTTCGAGCTTCTTGAGGTAGCGCAGGAACGCCTTGTCCCAGAGCTGCCGGTAGGCCAGCCGCGTCAGCTCGCGCTGGGAATTGGGCACATAGACGTTCACCAGGAAGAACTCCGGGTACTCGGCGGTCAGGACGCGGCCTTCCCGGTCATGGTCCGCGGAGCCGATGCCGCGGGTGACGCTCAGCGGGCGCGGACGCGAGAAGATGGCGGTGCCGGAGTAGCCTTTCTTGTCAGCCACGTTCCAATGCGTCGTGTAGTCGGCGGGCCACAGTTGCTCGACATCGTCCGGCGCCGCCCGCGTCTCCTGCAGGCAAAGCACGTCGGGTTGCTCCTCCGCCAGGTAGGCGAGGAAGTTCTTGCGCAGCACCGCGCGCAAGCCGTTCACGTTCCAGGAAATGATTTTCACCGGGGCATCCTGCTTCTTGTTTAGCAGCGTTTGACGCCCAATACAATCCCGGTGTGAGGCGGCGCAGCGCCGACGTCATGCACCTGAACCACAGGCGAGCGGTCCCGGAGGGACGGGCGGCGCGGCGGGGTGCGGGGGAGAGGGCGTTGCGCCTCGCCATCCGGCCGGCCGCGCCCGCAATCCGCCCGTCGGCCTATTTTTCAAACCGGCGCTAACTGAACCTGACTTCGATATTGGGGCGGTGGTTTTGGACGTGACGTGGGAATTCACCGGTTTTGTTCAGGGCGGGGTCAGGCGTCCCTCCGGGGCGCGGGTCCTTTTTTCGCTTGAACCCAACGATAAATCGTTGGGCTTTGGTTCAGATGTCCCTCCAGGACAATTGCCTCCACCCCCGGCGTTCCCAGCAATCCCGGCCTCGGGCCACGCCCTTTGGTGGCGGATGACACGGGCGGCACAGGCAAACGCGTCGTGTTTTGCTCGTGGCGCCTCGGAATGCCTACTGCGGCCGCCCACTCGGCGATCGGGTGGTCCCGGAGGGACCGTTGAGCTAAGCCCAACGTTTCAACGTTGGGTCACGTCGCCTCTTTTATCAGCCCGTCCCGGAGGGACGGCCGACGATGGTAGGCGGGCACCGCTGGAAACCGGCGCCGATTGCCCCTTGATAATGCCTCCAGAAGACTGCTGAATGAAGGCATGTCGCACGTCAGCTCATACCACCACTGCGTGTTCAGCACGAAGGAACGGCGTCCGTTCATTCAGCCGGCATTGCGCGACCGCCTTTGGCCATTCCTCGGTGGCATCGCCCGGCACAACGGCATCACGGCGATCGAGATCGGCGGCATGCCCGACCATGTCCACCTTCTGTTGGCCTTGCCCTCCACGGTTTCGATAGCGAAGGCCGTGCAGTTGCTCAAGGGGGGGTCGTCGAGGTGGGTGCACGACACTTTCCCCGAACACCGCTACTTTGCTTGGCAGGTCAAGTACGGTGCGTTCAGCGTGAGCGCCTCCTTGGTTGACAGGATCGTCGGCTACATCCGGACCCAGGAAGCGCACCACTGCAAGCTCACTTTCGAGGCGGAGTTCCTGGCTCTGCTCAAGAAGCACAAGGTGCCGTATGACGACCGGTTCGTTTGGGAGTGAGGTCAGGCGTCCCTCCGGGACGCGGGTCCTTTTTTTCGCTTGAACCCAACGATAAATCGTTGGGCTTTGGTTCAGTTGTCCCTCCGGGACAGTCCCTGTCACGCCGGGTGGTGTGATGGTGTTACGGCCATGGGGCGTGACGGCGCGGCGACGGCCTGGCAGCGGTTATTCAGGCGGCCGCTCGCGCAATTGCTTCTTCATGCGCTCGCGGGCGGCGGGATCGAGGCCGCCGGGGGCGGGGTCGGTGAGGGATTCGGCGTGGTCGTGGGCCGCGCGGTGGAGGAACTGGAGCTGGCGGCCATAGCGGCGGCAGAGCGCGCAGAGGCGGAGGTGGATCCAAAGGCCCGTCCGCTTCGAGGCCGGCAGGGGACCTTCCAGGGCGTCCGACTGGGCGCGGGATGCCTGCCGGCAGTCGAGTGAGAGGTCGGCGCAGCCGGACCACAGTTTCTTCCAGAAGGTCATGTCAGCCATTCCAGTCTTCCGGCTTGGTCGGCGCGGCCGGCGGTTCCTTACAAGAAAATGCGGCGCGGGGTTTCATCGGGTTTTATCGAACCAGTTCACCTCAAGGCAGTGGCGGAGGGCCATGCGGGCGCGGTGGAGCATGACCCAGAGATTCGCCTCGGAGATTTGGAGCAGGGCGCAGACCTCGCGGCTCTCCAAGCCATCGACCTCGCGGAGTTGGAAGACGGCGGAGATGTTGCGGGGGAGCTTGTCCGCGCAGCCGCGGTAGGCGCGCCAGAAAACCTCCTGATCGAGGCCGGCCCCCGGGTCGTCCCATTCGCCGGGGCTGCGGTCCGGGGTCCAGGCCCCCGCGGCGGGGCCGTCGTGGTTGAAGCCATCCTCCTCCTCGCCGGAATAGAATTCGAGGTCGGTGAAGGATCGCTCGCGGCTGGCTTTGCGGAAGTGGTCGTAGATCTTGTTCTTGAGGATGCCGGTGAGCCAGGTCCGCTCCGCGCTCCGGCCGGCGAAGGTGCGGCCGCCCTTCAGGCCGGCGAGGAAGGTCTCCTGCACGGCGTCCTCGGCGCGCGATTCATCGCGCAGCCGGGCAAGGGCGAACCGGAACAGGTAATCGCCGTGGTCATCCACCCAACGCCCGGGGTCGGGCGGGCTGACCGCGGGGGCTACGGGGGTCGTGTCTGGTGTTGGATCGGGTGCAGGCACCGGGTTCCATTCTCGCGCAGAAGGGCGCGGAAGCAAGCCCGGGCGCCCGGGAATGGACGACACGGCGGGGGCGCGCTATGGTGTCCGCATGATTGTGATTGTGAGCGGAACGAACCGGCCGGGGAGCAACACGCGCAAGCTGGCTGCCCAGATCGAGGGGGTGTATCAATCCAAGGGGGTGGAGGTGCAGGTGCTCGACCTGGCGCGGCTGCCGCTTGAGGCATTTCTGCCGGCCTCCTATGCGGTCAAGCCGTCCGCGTTGGCCGAGTTTACCAACCCCATCCTGGCCGCCGATGGCCTGGTGGTGGTCACGCCCGAGTACAACGGGGGTCCGCCCGGCGTACTGAAGTATTTCATCGACCTGCTCCCTTTCCCCGAGAGCTTCGAGCGCCGACCGGTCTGCTTTGTGGGCCTGGCGGCGGGTGTGTGGGGCGCACTTCGTCCGGTGGAGCAGCTCCAGACGATCTTCGGCTACCGGAACGCGTTCATTTATCCGGAGCGGATCTTCGTGCCGGGGGTGTACAAGGCGCTGGACGACGCGGGCCGCCTGATCAATCCGGAGATCGCGGCGCGGGTGGAGGCCCAGGCGGAGGGCTTCGTTTCATTTGTCGAAAAGCTGAGGGGCAAGACGTTGCGGCCGGCGGCGGCGGCCTGAGGTGGGTGCCGTGAACGGGGTGGCGGCGCGGGTTGCAGCCCGGCGGTTGGCGGGCCTGGGAAGAAAGCGCGGGAATGCCGCGCAGTCCAAACGCTTCGCGATGCCGGATGCCACCGCGTGGCGCATCCCGCCCGTCCTACCACACGGGAGCTTCGGCTCCGGCGCGCATCTTGGCCAGGGCGGCCTGCTCGACGCGGTGGGCGCCTTGCCGTCCGCACCCCAGCGACCGGCCCACCTCCTCGAGCGTGCGGCTGACGCCGTCCTCCAGCCCGTAACGGAGTCGGATGGCGGTTTGCTCGGTCGCCGTGAGCTGGGCCAACAGCGAGTTGATGAGCTCGCGGTCGCCGCCCCGGATCGCCTCCCGGTCGGGTGCGGGGGCGGCTTCATCCGGAATGATCTCCTCGAGGGTCATCCCGGAGTCGTGGTCGGGCCACGGGCTTTCGAGGGGCAGGAACGAGGGGGCCGGCGTGGCGCGGAGGCGGCGGACGGCGGGGAGGTCGAGGCCGCATTCGCCGGCCACCTCGGCATCGGCCGGGGGGCGATCGAGCCGGGCGGTGAGGCGTTCCTCGGCGCTGCGGACTTGGCTGTGGTGGCGGGAAAAATCGGCCGGGAGGCTCACGGGCCACGCTTGGTAACTGACGGCCCGCTGCATTTGCACCCGGATCCACGGTTTGGCGTAATAGGAGAAGCGCACGGAGCGCCCGGGGTCGAACAGCTCCGCGGCGCGCAGCAGGCCGAGGTTCCCCTCGCTGATCAGGTCGCCGAGCGGCAGCCCGCAGCCTTGATAATCGAACGCGAGGCGGACGACGCGGGGGAGTTGTTCGAGGACGAGCGCTTCCCGGCTGTCCGCCGGCGGGCCCGCGGCCGCGGCGTTGGCCAGGTCGCGGAGGTAGAGCCGAAGGGTGAAATTGCCGTTCCCGGCGTCGAGGGTTCCGGTTCGCGGGCCGCCGGGGGCCGGGTGGTCGGGTACCGGGGCGGCCACAGCCTGGGCCGGGGGGCTGGCGCTGCGGGCGGGGCGGTTCGGGGCGGCGGTTCGGGGGCGTGCATTGCCCGCCGATGCGGAAGGGCAGAGGTCAGTGATCATGGCGTTTGCGCGCGGGCGGCGGGGTGGGCGGTTGACTCGATAAACGGGCAAAGGGCGTCCTTGGCGATCAACTCGGGCTGGGATTCCGCGGGACGGCCCGGGGGGCGCCAGCCGATGCCGAGGGTTCGCAGGTCCTGGCCGGAATGCCAGACTTCGAGGTAATAGCGCCGGCCCTTTTCCAGCTCCCGGGCGGTGGATTGCTGGGTGGGGGAGCGGAGGAAATCGACCTGGAGGGACGTGGGCCGGGAAGGCGGCGGTGTGTTGGAGGCCGCCGCGGCGTAGGCGATGCGCTCGGACCCCTTGGGGTCTTCGTCCGGGCTGAGCCAGAGTTCCACCGGGGCGCCGCCGCCCTGCGAGGCAACCCAGAATACATAATTCCCGGTGGCCGGCGCGAGGAGGTAGCCGCGCAGCCGTTCCACGACGATGGACCCGGCGGCGGAGGAGCCGGCCGCCGCCGGGGTGGTGAGCGGCACGCCCAGCTTGGGGGCGTCCCGCAAGGGGGTTTCCGCAGGCACCGTCCAGGCGTCCTGCGCCAGGAAGCCGGTGACCCAGTTGAGCTGGGAAGGGGCGTCGGGCGAGAGGCTGGCGGCATGGCCGGCCGCGACCAACAGTTCACCGGCGCCGCGCGCCGGGGAGGGGTGGGTGGGGCGGAAGCGGACCGCTCCCTCGAGGACGGCCAGCCGGGAGAGCCGGTTGGTGGCGGTGAGGGAGAACCGGGTGCCGACCACGCGGGCTTCGGCCTCCGGGGTGGAGAGGATCATCGGGCGGAGATGCGCCTGGGGGGCGACGGCCGCCTCGAGGCTGCCGTCGCGCAGCAGGAAGCGCTTGCCGAACAAAGGGCTCCGGGCTTCCAGTCGTGTGCCCGGCGCCAAGACCAGGGAGGTCTCCTCCCCGGCCCACTTCAGCGAAGCCGAGCCGTCCGCCGCCACGGTGATCAGGTCGCCGGGACGGAGGCTGGTCCCATTGGTGGCGGTTTGGCCGGCTCCCTGGCGGTGGATGACCACGGCGCCTTTGACGTCGGTGAGCGTCGCGACCACGGCCTGCTGGAAGTAGAACCAGACGCCCGCCAGGGCGAGGGAGGCGGCCGCGCCCGCCGCGCCGAGCTGCGCGAAGGAGAGACGGACCTCCCGCCAGACCAGCCAGCGGAAACGGCGGGGGCGGGCGGGTTTTGCGACTGGAGCGGTTGGCGCGGGGGCCGGTGCCGCCGTGGCCGCGGCGGTGTGGAAGGCGTCGTGGATGGTGCTGGTGAGCAGCCAGTCCTCGACCAGATCCGCGCGGGCCGCAGGGTCGGCCAGGAGACCCTTGAGTTCCGCGGCTTCGGCGGCGGTGAGTTCGCCGGCCTCCCAGCGGGCGAGCAGGGTTTCGAGGCGGGTCATGGGGCGAGTCCCTCCAGTTTGAGCCGCTTGCGGGCGCAGTCTTTGAGGGCCTTGCGGACGCGCGAGAGGGCCATGAGGACGGCCGCAGTGGTTTGGCGGAGCTGGGCGCCGATGCCCTCGGCCGGCAGCGCCTCCTCGTAGCGGAGACGGAGCAATTCCCGGGAGTGGTCGGGCAGTTCCTCGAGGCAGCGGGCGAGCGCCTCCCGCCGTCCCCGCCACGCTTCCTGGTGGTCAGCCTGTTCGTCGAAGGCCTGGGCGACCAGATCCATCAACTCGGGGTCGAAGGGGATTTCCTCCTGCCGGCGGTCGCGCCAGTAGTGGAGCACCAGGTTTCGGGCCACGCCCCGGCACCATTTGGCCTGATCGGCGATCGCCGTGCCCTGGCCGAGCGCGCGGGAGAAACGCAGCCAGACTTCCTGGAAGAGATCCTCGGCGTCGTGCGGGTTGCGGACGAAGCCGTTGATGAACGCGAACAGGGCGTGGCGTGTGGCCACGAATTCCGCCATCAACTGCTGTTGTCGTTCCAGTTCGCTCATCGGTCGGTTCCTTCCGCTCCAGGGACGGAGCACCTCTTCAGCTTAATGGTTCCACCGCGCCGTGGAACCTAACAAGAAAAGTGACCACCAGCGCTTGTCCGGCGCGGCAGGGGGTGGGCAGGTGAGACACGGAAGGTGGGACAACCCGGTGGCAAACTGCGCCACAATGTCCCACATGTCACAGATCGGCGCGGCTGACCTGGGTGGTCAATACATCCCTAAGACTCTGTCGAGTAGGATCTTGTGTACGTTCCGCGGTGGACTTGGCACAACTGGCACCCCCAATGCTAAGAAGGAACCGACTGGAAAGATCGCAGGTAATCAGATCCAGAAAGATTTTATGGCAAAAGTACTCGGCATTGATTTAGGCACGACCAACTCGTGCATGGCGGTGATGGAAGGTGGGGAACCGTTGGTCTTGGAGAATTCCGAGGGCCGCCGGGTCACGCCATCGGTGGTGGCATTCACCAAGACGGGGGAGCGTCTGGTGGGTGACGCGGCCAAGCGGCAGGGGGTGACCAACTCGCGGAACACGATCTACTCGATCAAGCGGTTCATGGGGCGGAAGTTCGTTGAGGTGACCGAGGAAAAGAAGCGGGTACCCTACAAGGTGGTGGCGGGGGCGAACGGGGACGCGTGTGTCGAGGTCGAGGTGGAGGGGAAGCCGAAGGTTTTCAGCCCGCCGGAGATTTCGGCGATGATCCTCGCCAAGCTGAAGGCTGACGCGGAGATGCGGCTGGGGGAGAAGATCACGCAGGCGGTGATCACGGTGCCGGCCTATTTCAACGACTCGCAGCGGCAGGCCACCAAGGATGCCGGGCGGATTGCCGGGCTGGAGGTGCTGCGCATCATCAACGAGCCGACCGCCGCGTCGCTGGCCTACGGCCTGGACAAGAAGAAGGACGAGAAGATCGCGGTGTACGATCTGGGCGGCGGGACGTTCGACATTTCGGTGCTGGAGATTGGCGACGGCGTCTTCGAGGTGAAGGCGACGAACGGCGACACCCATCTGGGTGGGGACGACTGGGACGGCCGGGTCATGGATTGGATCCTGGACGAGTTCAAGCGCGAGACCGGGATGGACCTGCGGAAGCAGCCGGACTCGCTGCAACGGATCAAGGAGGAGGCCGAGAAGGCGAAGATCTCGCTTTCGAGCGCCCAGGTGTACGAGATCAACCTGCCCTTCATCACGGCGGACGCCAGCGGGCCGAAGCACATCAGCATGAAGCTGACGCGCTCCAAGATGGAGCAGTTGTGCGACGACCTGTTTGAACGGACCATCACGCCGACGACGAACTGCCTGCGCGACGCGGGGATTGCGGCGGAGAAGATCGACGAGCTGGTGCTGGTCGGGGGCATGACGCGCATGCCGAAGGTGGTGGAGACGGCGCACCGGATGGTGAACAAGCCGCCGCACCAGGGGGTGAACCCGGACGAGGTCGTGGCGATCGGCGCCGGGATTCAGGGCGGGGTGATCAAGGGCGACGTCAAGGATGTGCTGCTGCTCGACGTCACGCCGCTGTCGCTGGGGATTGAGACGCTGGGCGGGGTGTTCACGAAGCTGATCGAGCGCAACACGACGATTCCGACGCGGAAGTCGGAGATTTTCTCGACGGCTTCGGACAACCAGCCGGGGGTGGAGATCAAGGTGCTCCAGGGCGAGCGGCCGCTGGCGCGGGACAACAAGACGATCGGGACGTTCAAGCTGGACGACATCCCGCCGGCACCGCGCGGGGTGCCGCAGATCGAGGTGAGTTTTGACATTGATGTGAACGGCATCCTGCACGTGAGCGCGAAGGATCTGGGGACGGGCAAGGAGCAGAAGATCACGATCACGGCGAGCAGCGGGCTGAACAAGACCGAGATCGAGAACATGCGCAAGGAGGCGGAGGCGCACGCGGAGGAGGACCGCCAGCGCCGCGAGGAGATCGAGACCCGGAACGCCGCCGACAACGATGTTTACCGGCTGGAGAAGTTGCTCAAGGAGAGCGGCGACAAGCTGCCGGCGGCGGACAAGGAGCGGCTGGAAGGGGCGGTCGCCGCGGTGAAAGAGGCGCTGAAGGGCGGGGACGCGGCGGCGTTGCGGACGGCGCACGAGAAGCTGACCGAGGTTTCGCAGCCGGTCGTCGAGCAGATGTACAAGGCGGGCGAGAAGGCGCGCACGGCGACGCCGCCGGGCGGCGCGGCGGGCGCGGGCCCGGACGCCGGGGCGGGCGGGCAGCCGGCCGGGGGCGGCGGGAAGGACGAGGGTCCGATCATCGACGCCGAAGTGGTGGACGACAAGAAGTAGGCCGCCGCGTGAATTTCCCGCGGCGGGGGCCGCGGGTTTGTGATTCGAATCATAACAACGAACAACACCAAGAAAACCAAGTAATATGGCACTAAGCATCAAACCCCTCGGCGATCGCATCCTCGTGGAAGCGGTCGAGGAGAAGGAAGTGAAGAAGGGCGGGATCATCATCCCCGATTCCGCCAAGGAGAAGCCGATGGAGAGCATCGTTGTGGCGCTCGGCACCGGCAAGACGGACGACAACGGCAAGAAAGTCCCGTTTGAAGTGAAGAAGGGCGATCGGATCCTGACCAGCAAGTACGGCGGCACCGAGATCAAGATCGACGGCAAGGAGTACAAGATTCTGAACTCGGACGACATCCTCGCGGTGCTCGACTAAGTTTTCCAGCAACCAACCGATTAACCAGGAACAATAGAAGTTATGGCAGCAAAACAACTGATTTTTGACGAGCAGGCGAGGCAGACGCTGCTCCGGGGTGTGAGCAAGCTCGCGCGCGCGGTTTCCGCGACGCTCGGGCCGAAGGGCCGCAACGTGGTCCTCGACAAGAAGTTCGGGTCCCCCACGGTCACCAAGGACGGCGTGACGGTGGCGAAGGAGATCGAGCTGGAGTGCCCGTACGAGAACATGGGCGCCCAGATGGTCCGCGAGGTCGCCAGCAAGACGAGCGACGCGGCCGGCGACGGCACCACCACGGCGACGGTGCTCGCCGAGGCCATCTTCCGCGAAGGCCTGAAGTACGTGACCTCCGGCGCGAACCCGATCGGGATCCAGCGCGGCATCGGCAAGGCGGTCGCGGCGGCGGTCGAGCATCTCGACAAGATCGCCAAGAAGGTGAAGGACAAGGAGGAGATCAAGCAGGTCGCCACCGTTTCCGCGAACTGGGACACCACCATCGGCGAGATCATCGCCGACGCGATGGACAAGGTGGGCAAGGACGGCACGATCACGGTCGAGGAAGCGAAGTCAATCGAGACCACGCTCGAGGTCGTTGAGGGCATGCAGTTCGACAAGGGCTACCTGTCGCCCTACTTCGTGACCAGCGCGGACACGATGGAAGCGCGGTTGGAAGACCCCTACATTCTGAACTTCGAGAAGAAGATCAGCAGCCTGAAGGACCTCCTGCCGGTGTTGGAGAAGGTGGCCAAGGTGGGCAAGCCGTTGTTGATCATCGCCGAGGACGTCGAGGGCGAAGCCCTGGCGACCCTGGTGGTGAACAAGCTGCGCGGGACGATCAACGTGGTGGCCGTGAAGGCGCCCGGGTTCGGTGACCGCCGCAAGGCGATGTGCGAAGACATCGCGATCCTCACGGGCGGCCGGTTCATCAGCGAGGACCTCGGGATCAAGCTCGAGAGCCTGAACCTGGAAGACCTCGGCCGGGCCAAGAGCGTGGTGGTCGACAAGGAGAACACCACCATCGTCGAGGGCGGGGGCAAGAGCTCCGAGATCCAGGGCCGGGTCAACCAGATCCGCCGCCAGATCGAGGAGACCACCTCGGACTACGACCGGGAAAAACTGCAGGAGCGCCTGGCCAAGCTGGCCGGTGGCGTGGCCGTCATCAATGTCGGCGCGGCGACCGAGACCGAGATGAAGGAGAAGAAGGCCCGCGTCGAGGACGCCCTGCACGCGACCCGCGCGGCGGTCGAGGAAGGCATCGTGCCTGGCGGTGGCGTGGCTCTGCTCCGCTGCCTTGGTGCGATTGACACCGTGAAGCCCGACAACGACGACGAGCGCATCGGCGTGGACATCATCAAGCGCGCCGTCGAGTATCCGACCCGCGCCCTGGCCGACAACGCCGGCGTGGAAGGCTCCGTGGTCATCCAGGAGATCAAGAAGCGCAAGGGGAACGAAGGCTACAACGTCGGCACCGGGGTCTATGAAGACCTCGTCAAGGCCGGCGTGGTGGACCCGAAGAAGGTGACCCGCACGGCGCTGCAGAACGCGGCCTCGATCGCCGGGCTGCTGCTCACCACCGAGTGCCTCGTGACCGAGATCCCGGAGAAGAAGGAGAAGGCTCCCGCTCCGGGCGGCCACGGCGGCATGGGCGGCGAGATGGACTACTGAGTCCGTCGCCGCGAACCATCGGTTCGCCGGCCCCCCGGGTTTCGGGGGGCCGCTTCCGGGAGGCGATTGACGCCCCGCCGGGTGGGGAGGAACAGAGCTGAACGGGGCTGGCGCAAGCCGGCCCCGTTTTGTTCGGAGGGACGCGCGCCCGCGTTTGCCGCGGGCCTGTTCCGAAATAGACTTTACAAAAGACGCGTCTGTACGTATGTTCTCGGGAGAATTTCCCAGTTGCGGCTTCCTGCTGGCTGTGAGATAACGATAGCAGACTACCGATATGAAGAAACGAACCGCCGTCGCCACGAACGAGCCAACCCTCCGGGGCCGGGCGCAGTCGCGTGGTTTCACCCTAATCGAACTGCTGGTGGTTATTGCCATCATCGCCATTCTGGCGGCGATGCTGCTCCCGGCGCTGGCCAAGGCCAAAGCCAAGGCGCAGCAAACGTTCTGCATGAACAATGCGAAGCAGTTGGCTTTGGCGTTCACCGGAATGTATCCGCTGGACAACTCGGATCTCTTTCCGCCGAATCCGGACGACGGCAACACCACCCCTGGTTACAACTGGTGTCCCGGCGAGGCCGGGATCGGGCAGGGGAATGAATTTGACCCGCAGATTCTGCGCGAGCCGGCCAAGTGTCTGGTGGCCAACTACATCGGCAACAACGTCAGCATTTTCAAATGCCCGGCGGACAACCGTCACGGGCTGGCGGATGGTGATTCGGCCAGCGTGACGGGGTTGGCGGGGACCATCATTCCGAATGCGCGGAGCGTCTCGATGAACCAGGGGGTTGGCACGGTCGATGCCGCTTGGATTACCAGCGGCACCCACTCCGGGCCGCCCAGAAGTCCTGTGACCGGGCCATGGCTCACCGGCAGTCACAATGAGAATCCGGTTCCGCCGATCTACGCCACCTTTGGGTCCCTCAAGGACTTCCGGACGGTCTCAGCGGCGCAGATCTTCCTGATGTGCGACGAGAATCCGTTCAGTTTGAACGACGGTGGCCTGGCGGTGGACGCGGCGTGGACCACGGGCACGTTGGTTTACATCGACTATCCCTCCTCGTTGCATGACAAGGGTGGCGTGTTCTCGTTCTGCGACGGCCACGCGGAAGTCCACAAGTGGCGGGGCAACAAGATCCTGATCACCAACGGGGATCCCGGCCAGCAATCCGTGGTCACGTCGGACGTTCCGAACTGGACCGACGCTCTCTGGCTGGCTCAGCATGCGTCGGCCCATCTGTGAGGACCGGCGGTCTGCCTCTTTGATCGTTTGCGAATACCTATGAAATCGTCTCGTTTCGTTTGGGGTTTGATGGCGGCCGGTTTGCTGGTCGCCGGTGGCGCCGGGTGCAACAAGGGTGCGGATCCGGCCAAGGGGCCGGTCAAGCAAAACGGGGTGGCGATCGACTCGCGCAAGCTCCAGACCGAGCTGGCGTCGAACCCGAGCGAGTCGCTCCGCAAGGACATGCAGAAGTTCGCCTTCGGGCTGCGCTACCACAACTACGTTGACGCCTTGGTGGCGCTGGACAAGGTTGCGGCCGAGCCGACCCTCACCGAGGCGCAGAAAAAGCTGGTGGCCGAGGTGGCCGAGCAGGTAAAGGCCGCGGCCAATGCGAAGGAAGGGGACGCCGGAGCGGCCCCCAAGTGATCCCGTTCGGGACCGATTCCGCCCGTGCGGCGGAGCGGCCCGGGTCATTCCGTTTGGGCATCCTGTGAGACAGGATGCCCTATTCCTTGTACCGCTTCAGTTTCCCGGCCCGTTATGAGGCTGCCGCCCGATTACCACATGCACACGCCGCTCTGCCGGCATGCGGTGGGGGCGCCCGCGGAGTATGCCGCACGGGCCCTGGCTGCGGGCCTGGGCGAGATCGGGTTTTCCGACCACGCGCCGATGCCGCGGGACGACTTCGATTGCTGGCGGATGAAGCTGGAGGAGCTGGACCTCTACGTCGCCCAGGTGGAGGAAACCCGGCGGGCTTTTCCCGGGCTGCGCATCCGGCTGGCTTTGGAGGTGGACTACCTGCCCGGCTGTGAGGATTGGATCCGGCAACTGGCGGCCCGGCATCCCTGGGATTACCTCATCGGCTCGGTCCACTACCTGTCCGCTTGGTGGGCGATTGACAGCCCGCACCAAATGTCCGAGTGGAAGACGCGGGATCCGTTCGCGGTCTGGGACGGGTATTTCGAGCTGTTGGCGCAGGCGGCGGCCAGCGGGTTGTTCGACATCATCGGGCACGCGGATCTTTGCAAGAAGTTCTGCTTTTACCCGCAGCAGGACTGCGAGCCGCTCTACGCCCGTTTTGTGGCAGCGGCGGCGGCCAGCGGCGTGGCGATGGAGATCAACACCGCCGGGTTGCGGAAGGACTGCCGCGAGCTATATCCCGGGCCCCAACTGCTGGGGATGGCGGTGCGGGCCGGGGTGCCGCTGACGTTCGGGTCGGACGCGCACGCGCCGGAGGAGGTGGGGTTGAACTTCGGGGAGGCGGTCGCCGCCGCGCGGGCGGCGGGGGCGGCGAAGTACGTGCGCTTCGAGGGCCGGCGGGCGTTGGTGGAGGAACTGCGGGATTGACCCGCCCGCGCGGGAACGGTACCGTGGGAGCATGAGTCGCCGGCTGACCAGACTGTTGCTGATCCTTGTCTTCCTGGTGGCGTTGCCCCATCGCGCGCCGGCTCCGCTGGTGTACCGTCCCGGGGAGGGCTGGACCTACGAGCCGTACGGCGGCACCACGACGTGGCGGCGCACGCGCGCGAAGGAGCAGCTCGAGCTGGCCCAGGAGGCGTTCGACCACAAGGATTACAGCCTCGCCTTGAAAGCCGCCCGGCGGGTGCTTTCACAATGGCCGGTCTCGGATTACGCACCGCGCGCGGAGTATCTGGTGGGCCGGTGCCACGAGATTGCGGGCGACGCCGAGGCGGCGTTCACCGAATACCAAAGGCTGCTCGAGAAGCAGCCCAAGATTGCGAACTTCGAGGAGATCCTGCGCCGCCAGTACGACATCGCCGGTCTGTTTCTCGCCGGCAAGTGGTTCTACCTCTACGGGGTGATCCCGATCTTCAGCAACATGGACAAGACCGCCGAGCTGTACGCGAAGATCGTGAAAAGCGGTCCGTACAGCGAGGTGGCGCCGATGGCCCAGCTCCAAATAGGCGCCGCGCGCGAGAAGCAAAAGGACTACGTGCTGGCGGCCGAGGCGTACCAGGTGGCCGCCGACCGGTACCACGACCGTCCGAAGTTTGGCGCGGAGGCCCTGTTCAAGCAGGCGGTGGCCTACCACAAGCAGGCGCAAAAGGCCGAATACGATCAGACGATGGCAGGCCAGGCAATCGCCACGTTCAACGACTTCGTCACCCTTTACCCGAACGATGAACGGGTGGCGCAGGCGCAGAAGACGATGCTGGCGCTCCGAGCCGAGCAGGCGCGGGGCTACTTCGTGATCGCCAAGTTTTATGAGCGGTACCAGAAATGGACCGGCGCGGCCACTTATTACAGCGAGGCATTGTTGCTGGACCCCAACGCGACCTATGCCACGGAAGCGAGACAACGCATTGAAGCCATCAAGAAGCTCCATCCCCGGCCCAGCCTTTGAACGGTCGGCGGGTCGATCGGGACCCGGCAGCCGCGCGTGGTTGGGATGCATCCTGGCGCTCCTCGTGGCGCTCCTGCCGGGCTGTGCCGGCTACCGCCTGGGCCCCTCGAATGGCATGGCGGCCGGCGACAAGTCGATGCTCATCCGCCCGTTCGCCAACGAGACGCTCGAGCCGCGGCTGACGGACGCCGTGACGACGGAACTGCGCCGCGAGGTGCAGCGTGACGGCACCTTCCGGCTCTCCGCGGAGAGTGACGCGGACATCACCGTTACCGGGGTGATTACCCGCTACAACCGGCGCGAGATGAGTTTGTCGCCCACCGACACCCTGACGGTACGCGATTACCGCGTCACGCTCACCGCGCTGGTGACGGCCCGCGAGCGGAGCACGGGCCGGGTGCTGGCGGAGCGGCGGCCGGTGACCGGTTCGGCCCTCATCCGGGTGGGCTCCGATCTGGCCAGCAGCGAGCGTCAGGTGTTGCCGGTGCTGGCGGCGGATCTGGCGAAGAACATTACTTCCCTGTTGGCGGACGGTTCCTGGTAACCGCCGCCGGGCGCGACGGTCGTGGCCGCACGGACACCGGCCGGGTTCCGCGCGGGAGGTTCCAGGCATCCGGGCCGGAACCGCTTCAGGGTTCTTGATTTGTTGTCGCATCATACCCAGGGTAGGCGCTGGCGCGCCAACCCTGGGCTGTGGGGCGCAATCCCTTTGGGATTGTGGCCGGCCGCGCGAGGGCAGTGTCAGCGCGGATTCAGGCCGGCTTCCTTGACCGGGTGGGGCGGCTGGCCGGTCCGGGTTTTTTCGTGGCGGGGCCGGGTGCCGGGTGGAGTCGCTCGCCGCGGTGCAGTTTCGCCAACAGCTCCCGCATCCGGCGCTCCCGGGCGGCTGGGGTGCGGGCGGTCTCGAGGCGGTAGAAGATGGCGTAGGTGTTCTGGCGGTTGAGGGACTTGAAGAAGGCTTCCGCGGGGGGGTCTTTCGCCAGGGCGGCCAGGAAATCCGCCGGGGGTTGGGCGTGGCGCGGCGAGGCGTAGGCAGCGGCCCAGCGTCCGTCCGCCCGCGCTGCTTCGACGGCCGCCAAGCCCGCGGGGCGCATCCGGCCGGCGGCGGTCAGCCGTTCGACGTGACCGGTGTTGATGCGGGACCAGCCGCTCTTGGGCCGGCGGCGCCCGAACCACTGAAGGTACGACTCCGCGTCGAAGGAGCGCACCTGGCCGTCGATCCAGCCATGACAGAGGGCCTCGTCCAGCGCCTCGGCGTAGCGGACGGAGGCTTCACGGGAGGCCTTTTTGAACATCCGGAGCCAGATGGCATCCACGCGCTCGTGGTGGGCATGGAGCCAGTCCCGGAACTCCGCGGCGGAGGTGAAGCGCCGGATCATCCCGGCGGGGGGTGTTTTCTTCGTGGCCGGCATGGCGGGAATCTGGCCCAGGCGGGGAACCTGGTCAACCCTCTCCCGGGGGCGAGAGCGTCGTTTGGAAAGTCCGCGGGGCCGGGGGTGGGTAACCCGGCCGATGCGATGCCGAACCGCGACAGGGTTCCGGCGGGATCCGGCGCGGGAGGATCGGGGGAATCCCGGCCGCAGCCCCTTCGGGGCTGATGGTTTTCCGTTGCCGCGGACCCAGGGGAGGCGCCGGCGCGCCAACCCCGGGCTTGGGGGGCGCAATCCCGTTGGGACTGTGGGTGGCAAGCGCGGGGGTGGGTCAGCGGGGGTGCAGGCCGGATTCCGCTGCCAGGACCGAGGTCGACGGCTACGGTCGATCATCGCGCCGCTTTCAACCGAACCCCGAAAGGGCTTGCATCCGTGGCGCGATCTGGTAGCCAGATCGGGCTGGCCGCCGGCCGGCCCCAACCGATTGAAAGTCCCGAACCGATGAACAACGCAATCCGCAACTGCGCTCAAGCCCTGCTGCTGGGCGTCCTGCTGGCGTGCCTGCCGGCCGCCGCGACGGCCCAGACGAACCAGATTTCCACCAACGCCGTGAAGGCGGCCACGGGGAAGGCGCCGGCGAAGAAAAAGGAGAAAAAGCCCGCGAAGGACGCGGCCGGGAAGAAGGCGGTGGCCGGCCCGTTCCATGGGAACCTGGCGGCGATGGACAATCGGGCGAAGACGATCACGGTGGGCACGCGGACCTTCCAAATCACCGCCGACACCCTCATTTTCAAGGACGGGCAGCCCTCGACGCTGACCAACGGGGTGGTGGGGGGGCCGGTGAGCGGCTATGTGAAGCCGGACGGGGCCGGAAAACTCACCGCCACGAAGGTGACGTTTGGCGCGAAGGCGGACGCCAAGAAAGAGGGTAAGAAGGCCGACAAGGCGGCGGACAAGCCAGTCGCGAAGGAGGCCGACGCGGTGAAATAGCGGCGGCCAAGGAGGAGGCTTGGCCTCCGGTAGGCCCGGTGCCCCCACCGGGCGGCTTCGGCTTCCACGTCGAGCGTGATGATCTCGACATGGCCCCCTTCGACCCGGTGGCCGGCTTGGGCCGGATGTTTCAGCTCTTCGGCTGCCAGGTGGACTCGTTGCTGACTGGACTCAACGAGTTGTTGGCGGGATGCCGCCCCGGCTTTCCAACGACAAGCCTGATGCTGCAGGCCGCGTGTCCCCACGCGGCGGCGGCTCGAATTCGCCGGGTGAGGGCACCCGGCCCACCACCTGAGCCGCTGCCACGCGCCATCGCCGGGCTCGCCCTCACCTCCGCCTTCGTCGAGGCTACGGCGGGGGTGAGGGCGGACTCCCAACCCCGGCTTGAACTTCTTTCCCTCTCCTAACCGCGCCGCCACCAGCCGGTCTTCACCTTCAGGTTGGCGGGGGTGTTGTTGGCGGTGTTCCGGCTGACGATCAGGTGCGAGCGCGAGAAGTCGAGGGCGTTCTTGAACTCGTCGTAGCTGAGGAAGCGGTCGCCCGGGTTCTTGGCGAGCGCCTTGGCCAAGGCTTCGCTGGTGCCCTCGGAGATGTCGAGGACGACCTGGTTCGGGGGGGTGAGCGGCACTTCCACGTGAGCCTGGATCAACTCCGTGACGGTCGGAGCCTCAAACGGGACGTGGCCGGTGACGGCGTGGTAGAGGGTGCAGCCGAGGCTGTACATGTCCGAGAGGAACGTCTCCGGCTCGCGTTTGATTTTCTCAGGGGCGACGTAATAGGGCGTGCCCTCGAGTTCAGCGGAGGGGTCGACGTGGGCGTCCACGCGGCGCGCGGTGCCCCAATCGACGAGCTTGGGTTCGTTTTCGATGTTGAAGAGGATGTTGCCGGGCTTGATGTCGCAGTGGAGGAGGTTGTGCTTCAGGGCCATGTCGAGGGCGGAGGCGATCTTGATGCCAACGTCGAGGACCAAGAGCTCGTCGACGCGGCCGTGTTTCTCGATCATGGCATCAAGGCTGCCCTGGTCGGCGAGTTCCATGGCGAGCAACCGCTGGCCCTCGAACTCGTCGAAGCCGTAGATGTGGATGATGTTGGTGTGGTTGAGGGAGGCGCAGAAGCGGGCTTCGCGGTAGAAGTTCTCGAGGGCGACGGGATCGGTTTCGATTTCGCGGCGGAGGAGTTTGATGGCGACCAGGCGTTCGAGGATGGTGTCGAAGGCGCGGTAAACCTTGCCGAACCCGCCGGTGCCGATTTTGTGGAGCAGCTCGAACTGCTTGATGCGCATCGGCATCATGATCGGCTGGCCGCATTTGTTGCAGGGGACCGATCCGAGGGGGGGGAGATCGCCCGGGATGAAAGCCTTGCTGCCACAGCCGCCACAGGTGACCAACTTCAAGGGCTTCTCACTTCCGTTCATTTGAGTCTCCGAGGCATTGTAGCAAGCGAGGGGGGCGCAACAAGCGCGATTTGGCGGGGGGCAGGCGGGGTCATGGCTGGCCGGGCTCGCGGGTGAAGGCGCTGATTTGGCGCTCCTTGAGGTTGGCCTTTTTGGCGGCGTCCATGACCGAGACGAGGACGCCCCAGGGGGCAGCCTTGTCCGCGTTGATGGCCGCGCGGGCGTCCGGGTCGCGGGCGACCGCGGCGGCGAGGGCGGCGCGGAGCTGCTCGAGGGTGGCCGGCGCGGGGTTGGGGCCGAGGCGGAGGACGCCCTTGGCGTCGATGGTGATGACCAGCGGCGGAGAGTCATTGGCGTCGGCGCGGCGGGCGCTGGAGGACTCGGGGAGCGCGAGGCGGATGGCGGGTTGCTGCTTGAAGGTGGTGGTGACGGTCAGGAAGACGAGCAGGACGATGAGGATGTCGATCAGCGCCACGATGATGATCGCGGGGGGCTGGCGGCGTTTGCGGACGTAAAAGCGCATGGGAGCCGGCGGGGGGTTACCGGTGTTTGAGGCCGGTCGGCCGGGGGTGATCCTCCCGGTCCCGGTACTGCCGCCGGATGAACTCATCCGACAAGGTCTCCATCTCGACCGCGACGGTCTCGACCTTCTTGGAATAGTAGCTCCAGGCGATCAGGGCGGGGATGGCAATGAGGAGGCCCATGAGGGTGGTCTTGAGGATGAGGGCGATGTTCTGCGCGAGCATCCCGGCCTCGGCCAGGCCGCGGTCGCCGATGTTGGTGAAGAGGCGCATCATGCCCAGGATGGTGCCGACCAGACCCATGAGCGGGGCGATGCCGACGATGATCTCGAGGACGACGAGGCCGCGCTCCAGGTGGGTGATTTCCTGCCGGGCGCGGGTTTGCAGGGCGTCGATGTTGTCCGCCTTGTGCCAGTCGAGCCGTCCGGCGGCCGCCAGGAGGAGGCGGGAGATGGGGGAGGGATGCTGCTCGCAGACGCGCTTGAGCATCGGGACGTCGGCCGAGCCCTGGCAGGACTGCACGGCGGCCTCGACCTCGCGCGGCACGACGCGCTGCCAGCGGAGGGCGAGGCCGCGTTCGATGATGAAGGTCAGGCCGACCACCGAGGTCAGCAACAGCATCCCGTAAATGAGCAGTTCCATGTTCCGTGCGAGGGGCTTAGCGGTAGTAAAAAGTGAAAGTGACCTCGCGATAGTTGGCGCCGATCAAGCGCCGCATCTCGTCGGGCCAGGCTTTGTAGGGCGCGGGGTCGCGGATGGCGCTCTCACAAAGGAGCGCCAGGGTGATATCCACGCTGTTTTGCATGAGCGTCATTTGGGTGATCGAGCCGTCCGAATTCAAGTGGAATTTCAGGGTCACCTTGCCCTTCCGGTCCTCGGCATAGAGGCGGTCTTCGAGCAGGTCGTACCAGCGGTTCTGGATGGCCGAGATGATCGCGGCGTCGTAGGCGCCGAAGGGGGTTGCCTGCGCGTTCAGGGAGGAGACCAGGTTGTCCCGGCGCACCCCTCCATCCTGGTGGCTTTTTTCACCATTCAGGCGCGATTCGGGTGACTGGCGGGCGCGGGCCTCGGCCAAGGTGCGTGGTTTCGAGGGCTTGGTGGGGGTGGGGTCCTTGCCGGGTTGGGCCGGTGAGGGGTCGCGCGGCGGCACCTCGGCGGGGTGTTGGGGCGGGCGCGGGGTCGGCTCGGGGTTGGCCATGGCCAAGTCCCCCGGGGTCTGGGCGGTCTTCGGGGGCTCCAGGGTCGGGGGGGCCGGTTTTACCGGCGGCGGGGCGGGCTCGGGGATCGGCTTGACCGGCGGGGCGGGGTCCGGTTTGGGTTTCGGTGTCGGTGCGGGAGGCTTGGGCTCCGGCTTGGGGGGCGGTGGGGTGGGGTCGGGCTGGAGGCGGTCGGGCACCTTCGGCGGGGGCTCGGGCGGCGGTGCCGCCGGCAGCGGTTTGACCTCGGCGCGCCGGTTGTTCACGTCGGCCGTCTTCAGGTAATCGATCTGCTTGCCTTCGATCCGGGGCACGGCGGTGTCGCGATCCGGCTTCGGGTTGGCGGCGATGGAATGGCGGTCGGAGGTGTAATCCGCTTTCTTGGGGGGCTCGGGTGAGGCCTGGCTCGGGTCAACATCGACGAACAGGAGGGGGACGCGCTCCTCCTCGCGTTTTTGCTCGAGGCGGGCGAGTTCGGGGGGAATCACTGGCGGTTGGATGAGCTTGGCCAGCATCGGGGGCGGCTTGAGCCAGGCGGGCCATTGCCACTCACTCCACCAGTGGAGCCGCTTGCCTTCCTGATAAGTACCGACCGCCAGCAGGTGCAAAGCCAGGGAAAGGGCGAACGCGCGGGCGAGTCGGACCGACTCGGCCGACGGAATTCCCCGGCCGGGGTGCGTCACACCTGTTGCTGCCATGGGCGACTATCTTGGCCGAGGCATGGGCGGCGGGCAAGGCTGGCGTGGGCCGCGGCAGCAGTCTCATTCCGGCTTGGCCAGGCGTGGGGCGGGCATCCTGCCTGCCTCGCGGCGCGGCCTCCAGCCGCGGCTCCGGGGCTGGAAGCCCTCAGAGAGCGCAGGCAGGATGCCCGCCCCACACCAAAACGAGAATTTCTGGGATTGCGGCCGCGGTCACGGGGTGGTCGGCGGGGGGTCCGCAGGGCCCGCCCGGTAGTGGATGACCCGGACCGGCTCGAGGGTGACCAAGCCGCCCTGCATCGTCTGGTCGAGGAAGGGGAGGAAGGCGGCGATTTTTTCCTCCGCGTCGACGATTTCGATGACCAGCGGGAGGTCAAGGGAAAGGCGGAGGATCTTGGAGGTGTGCAGGCGGCTGGACTTGCCAAAGCCCATCGAGCCGCGCAGGACGGTGGCACCGGCGAGGTGGAGTTCCCGGGCCTTTTGAACGATGGCCTGGTAGAGGGGCTGGTGCTGCCAGCGGTCGCTTTCGCCGATGAAAATGCGGAGCGCGACCGACTGTTCGGGAATCTGCATGTCAGTGGCCTTTCAGTTGGTTGAGGGTCGCGGCAAGCAAATGGCCGAGCCAGACGCCGAGGAGGCAAAGGACCAGGGAGAGCACCGAATTGGCCCCGGCCTTGAACCACTCCCCGTCCCGCGCCAGGGCCAGGGTTTGGAGGCTGAAGGAGGAGAACGTGGTGTAGCCCCCGCAGATGCCGACCATGAAAAACTGGCGGAAGCCATCGGGGGCCATCCAGCGACCGTCCGACGCGGTGGCGGTGTTGAAGA